>ERZ1034949.557-NODE-557-length-23616-cov-17.917236_pt1 | contig 23616 bp, 27 predicted proteins | sample MGYA00520590_ERZ1034949 | MGnify/ENA primary metagenome ERZ1034949 (study PRJEB33766, sample SAMN09781752) | gut metagenome | biome: gut microbiome | host: Homo sapiens | place: Madagascar | study: EMG produced TPA metagenomics assembly of the PRJNA485056 data...
TATTATAAAAATAAAGTAATTTTGTTGAGAAATAATGTTTTTTGTGCTACTTTTGAAGATAGAGGAGTAAAAAGATGAGTTATCAAGACAATCAGCAAGGGCGTTCAATGATTGAGGTTATGGGATATATGGCCGCTGTTATGGCTATTGTCGCCGGTGTCAGTAAAATTGTGTCGAACGCATATTCTGAATATAAGTTGAGCCAAGCCAATGTGCAGCTATCTGAGCTGGCAGGCGCTATTTTAAAAAGCTCGGCTGTGGAAGCTAATTATAAAAATATTGTGAATATGGTAAATGGCAAAAGCAGCGCCGCCCTTAATAAAGAGGGACTTAAACTTATTCCTAAATCATATAAAGTAGTTAAAACCAGTTCCGGAAACAAAATATTTAATGTTTTCGGAGGAGAGGTCAAGATTGGTATTCCCAATAATGCCGAAGAAGCAAAAGATAAGTTTTATATTTCTTTTGCCGGTCTTGACCGCGAACAATGTATTGAAATGGCTATGAAAGAATGGCACACTAATAAGGTTGTTGACCTCTATTCAATGATTGTTAATGGTAATTATTGGTATTGGCCTGTTTATGCCGAAGCCACAAACGGAGTTTCAGAATTGCCGGCAACCCGGTCGGTATTGGCAGGAAAAGATGTTAATGATAACGGGCAATGTAATAAAAATAGCGGTAATTTGATTATGTGGGTATTTAACTAGGCTTTTGTGTGATTAAATCAGAAAAAATGTTGAAGTTTTTGCATAAAATTGCTAACTATTTAGAAAATAATTTTTATAAAGGAGATACTAATGACAGCTTCTATTGTTTTACCGCCGGATTATAAGCCTTCGGCAGATGAAGAATACATGAATGATATGCAACTTGAATACTTCCGCCAGAAGCTGGAAAATTGGAAAAAATCCATTGTTTCACAATCAGTTGATACTTTGGAAGATTTGCGTCAAGGCGGATTGAATCAGCCGGATGAAATAGACCGCGCTTCATTGGAAACAGATAAATCTTTGGATTTGCGTACGAAAGACCGTATTCGTAAACTTATTTCAAAAATAGATTCCGCACTTGAACGTATTGAAGATGGTACATACGGATATTGTGAAGAAACAGGTGAGCCAATCGGTTTGGAACGTTTGGAGGCTCGTCCGGTTGCTACATTGTCAATTGAAGCTCAAGAACGTCATGAACGTATGGAAAAAACTTATGATGACGAGGCTTAGCGCCGTATGAATACAGCAGTTAAAGATTTTGTTTTAGCTTCAGGTTCGCCGCAACGTATTGCTTTGTTGCGGCAAATTGCTTATGAACCGAAAAAAATTGTTCCGGCGGATATTTGTGAAGATTGCAGACCACATGAAGAACCTCTTCCTTATGTGCGCCGTATGGCTTTGGAAAAAGCTCAAAAGGTTGCGGCAGATTATCCGAGTGAAAATATTTTGGCTTGTGATACTATTGTCGCTGTCGGTAAAAAGGTATTGCATAAGGCTAAAAATGCAGATGAGCAAACTAAAGTAATGAATCTGCTGTCAGGCAAAACACATCGTGTGATAAGCTCGGTTTGTCTTATAAATAAACAAGGAAAAGTTTCGCAAAAAACCATAAGCTCTAAAATAACCATGAAAAAATTGACTCCGGATGAAATTAAGAGCTATGTGCAGAGTGACGATTGGCATGGTGTTTGCGGATATCGCATAGATGGTTGTATAGCGGCTTATGTCAGCCGTATTTTAGGTTCTTACAGCGGAATAATCGGGCTGCCGCTTTATGAAACGCTGAATTTATTAAAAGGGGAGAATATCCGATGAAAGCAGAAAAAATTATATTTGACCGTAACGAGGAAGCTGCGGGAATTGCCGTTTTTGATGAAACCGGATTGATGGAAATAGATATTTATAATGAAAATCGCGCATTGGAAGGAAATGTCTATTTGGGACGAATCTGCAAAAAAATCAGTTTGGCTAATAATCATGTCGGATTTATGGTGAATATAGGTGATGGACATGAAGCTTTTTTAAATTCGTATGAGCCGACTCTTAAAGAAGCCGGCATGAGCGAGGGACAAAGCGTTGTTGTGCAGGTGGTTCAGGAAAAAAGAGCCGAAAAAGGCGCTAAAGTGGTTCGCAATATTCAGCTGGCAGGAACTTATTTGGTTTATTGTCCGTTTAAATTTGATGTTGAAGCATCTTCTAAAATTGAAGATATTGAAAAAGTATCGGCTTATAAAAAAATTGTGCAGGAACATTCTTTAGGTCAGGAAGGATGGATTTTACGCACTGCTTCAACCGAAGCTACAGAACCTCAACTTTTAGAAGAAATGACAGCTTTGCGTGAAATTTATGAAAATATACGTAAAAAAGCCCGTACTTTAACAGCGCCGGCCGTTCTCTATACAAAAGAGAATCCGCTGTTTGAATACATCCGCCGATATAAAGACAGCTTGAAAGAGATTGTGGTCGATACGCCAAAACTGAAAGAACAGATTGAAAGTGCGTTTGCCGGAACGGTAACCTTAAAAAAAGAAGCTTTTGAGGAGTTTGGTGTAGATGATGCGATTGTTGAGGCTTTGAACCGTACGGTTAAACTAAAACACGGTGGTAATCTGCATATTGAGGAAACCCGCGCATTTGTTGCAATTGATGTGGACAGCGGCGGAAAGCGCAGCGTGGGTGATTTAGATAGCCTGAATATTGAAGCGGCAAAAGAAATTGCCAGACAAATTCGTTTGCGCAATTTATCCGGTAAAATTATTATCGATTTTGCCGGTTCCTCAGAATATCGTTTTATGAAAAAAGTGCTTGAAGTCTTGGAAGAAGAACTTGCCGATGATATATGTCATAGTCGTGTGCTGGGACTAAGTCGTGCCGGCAATGTAGAAATACTGCGTCAGCGCCGCCGTCCGAGCCTGCGTGATTTATATACTGTTGAATGCCCGACCTGCAGCGGAACCGGACGCGTGGAGCCATAAAAATGGATAATGTCATCAAAACACATAAATGCCCGATTTGCCATAAATTGTTTAGCGATGACAAATATATGCCGTTTTGCTCTAAAAGATGTGCAGATGTAGATTTGGGACGTTGGTTTAACGGCGATTATTCCGTTCCGGCTGAAACGCTTGATGAAATGGAAACCGAAGAATTATACGAAGCTTTGGAAAATGAACATGACGGAAAAAACAAATAATAAACAGGCTGATGTCGCTTTGCATACAGACAATAACTGTTTGGCAATTTGTTTTTCCGGAAATTTTCAACAATTTGACGGTGCCGATGCTTTACTGAAAATAGGCAGCGCCGTCAATAAAAAACCGCAATGTATATATTTTAGCGCCTCAGATTTGGGTGCGTGGGATTCCTCTTTGCTTTTGCTTATATTTGAGACGATAAAACAGGCTAAAAAGCAAAATATAAAAATTGAGCTCAAGGCTCTGCCGCAAAATATTCAAGATTTAATCAGACTCGCTTTTGAGGTTGACCGTTCGCCGGTTAAATCAGATGAAAACAATCTGAGTTTTATAGAAACCGTAGGCTATAAAACAGTCGGTTTTTTACATCTTACAGCTAAAGTATTTTACTTTTGCGGACAGGTTTCGGGCGCGGTGGGGCGTCTTTTTACGGCCAATACAATAATGCGCGGCAGAGATTTTTTTGCGGCGTTGGAAGATTGCGGCCCTAAGGCTTTGGGAATAGTTGCTCTAATCAGCTTTTTAGTGGGCTTAATTTTAGCTTTTGTCGGCGGAGTGCAACTGCAAGAATTTGGCGCGCAAATATATATAGCCAGTTTGGTTACAATCGGTATGTGCCGTATAATGGGCGCGATAATGGTTGGTATTATTATGGCCGGACGCACAGGTTCTTCTTATGCCGCAGCAATCGGAACCATGCAGGTTAATGAAGAATTGGACGCTTTGGAGACAATGGGTTTTTCCAGAATAGACTTTTTGGTTTTACCGCGTTTATTGGCGTTGTTTATTGCAATGCCGATATTGACTATGTTGTCTGATTTTATGGGAATGCTTGGCGGAGCTTTTGTCGGGGTGGTGCTTATAGGACTTCCATATCAGGAATATTGGAAGTATGCATTTAATGCTTTTTATATCGATAATTTTTTAGTCGGATTGTTTCATAGCTTGTGTTTCGGAGTTATTATAGCTTTATGCGGCTGTTATCAGGGTATCAACTGCGGACGCAATGCGGATAGTGTGGGATTGGCGACTACTCGTTCGGTTGTCTGTGCTATTGTTTGGATGATTGTTGCCACCGGAATTATTACGGTTATCTGTCAGGAGCTTGGAATATGAGTGCAATGATAGAAGTGAAAAATCTGACTATGGGATACGGCAGTTTTGTTTTGCAGCAAAATGCTGATTTTGTGGTTAATAAAGGCGATATATTTATTATCATGGGAGGAAGCGGATGCGGAAAAAGCAGTATGCTGCGTGTTTTGACGGGATTATTGCCGCCGCTTGCCGGAGATGTTGTTATAGACGGTATAAACATTACCAAAGCATCAACCGCGCAGTTAGAAAAAATCCGTAAAAAATCAGGTATTTTATATCAGGGAGGAGCGTTGTTCAGCTCCATGACGCTGGCCGAAAATATTGCTCTGCCTTTGCAGCAATATTCCAGTTATTCTACCGCCGAAATCAAAGAACTGGCGGCACTCAAACTGTCGTTGGTAGGTTTAGCAGGATTTGATGATTTTTATCCTGCGGAAATCAGCGGCGGAATGAAAAAACGTGCCGGCTTGGCAAGAGCTTTGGCGCTTGACCCGGAAATTGTGTATTTTGATGAGCCGTCCGCCGGATTGGACCCTATCAGCTCTCGCAATTTGGATGATTTGATTATTGAAATAAACCGTAGTCTGGGAACAACTATTGTGGTAGTTACTCATGAGTTGGCCTCTATTTTTTCTATTGGCACGAATTCTATTTTTTTAGACCCGGTAAGTAAGAGCATTTCAGCCAAAGGAAATCCGCATAATATTTTGAAAAATCCGCCAAACCAAGAGGTTTTGGAATTTTTAACAAGGGGTAAGAAAAATGCAAAAGAATAAAACCTATAAAATGGTCGGGCTTTTTGTTTTAACCGGCTTTTTAGTCTTTTCCGCAATAATCTTTCATTATGTAATCAAGAAATTTACTTCTGATGATTCTCAATATGTCGTTTTGTATTTTGAAGAGTCAATTCAGGGGTTGAGCGTCGGTTCTTCTGTGGTGTTTAAGGGGGTTGAAGTCGGGCAGGTCGCCAAAATAAGTCTGGTGACTAATTTGCAGAATGGAACATTCAAAATGCCGGTCTTTATTACTTTTAAACAAAATCGTTCTTTTCAAATGAAAGATGGTAATAAAGATGCTTCGGCGGAAGAAATATTGCACAGTCTGATAGAAAAAGGTTTGCGCGCACGTTTAATCAGTGCAAACTATTTAACCGGTCAGCTGATGATAGAATTAGATATGGACCCAAGCGCTCCGGCAATTTTAAGAGGCACGGGAGAACATTTGGAAATTCCGACGGTTATTTCTTCTATAGGTATGATTTCTAAGGATTTGCAGGAAATTCCGTTTAGAGAAAATATGATGCAGCTGGGTAATTTGCTAAAAGAATTGGATGATAAACTGCCGCCGATCATGGATAATCTCTATAGTATAACCGATAAAACAGATAAGCTTTTGGATGGTCAGGCAACACGCGCCGAAAAAACTATCACGAATTTTAATGCTATGGTGGAGCAGATGACTAAAGCAGGGCGTTCTATCCAAAATTTGGCAGACTATTTAGAACGTCATCCGGAAGCAATGCTACAGGGTAAAAGGAGACCAAGATGAAAAAGTTTTTTATATATTGTATCGTGTTTTTTGCCGCAGCCTGCTGTTGGCGCTCGCCAAATTCGGCATTTTATATGATGGACAGTTATGGTTTGGAAAAAATTTCCGACAAACAGCTGAGCGTTGCCGTACAAACAGTCAATGTTCCTGATTTGCTTGACCGTCCGCAAATGGTGACATATGATAATAAATCCCAAAAAATAAATATGCTTGAGTTTAGCCGCTGGGGAGAAACGTTATCATCTGTTTTACAAAGTACGGTTACAAACGATTTGATGATTTATTTGCCTAAGTCATATGTGAAAAGCGCTCGTTATGATACGGAAACATTACCTTATAATGTTAAGATAGAAATTAACAAGATTGAAGCGTATCGCGGCAATAAAGTTAAGCTTTCAGCATGGTGGAGCATTCTTAATGCGGATAATATTGTATTGAAACGCCGTCAATCAGCTTATGAAACAGCGGTTAACGGTGAGACTATTGCCGAATTAGTAAAAGCAGAAAATGCAGCTGTTCATCAGCTCAGCGCAGAGATTGCCAAAACTTTAAGCAAAATGTAAGTCAGATTCGTTTATCTTGGCAATGGCAGTATGAGTTTATTGGGCATTGTTCGCACAAAGGGCGCTGAGCTTTGCAAATATAGCGACCGAAAAGAACCAGCCAATGATTTGTGTTGATTATTAAGTTTTCTGGCAGAACTTTAAGCAGGTCTTTTTCAACTTCAAACGGAGTTTGCCCCTGACTGAAATCAAGCCGATGGGAAATGCGCATAACATGAGTGTCAACAGCTAAAGTCGGTTGTTTGAACCATACGTTCATAACCACATTGGCGGTTTTTCGTCCCACACCGGCAAGCGTTGTCAAAATATCTCTGTCAGCCGGAACTTCTCCGTTGAAATCGGCTGCTAACTGGCGGCTCATTTCCATAATGTTTTTAGCCTTGTTGTTATAAAGTCCGATTGTCTTTATATGTTTTTTAAGCTCATCAATTCCTAACGACAGCATCTTTTGCGGTGTGTCGGCAACTTTGAATAATTCCTGCGTTGCCTTGTTTACGCCTTTATCCGTACTTTGCGCCGAGAGCATCACAGCCACTAACAGCGTATAGGGATTATGAAAGTGCAGTTCGCATTGCGGATTAGGATTTTCCCGCTCAAAAATCCGCATAATTTCCAAAATTTCCGAGGTTTTGCGCATTAAGCCTTAACACCTCCGGCTCCGGCTGCTTTGGGTGCGTTTTCATCCAGCGGCCAACGCGGACGAGGTTTAAAATCAAGCGGACTTATATAGCCTTTGCGAAAGCGTTCCAAGCCGGCCCAGGCCACCATGACGCCATTATCAGTACAAAAGCGAATCGGCGGAGCAGCAAATTCCAATCCGTGCTTTTCGGCTAACTTATTCAATTTGCCGCGCAAATATGTGTTTGAAGCCACACCTCCGGAAACCACCAATTGATGTCCGTCAGGATACTTGTGTTTAAAGTAAGATATGGCTTTTTCCAATTTTCGCACCAAACAATCGGTCGCAGTCATTTGAAAGCAAGAGCAGATGTCTGAAATGTCTTGTTTAGGTAAAATTGCATGTTCAACATTGCCATCGGGAGAATATGATTCGATAATTTTGCGTACGGCTGTTTTCAGACCGGAAAACGATAGATTGCAATCTCCCGAATTTAGAAGCGGACGAGGTAAAGTAAAACGAGAATCATCTCCGACAGCCGCTAATTTTTCAATCATTGGTCCTCCGGGATAGCCTAAACCAAGCATTTTTGCGACTTTATCAAAAGCTTCGCCGGCAGCGTCATCTATGGTTGTTCCCAATCGTTCATATTCTCCGACGTTTTTTACTACCAAAATTTGACAATGACCGCCGGAAACTAAAAGAAGCAAATATGGAAATTCAATAGGATGCACCAAGCGAGCGCATAAAGCGTGGCTTTCTAAGTGATTTACCGCCACAAAAGGCTTGTTTAAGGCAAGTGCCAAAGCTTTAGCTGTCATAACTCCAACAACAACGCCGCCGATTAACCCAGGTCCGGCAGAAGCGGCAATAGCATCAACATTGTTTATAGAAATTTGCGCGCGCTCTAAACAAGTGCCGACAATTTCATCAACATGTTCTAAATGTGCGCGAGCGGCAATTTCAGGCACCACGCCGCCATAGCGTTTATGTTCTTCCTGTGACTGCAATGCTTCACCTAAAATTTCTTTTTCATCTGTCACCACGGCGGCGCCGGTGTCATCGCAGCTGCTTTCAATTCCCAAGACTATCATTTATTTATTCCACTATCTTTTTTTGTTTATCATCTGTAAACTTTTTTCTATTATAACTATATGAAATATAATCTGGCAATTTGTCAAGGAAAAGGATACATAAAATGGCTAAAATTGAAAAAAAAGAAGAAGTTAATCCGGCAGAGAATACTATGCCCGTAAATAAAACAAAGCAGACTTCCAGAAGCTATGCCGGCGTTGTTTGCCTGATTGCCTTGTTTTGCTGTGCCGGCAGTGTGGTTTATAATATGGAACTGACAAAAACACTTAATGAAGATTTGGCATCGCAGCTGGTTGCTGATTACAATTCAAAAATAGGCACATTGGAAGCTAAGATAAATAATTTGAATAACGTGCAACAACCGGTTTTACAACCTGTTGAAAAAAACGTTTCGGCAGAATTATCAGAGGAACAGCTTCAGCGGATTGCAGAAAAAATTATTCCTCTTTTGCCGCAATCGGAAAATTCTGAAAGTGGCAAAGATGCTCCTTTGAAAATAGAAGAAAATCCCGCGGTGACGGCTCCTGAAGTTTTGCTTGCAGCTGGAGCTTTGACGGTGCGCGGTTTGGCCGAAGACGGATTGCCTTTTGATTATGAAACCGAAGTTTTGCAGATTTTAGCTTCCGGCAACGACACAGCTCTTAACTATATTACAAATATTAAAAAATATGCGGTTTCCGGTATTAAAGGCAGGGCAATGCTGATTAACGAATTTAATAAAGTGTATGCGGACTTGAGTGTTAAGCAGACAAAAAAATCAACTGCGGCAGAAGTTCAGGAAACTTGGAATCAAGCTTTGTGGCGTCGTTTGAATGAGTTAATAGAATTTAAGAAGCGTGAAGATAAACCGGCTGTGGTTTTTCCAAAAACACCGGACGAAGTGCATCAGCTTGTTAATAACGGAGATTTTGCCGAGGCTTTAAACAAACTCAAAACTGACCGCAAATATAGTGATGTAAATTCTGAACAATTAAATTCATGGATTATGCAAACTCAGAATTATCTGGAATTTGAACAAGCAATTAACGGACTGATTATGAATGCGTTGGCAAATCTGCATTTGAAAGAAATGGAGCGTACAAAATGAATGTTGTGGAATTACAAAAGTTATGGCAGGAAAAATACAGCTGTGTTCCCACTCAATTAAAAAAAGTAAAAGAAATTGGTTCGGTCGCCACAGCTTTTAATACTAATATTGACGCGGTTCTGAAAATCAGCGGCAAACGTTTGACGGAGCTGATAAAAGAAGTTAATTTGAGTGAAAATGAGTTTGTTGATTCTCAAACTTTATTGAAAACACCTAAGGATGTAGTCCGCGGTATTGCAAAATGTTTCAGCCGCGGTATTGCCGAAGAATGGATTACCGATGATAAAGCGGTTTATGAGTGGATGAGCCGAAATTTGGGTTACGATCGTTTGCAAATGGGCGGTCAAGGCGGAATTGTTGCAAACGCCTTAGCCGTTTTGGGCGTGCAAAATGTTTTTGTTCACACCAATTCTCACCCAAAACTGCAAGCTCAACAATTTTTACCTTTAAATAACCTTTTGGGTATTGATGAAAATGGTAAAGTCCGCCGCGCCGCGGATATTGACCGCGCTGCAGAAACACCGCTTATTCATTGGATTATTGAATTTGACATCGGCGATTCGTTTACGGCTTGGGGCAAAGAATTTACCTGTCCCAAATCTAATCGTTTTATTGCCACCTATGACCCTGCCAACATTGATTTAGTCATCAATCCGGATTTTGTGAAACACTTATCGCAAAATGGCTATGATTATCTGGTGCTTTCAGGCTATCATAATTTGACATCTAAGCGTAACGGCGTAGAATTGGTCAATAACTCCATAGCTTTAATCAATGATTGGAAAAAGCACAATCCGCAAGGAATTATCCACTTGGAACTGGCGTCTACCCAAGACAAAAAAGTGCGCACCGCCATCATTGAAAAAATTGCTCCGCTTGCCGATTCGCTTGGCTTAAATGAACGGGAAGCTTTAGACGCCTTGGAAGTTGTCAATCCGCAAAAATATCAAGAATTAGCTCATGAGGACTTAACCTCTCCGCGCCTGTTTGAAATTGTGCGCCTTATAAAAGAAAAAACGCAAGCACCGCGGATTCAATTACATATGTTCGGCTTGTATTTGACTTTGCAAGATAAAGACTTTCGCCTTTCAGCGGAACAAAACTTGCGCGGTATGATGCTTGCTTCTACTGTTGCCGCCACCAAAGCCGGTACCGGAAAAATAGAAGACCACGCGCAACTGTTATGGGCGCATGGCAAAGAAGTTTCAGAAATTAGTCTTAATAATCTGCAGGAATTGTCCGAGTATTTGCAAAAGCCCGAACTGATTGAAAGCGGAATCTGCCAATATGAAAACTATGACGTTATAGCCGTTCCAACCATTATTATAGAAAAGCCTTTGACTCTGGTGGGAATGGGCGACACAATTTCTTCTGTCTCATTGGTCGGGGCAAGATAGTACGCGCGCCGTAAACTAAATACGAAAGCTGTCGGACAAATTTGCGGCGCGATAATTAAATAGTATCGAACCTTGCGAATCATCTAAATTGAAAACCCAGTCGGCAAAATATTTTTGATTTTCGGCAATGAACGGGCGGACTTCTTTGCGAGCCAAGCGAGTGCTTTCCAAGTTTATGGCAAGCCAATATTCATTTTGTACAGGTTGATATATATTCAGCACATAGACTAAGCCTATTTCTGTTTCTATTCTGATTTGGTGCGGTGCCGCTTGAGGAAAATCCGTTTCAAAATCTTTTTTGAAAGCGATACCCTGATAGGATATATAGGATAGTGTTGATATAAAATTCCGGAGGCTTACGGATTTTTGTGTATAGGCTTCCAGAGCTTCTTTAGACAGCAAGGCATCAGATAATTTGATGCTTTCTATGGTTTCAGGTTGAATTTCTAAAAGCGGAAAAGGCATCCAGGCACCGGCATCTCCGGAAAATGAACCGACTGAACTTATGGTATAAACATAGGGATATTCATCGCGTTTGGCATAGCGAAACTCTTTGTCTTCGGTATTGCCGGATACATTTATTTTATCCAATAAATTTCCTTCATCGTCAAAAGTTTCAATCAATATTTTTTTTGTATTATCCAATCCATAGCTTTGCCATTCTGATGTATTATTTGTATCAACAGCAATAATTACCGAATTGTTTATCATGTTATAAAATGCGGCGAGCTGACTCGGATTTACAAAATATCCGGCAGCTTCTTTTATGTGCCAAAGACCGTTTTTTTCATAAATATTTATTTCACCGGAGGCAGTTGTCATTTTTATTTGCTGCAGCCTTGCAATATTTTTGCGGGTTTGAGAAAATACATAATTTCCACGCACGTTTAATCCGGATTTGCGATGGGAATACCAGCCGGAAAAGGCGGCAAATATTCCTAGAATCATCACAATCAGTACGCTCCAAAATAATTTTTTAGACATTATATTTCTCCTTTATCCGCAAAATTTGCCGATACATTAAAAATTTTGCTGAAATTAAAAGCAATAGAACCAACAACGCCGGGATAATAACAATTTGTGTCATCATCATCCAAAAAACGGCATAGCCATATTTTTGCTTTATTTGATAATCCAGGTTTTGCAGCATTTGCTCATTTTTTGCCAATTCACGTCCGTATTCTCCGATTTGACGCAATTGCTCAAAAATCTGCATGTCTTCATTGCTGTTTTCAAACAAAATACGTTTTTGCTCTTTAATTTTATTTTGTAAAACTCGGTATTCAACTTCATTTTTGCTGAAAATATTTTTGTTGAGCCGTTGGCTTATGCTGTCTTTGTTTAAAAGCATATCATTCAGCGGAAGTTTTTCATAAATTTCGTTGCCGGCCAGATAATCAATTAAAGATTTAACAGCCAAACCGTTTCCGCTTTTTTCAATTACGCTATAAGGGTTTCGGTCCGGAGAGTTTTCTGCTACCCAGAAAGGACTCTCCAATAAATCTACATCGCTGACCAGAGCTACAGCGCCTGTAGTTGATGACCGAGGTAGAAATGCACGCATATTATCGGCTAATTCTGTTCCGATAAACGGATTTTTAGTATATAGCGAGGAAAATGAACCTTCCATAACTGCTCCAATGTATCCTTTTTCATTGGTAATAAACGGTTTTATTTCAACCGCCGGATTATCAGCTTCAAACAAAAGAGCTTTGTTGAGTTTTAACTCCATAGGGTTATAGCCAAAAATTTTAGAGGTTTTTCCCTGGTCGGTCGGTGTAAGCAGTTTGATTCCCCAGTTGTTCAAAAAGTCAATAATCTGCAAATTTTCGCTGTTGGTCAAATCTGATTGACTGGCTGTGTAAAAATCAAAGAATATGGCTAATTTTCCGCCGCGCATCAAAAATTGGTCAACAGCATAGCGCAAGGAGGCAGAAATGGCTTTAGGGTTTATAAGGACAACAATATCGACTTTTGATGAAAAGTCGTACATTGAAGGAGATATGCTGAAAACATTATAGTCATTTTCCCAGTTTAGGAGAATTTCTTGAAAACCATTCAGATTTTGCATGTTATCAACGTAAACGCCGATGTTTTTTATTCTTTCCGGTTCGGTTACTTTAAGAACGGCCGTGTCAATGTCTTTTTCAACCAGAGGCTGCCGTTGCAGCAGAAATTGTTTTATGATTGTTTCATTCCCATCGGCGGAACGGACAATGGCGCCAAAATAGTCACGGCTGCCAGCTGAATTTGTTTCAAAATAAAGTCCTTTTTCCAATATATTTTCTTCTAATTCCGAAAATGGTTCTATATAGGTGATGTTAAAGGTTACCATGCCTTTGGATGCTTTGGCGTAACGTTGCAGAAAACGTTGAATTTGCTGCATATAATGAAAGTAGTCCGGATTGGATTTTATATAATCTTTTGCGACACAGACATCGATGACAACTTGTTTTTCTAAGTTATTCAGCAAGTTTACAGTTTCTGCTTTCGGGGTGTAAAACGCCGAGGATGTCAAATCAGCTTTGCTGTCAAAAAGATTATACATCGCAAAATTGAAAAATCCGGCTCCGCACAGGGATATTAGTGTTAGCATACCTAATTTGACTGTTTTGTATTTTTTGTTGGCGCCATGCTGCTGCAAAGCAACAAAGTTTAAAAATAAAAACACTGAAGCTAATGAAATAAAATATAAAATATCTGAAATGCCAACTTCGGCAAATAAAAAATTATTATAAGCTGCATATAGGCCGGAATATGGTAAAATCAGCCATAATGCCATAAAGAAAAAATCTGTCAAACAAGATAAAATCAGACTGCGCGACAAGGCGGAAATAAAACATCCGGCAGAGCAATAAAACAAGATAAGCAACAGTAAACCGCCGTATATTACGGTAATGTTTTGCCAATCCAACTGCAACCATCCGCCTGTGTAGCAGATAAAAGGTAGCAATCCGAGCGTCATAAGCAGGCAGAATAAGAAAACAGCGCAAAACTTGGACAATGTTAAAATTATGAATGAAATGGGCTGCGTGAGCAAAAATTCTATGGTGCCGGAACGGTATTCTTCGGACCAGCTCCGCATTGTCAGAACGGGAATCAATATTGCCAAGATGATTGGCTGAGCATAAAATACGGCATATAAAGATGTGTCGTGCATTGCCAGATAAGTGCCAAAATAAAATGCGGTGCCGATAGATGAAAATAAATAGATAAAGATTACAAAATAAGCCCACACGCTGCGAAAATATCCCCGCAGTTCCCGTGATAATAAAGTTATAAATTGCCGCATTTTTTATTCTCCGGTCATTTTTTTGAAAGAAGTTAACAAGTTGGCGGATGCCGATTTTTTTAAGTCGGCTGTTTTTATGTCGGCGGTTATTTTGCCTTTGTGCATAAGCAAAACTCTCTGCGACATGGATTCTACATCTTCAAGAGCGTGTGTGGAAATGATAACCAAATGTTTTTTTGCGTAGTTTTTAATGATTTTACGAATGCTTTCTTTCTGCAACGGGTCCAGACCTTCGGTAGGCTCATCTAAAAGCAATATTTTCGGTTCGCCAATCAAAGCCGCGGCAAGTTCAACTCTTTTTTTAAAGCCTTTTGACAAAGTGTCAAGACGTTGAAATTTCACTTCTTCCAATTCCAAGTTCAGAATAGCCTCGTGTAATTTTTTTGTAGTTGTTTCGGCTGATGCAGTTTTTAAATCGGCGGCGAAAAGCAAAAATTCAACGGTTGTCATCTCTCCGTATAAAGCGGAAATTTCCGGAACATAGCCGATTTTATTCAGATATGATACTCTATCTGATTGTATGTCTGTATCATCGGCTTGTATAGAACCGCTGTCGGCCTCCAAATAGCCGCTGATAAGCCGAAATAAGGTGGATTTTCCGGCGCCGTTTTCGCCAAGCATTATAATGGTTTCATTTTTTTTGAGGCTTAGGCTTATGTTATCAACCGCCTTAATCTTTCCGAATGACTTGCAGATATTTTCAATAACCAGCATTGAATGCTCCATAAAACATAAACAATATGTGTTATATTAACAGCATTTTATTAAACTTTAACAAATATTTTCAACTTTTTACAAAAAACTTTAATGACAAATCATTTTTATTGGAGTAATAATAATCAAAAATATAGCAAAAGCGGAGTAAAATTTTGAACACTTTTAGTAAAGAAGAAATTAAAAACTTTATTATCGGGTTATGCGTTATCTGTGTATTTGTTTTTGGGGCGGTAATATTCAAGCTGCAGCGCAATGTTTGGAAAGGCGCCGAGGACACTGATTATCAAATTTATGCGACATTTAATCGTACGGATGGTTTGGTTGTAGGCAATAAAGTGCGGATGTCCGGTATGGATATTGGGCGAGTGGTCGATTCGGTGTTAGATGAAGATTACCGCGCAACTCTTACGCTTCAGATTTCTGCCAGCGTGCGGATTCCGGATGATAGCAGCGCAGCTATTGTCAGCTCCGGTATTATGGGGAATAAATATATAGAGATAGAACCGGGCGGTTCGGAAGATTATATTCCTCCCAAAGGTGAATTTAGCTATACACAGGATGCAATGATTTTGGAGGAGCTGATTGACCGCGTTATTTCTCTCGGCAAAGCTAAAAATAAAAAATCATGTCCGTCCGAAGATGAGGATAAAACGGCAACAATAACAGAAAATATGGAGTGATAAAATGAGAAAGAAACCTGTCGAAACTATTATGGGCTTAGTAGTCTTGGTTGTAGCCGTATTGTTTTTAGTTTTTGCTTATCGCGTTTCTGATTTGCAGGTTGTGAAAGGGTATACTCTTAATGCCGAATTTATGAAAGTCGGCGGTTTGAGTATCGGTTCCGATGTTCGTATCAATGGTATAAAAGTGGGAACGGTTACGGCTCAGAAATTAAATAATGAAGATTATATGGCCGATGTTACTTTTAGTATTTCTTCGGATATTAAACTGCCGAAGGACAGTACCGTGTCTATTGTAAGCGATGGTTTGGTCGGAGATAAGTTTGTTAAAATCGAACCGGGAAAATCCGGCGAATATTTGAAGGCCGGAGATTCTTTTGCCAATACCAAAGATTTTAAAACTATAGAGGACATGGTCGGCGAGATTATTTTTATGGTAACTGATGACGGAAACAAAAATGAAAACAAATAAATTTATTTTCGGTATTGCCTCCGCGTTATGTTGTTTTACGGCAAATGCCGCCGAAATAGAAATGAATACGGCGCGTATGCAGGCAATGGACAAGATTACAGGGCATGTGAGCGTTATCAACGTGCCGGTAAATGGTGAGGTTAAGTTTGGTTCTCTGTCTATAGTGGTGCGCAGCTGCAAAACTCGTCCGGCAGAAGAAGCTCCGGAAAATTTTGTTTTTGCCGATATTACAGACAAAAGCTTAAAAGGCGAAGAAATAAATATATTTAAAGGATGGATGCTTTCATCATCTCCTGCCACCAATGCTTTGGAACATCCTATTTATGATGTATGGCTGCTGCAATGCCTGAATACAAAAATTGACAGCTCTAAATTGTTAACGGAAAAACAACTTGCCGAACGCGATGATTTGCCGATGTCTCAGCGTAAAATTTTTGACAGCGAAGTTTCTAACGAATTGAAATCAGAAGAAAAAACACAGGAGCCTGCCGTAGATGACACTCATAAACCAATGAGTGAAATGGAATATATGCCAGATGAAAGCGAAGACGGTAAGCCGGAAAATCTTGCGGAACCTACAACAAATGAAAATTCGGAATTTTCTTTTGATGAAGATGATGAAAATGCCGAAATACAAAATGAAATAAATCGAATCAAATCAGATGTAGAAAATAAAGATATCAGTTCCGAAGAGCAATAAACGCGGCTGCTGATAGCAGGAGATATAGCAAATTTCCGCTGATATATCCGAATCCTTGTTTGAAATCGGTTCGTGATGGCATGGCGTTTTCGATGATTACTGTTAACAGAAAAATATATAGCAGATAAGAGCCGAAGCTTAATTTTATTATTTCAAAGAAATATTTGTTCAGCAAAAAAGCAAAAACAAGTAACAGCAATGGCGCTAGTGAAGTCGGCAGAGCATTGTAAAATTTTAAGTTTGAGAATCCGACTTGTCCGGTAACATAATTGTCTCCGGCTTTTTTGGGAAAAAGAGAAAAACTAACCGGTCGGGCATTTAGCAAAAAACCGACAATTAAATGCGCGCATTCATGCAATATGGTGCCGGGAAGATTGATTAACATGGTCAGCCACATACTTTTGTAGGCAGAATGTTTTAGAGAAGACAGCACGATAACCGCTAAAATCAAAAAAAATCTATCGGAGGTTAAGTTTGCCAAAAATTCCGGAGTGTTAATATATGTCAGCAAATCTGTCATGCGCGTTTATTTTTTTCCAGTACGGTAAGTCCGGCGACATAGGTGTTGAACATCAGCTGGCAAATTGTTTCTTTGTTTATTTTAGTAAACGAATCCAATATGTCTTTAGTCAGGAAAGAACTCAGGGCAAACAAGCTCAGCCATAAAACCTGGGATGACAAAATGCGCTCCGGCCGTTCCATATTAGGAATCAGCTGTTGCAGCAGTTTGTTAATAAGACCGGTGATTTTTGCAACTTTACGCAGATAAAAATAAGAAAATGTATGGCTGTTATTGCGTAAATGGAAGCTGTGGAGCATATACCATAAATTTTTATTTTCCATTACAAAATCTACAAATTCATGTAAAAAAGCATTCATGTCGGCAAAAGCATCGCCGGTTTGCGGAACTTTTTCCAAACGAGAAGCCAAAGAAGCCAATGTCATGTAGTTTTGGATTACCAAAAAATTATCCATATTGGAAAACTGATTATAAATGGCTCCGACCGAACAGCCGGAAGCTTCGGACAATTTGCGTACGGTCAAGGCGTCCGTGCCTTTTTCCTGAACAATTTTACGGCCGGTTTCCAATAACAAATTTTGTATATTGTCTTTTTCCATTTCAGTAATAAATTTTATCCGTGTTTAACAAATTATTTGTATTTACGGAGTTAGAATAGCGCAAACCTTTAAGGTATTCAATTTTTTTTTACGGTTATCAAAGGGATAATTATGAAAACGTTATTTTTTCTAGGTACTTTTCTTTTTGTTGCTTCCGTATGCAATGCTCAGATGGTAGAATTGTTTGACGACGGCACGGAAGATTCGGCAGACGAAATAATAAATCCGGCGAACGAATCTTCGATTTTAGATGATGAACAAGCCAAAGATGCGGCTCGTGATTTGCTGCAGCAAAAACCGACAATTCTAAATTTACGGAAAAATGATTTGAAATCGTTGGAACAATTAGAAGAAAAAACTCGTGAAATCCGTTCAAAAACTGAAAAAATTGCTCAAGAAAAAGAAGAAGCTGAAGAAACAGAAGAAGACCGCATAAAAAAACTTAAAGCTAAATATCAATCCGCTCCGTTCGGACTTTATTGGGCGGCTTCGCAAGAAAATATTAAAAAGTTTGGATTTGAGCTGCTTCCGGCTGAGCGTAAGGACTATAAAAATGTTTTTCAGGTTGTCAATCCGCAGCAAAAAAATAACACATTTGCCTATATTATTGCAATTTTCGGCATGCAGGATAAACTTTGGTGTGTTTATGCTCAGGGGATACCGCAGGAAGATGACGCCAAAGCTACAAAAGTTTTAGCTCTCTATCATCGTTATTTTGAGGCATTGTCGGCAAAATACGGCAATGCGGAAGAACATTTTGAACCATACACTTATGAAGAACGGTTGATAAAAGGCGAGGGCGAAAAGAAAAAAGTTATAACCGTAACCAAACAAAATCCGCTGGGCGGCGACAATTTTTTGCAGGAGCTTCAAGAAGGAAAGGCGGTGTTATACGCCACTTTTCAGAATGACAAAATCGGTGTTACTTTGGGAGTTTCTGTGGACGGCGACGGTAAAAGCTATATCTCGGTGGACTATAAAGATTTTGCCTTGATGGATAGCGAACAGCAGACAATTTTGAACAGAACTATAGAAGATTTATAATTATAAAGGACTAAAATTATGACTAAAGTTAGTTTTTGCGGAATTTCCGGCAGCGGTATGAGTTCATTGGCTCAGATTTTGAAACTTTCCGGCTATGAAGTTCAGGGTTCTGACCGCAACTTTGATTTACACCGCGATTTAGAAAATAAAGAGGCTTTGGAAAACTTAGGAATAAAAATGTTTCCGCAAGACGGCTCAGGCATAACTGCTGATTTGGATTTTGTCTGCGCTTCTACGGCGGTGGAGGATACTATTCCGGATATAAAAGCTGCTAAAGAAAAAAATATTCCGATAAAAACCCGTCCGCAGCTGCTGAGCGAATTGTTTAACGGCTATAAATATGGTATTGCCGTTGGCGGAACTTCCGGCAAAACTACAACTGCGGCTATGGTTGGCTATATTTTGGATAAGTCCGGTAAAAATCCTTGCTTAATCAACGGCGGTTTGCTGCGCGATTATGAAGACCGTGCCGGTATTGCCAATATTATTTATAATAAAGGCGATATCTGCGTGGTGGAGGCCGATGAAAGCAACGGAAGCATAGACCTCTATAATCCGTATGTTTCGGTTATCAATAATATTTCTCACGACCATAAAAGCATAGAAGAACTGATAATGCTGTTCCAAAATCTGAGTAATCGCACCAAGCAAGCGATTGTTGTTAATGATGACTATGATACCTGCCGAACACTCACGCATTTGCATAAAATCACCTTTTCGCTGAAAAATCCTAAAGCCGATTTATATGCCGAAAATATAAAACCGCTGACCAACGGTACGGAATATACGCTGAACGGCAAAACATATACTCTTAAACTTATCGGACATTTTAATGTTGCCAACGCGTTGGCAGCCATTGCCGCCTGCGGTGTTATGGGGGTAGATGTTTCAGAAGCCGCCGAAATATTGCAAAATTTTAGTGGAACTAAGCGGCGGTTGGAAGTAATCGGACATAAAAGCGGAATTACCGTAATAGATGATTTTGCCCATAATCCGGATAAAATTGCCGCTTCTGTCGGAGCATTGCGTCAATATTCCGGACGTTTGCTTATTATGTTTCAGCCGCATGGCTTTGGCCCGATGCGCTCTATGGGAAAAGAAATTATGGAAAGTTTTGTTAAAAATATGCAACCTGATGATATTTTGATTATGCCGGAAATTTTCTTTGTCGGCGGCACGGTTACTAAAGATATTTCCTCTGCTGATTTAATTGATTATGCGCATAAACTGGGTAAGAAAAATGCTTATTTTGCCGCAGATAAAAAAGCGGCGGCAGAGCTGTTGCTGCAAAAAGCAGAACCAGACGATAGAATCGTGATTATGGGCGCCCGCGATAATTCTTTGACCGATTTGTGCAAACAGATTTTAGAAAGATTATAGGCTATGGAAAAACTCTGCAAAGGTGATAAAATTGCTTTAATTGCGCCATCGGCGCAAATCGGAAGCATTGCTAAAATTGAAAAAGGCTTGAATTTTTTGCAGTCTTTGGGGTTTGAAGCTGTTTTTGCTCCGCATCTTTATGAAGTGCGTCGCTATATGGCCGGCACAGATAAAGAAAGAGCAGATGATGTTAATTGGGCATTTGCGCAATCTGATATAAAAGCTGTTTTTTGCGTGAGGGCAGCAGCCGGAGCATCGCGTATTTTGCCTTATATTGATTATGAGCTGATTAAGCAAAATTCTAAGCCTTTGGTAGGTTTTTGCGATAATGTCGCCTTGATGCTGGCTCTAAATAAAAAGTCTGGTGCAATCAGCTGGAATGGCTTTCTGCCGACATACGATTTTAGAGAAGACACTCTGAATCCGCTGGTAGAAAAAAGCCTTAGACAGCTGATTTCCGGCGAGCCTTATAAGATTGTTTCTGGCTGTACGCTGCGTGTCGGCAAGGCGGAAGGCACCTTTTTATGCAGCAATCTGAGCGTGCTGATGAAACTTGCCGGTACTCCGTATTTTCCGGATTTACGCGGTAAAATTTTGCTGATTGAAGATGTACACGAGCGTTTGCATAAAGTTGATTTAATGCTGCAGCAGCTGAAACAGCAGCCGTATTTTAAGGAGCTGAAAGGGCTTATTTTCGGACATTTTACGGATTGCAGCGGAGATGAAGAAGACGGAACTTTAGATGATTGTTTTGCCGATTTTTTATATGAAACAGACTTTCCGTGCGTTAAAGATTTTGAATTTGGACATACACCGGCGCGTTATGTTTTGCCGCTGGGGGCTAAAGCAAAATTTGATGCTGACAAGAGTTGTTTAGAAATTATCAGCTATTAAACCGTAAATTTTTTGAACGTATTCAAAATTAAGCTTATTTACCAACCGCAAAAAGGTAAAAACGCCGTCCCATGATTTGCTGGCAAAGGCTAGAATTATTCCGTTGCTGAAAAGATTGGCGCCGATGATGACAATTCCGGAAAATATATAGCCTTCTTGACTTATGTCTGTTTGCCCCGGATGCACCTGTGTTAGCACAACCAGCCAATGATAAGCCAAAAAATAACCCAGAACCGCATAGACGAGCCAATGAGCTCCGCTGAGATAGAGCAAAGACGGCATCAGCAGCATATAGATAAAAGCAAACAGCGGAAAAAAATACGGAGCTAAAGAAATCAGCCAATTGCCGTGTCCGTTCAGCTGCATGGAGCCGCCGCTGCCATCAGGGTTAAGCCGTATTCTTCCGGCAATATGCAAAGTTAAATAAGCAAAAAAAGTGTGCGTCAGCTCGTGTGAAATTACCTGCATGGCGTTGCGTGTGCTGTAGCCGGAGAGGAAAATAGTACCCCAAAAAAAGATAAATCCGGTGCCGAGCATAAAAAATTTAAAAGTAAAAAAATCAAAATAGCGGTATACGTTCAAAAGAGCCGGCAGCGAAAACAGCAGATATAAAGCTGTTGGCAGTTTTAGGATGTTGATTAGCGAATCTGTTATTTTATACATTTTTTCCTCAAATTTTAGATAAATATTAACTTCAATATCCTAAAATATTTTTAATAACAGCATGAAAGGACTACAAAATGCCGGATTTTAATACTTTTGATTTTATGGTAACAGATGAAAATGATGTAATGCTGCTGCTTTATGCTCGCGATACTGCGCCAGAAAATCCTTCTGTTAAGCTTAGTTATGATGAACATAATATTATTTTAAGCCGAAATTCGGAAGATGTTTTAACCCTTGAGAATGTGGAAGATGAAATTTTTGACAATCTGCAGGATGAAAATACTTTATTGGTGTGCGAGATAGAGCCGACAGATAGTGATGATGATGCGGAAATTGTTTATACCTATGAGGCAAATATAATCTGAAATAATAAATATACATACTTAGAAGTATATTTATGTTCTTGAATTGTGGCATTAAGCAAACTATAATATATGTTTGTGGAGGAATAATAATGCGTAAAGTTCTATTTTTAACCATAATGGCTGCATTTACCATACAAACTGCAAATGCAGACACAATCATTGTCATGGATGATAATAATAATGTAAAACAGCAGATTTATACTTTGCCTAATTCGGTTGTTAAAACAGTACAGACGGTGCAGACCGTTCCGGTTGCTGTGCAGACACCGCCGGTTTATGTTACGGGAGCGCCTTTACCGCCTCAGCAAGTGATTGTGACACGTCCGGTTCCGCCGGTTGTGGTAGTTAGAGAAACTCCGGCTCCGCGCAACTATTACTACGATTCAGCGGCAACTGCAGCTGTGGCCGGTTTTACCGGAGCGCTGGTCGGCAGCGTTATCTTCGGCGGAGGACATCATCACCACCACCATCATCGAAGATAAATTTAAAGATGCGCTACCGCCCATTTTTATAATTTAAAATGCAGAACAAGCTGGCAAGCTCTGTCTGAATTGCATTTTTTGCAAAAATCATAAATTTCATTCGGCTTAGCCGAGCCGATTTTTATATTTTTAGAATTATAACCGTAGAAACTGTCATCGCTGCCACGGCTTTCAACCAGTTTTATAGACGGAGAAACAGCCTGCGCTTGTTCCAAAAACGTCACACAATATTGCTGCTTTAACCGGCTTGATTTTTCTGCCGAATAAATATTAAATATCAAAAGATATTCCAACACTGAACTTTTTGTTCCGTCTTCATTACTCCACTTGCTTTCGGTAAAATAAACACAGATAATATTATCTGCAAAATCTTTAATATGATATGAACTTGCCTTTTTCATGCCGTCTGGAATAACTCCCATTGCCTCCATAATATCCGCTGTCGGCACAGTTTTCTTTGTCGTATTATATTCACGCAGAAAATCATCTTTTAAATTAACACACTGTAAAAAAAGCTCAGCTAATTGTTCTTTCTGCCGACTGATTTTCCACAGTTCCATCGCCTTTGAATAGCCGGCAATGCCACCCACGCTCAGCACGCCGATAATCGCCAGAACGCCGAGCATTTCTATCATACTCCGCCCGGCTGAAACCGCGTATAGCGGCGCATCTAAAGCAGTTTTACGCTGTCTCAAAAAATTCATGTACCTCCGATGTACACTAGAATTTTTTTCGCAGCTAGAAACCACTTTATCTACACCGTTCTCCGCAGTTTCAAAGATTTTTAAGGCGTATTGACGTACAACATCCAAACTCTTAAATGCGATGTTGTTTCTTTCGGCGTTATTGCGAGGAGTGCAACGACAAAGCAATCCAGAACTCAAATCCGAAACGTCATACTTGTCGCCACACCCCACAGGCTGTGGCAGACGAGTATCCATGACTTTGTTACCAACAGCAACGCATATTGACATTGCTTTTGTAATGGCGTTATGGATTCTCCGCTGTGGTACTTCCAGCAGTGAGTACCGGCGAAGACTGACGTTGAGAGGGTAGGCGAAAAAGCGCGGTAATATATAGCCAGTTAGTTTTGTTCTAAATGTGTTGTTTCCGAATTTGTAATTTTTTGCGCCGAACTCTGCAAAAAAACGCTGAGCGGCGAAAAATACGCCTTTAATCAGATAGTTAGGATTTGCAGAGAGAGAGAGAGA
>ERZ1034949.559-NODE-559-length-23577-cov-67.899541_pt1 | contig 23577 bp, 20 predicted proteins | sample MGYA00520590_ERZ1034949 | MGnify/ENA primary metagenome ERZ1034949 (study PRJEB33766, sample SAMN09781752) | gut metagenome | biome: gut microbiome | host: Homo sapiens | place: Madagascar | study: EMG produced TPA metagenomics assembly of the PRJNA485056 data...
AATACAGAATCGCAATGAATGCTTCTGCTATTTCGAATGGTCGATGATTTCACATGCTCCCTTAGGCGCCTTGGCAAACTCTGTATAGGTTACGCTTCCCACTTCATCAGCCTCGATTCTTCCGGAAATAGGGTTCTTGATATTGGTGATGCTTCCCTTGATGTGTGCATTGATGTTCGTGCAATCCTCAAAGGCACGGTCGCATTCCTTATCGAAGGTGCAGTCTTCGAGTGTGATATGGTCCATATAGCAGAGTGGCTGTTCGCCGCTGATATGACAACGTACGAACTTGATGTTCTTGCTGTGCCAGGCAAGATACTCGCCATTCAGTTCAGAATCATAAACGGTCACATTCTCACACTCCCAGAAACTGTCCTTGGTCGTAATCTTGGCATGGTGAATCTCTACGTTGCTGCAGTATTGGAATACATACTTGGAGTCGCTCTCCAGTCCATCTACATAGATGTTCTTGGAAAACATGAATGGATAGGTGCCATCGTGAAGCTTTACGTTCTTCAGTTTCAGACCATCTACCTTCCAGAAAGTCTCGTCTGCATCCGTGATGTTGACATTCTCCAATTCCAGGTTCTTCATTTCGCGGAAGAACTTAGGACCATCGATGGTGCAGTCTTTCATCACCATATTATCACTATACCAGATGGCGGAACGGCTCTCTGGGGCGAAGTAGCAGTCTGTGATGAGGGAGCCATCCACATGCCACCAAGGGTATTTGCCATAAAACTTAGAATGGTGGCATTCTATGTTCTTGCAGCACTTGATGCCCGACTCGCCATCTGTAATCGTGATGTCCTCCAGGCGTACATCGTGAGCACCAAAGAGAGGACGCTCGCCTCCGAATGATTTGTTCTTTATCTGTTCCATAATTTTCTATTATCCTTTCTTATTTGTTATTTCTGTTTGCAAAATTACAAAAATAATGCCAAAGTCGTATAACCCGATTTGCTGAAAAATGTAACTTTATGGCGTATTTGCGGATAAAGTTGCTGAAGGCAGGAAAAATGGAAATCAAAAAAGGCTGAATCATGAAGCATTTTCACGATTCAGCCCTTATCGAGTTAACTTCTAAAAATCCGAAGCGGAGAATTACAAGTTAGGGTTCATCTCTTTCCACTCAGCTACTGGAGGAACGATGCCGAGCTCTACGATCTCATCGCGCATCTTGCAAAGGTGCTCGTAAGACTTAGCGAGGCTAGCGAGCTCTTCCTCTGTACCTGTAGGCTCTGTGAAGTGAACACCAGTCTTATCGATAGTAGTAGGCATAGCCATCATTACGTTCTTGAAGCCGCACTTGTCGCACTTAACGTAGCAACCTGCTGGCAATGTGAACTTCTCACCACCCATAGCAGCCTCGATCATCTTAACTGCATTGTAAGCTGGGCTCTGGAATGAAGAACGGCCACGGAGCTTGATGATGTTAGAACCACCCTGTACTGTGTGGTGCTTGATCTCTTCCCAACGCTCGTCAGAAAGACCCATCTCTGCCAATGGCTTGCCGTCAACCTTAACCTGAGAAGCAAATACAGCCATCTGCTCGCCGTGACCACCATAAGTGTGAGCGCCAGTAACCTTATCCTGCTGTACACCGAACTCGAGAGCCAAAGCCTGCTGCAGACGAGTAGAATCGAGAGCTGCGAGTGATGTCAACTGGTTTGGTTTCAAACCTGAGTGGATAAGTGCTGTCAAAGCTGTAACGTCAGCTGGGTTGAAGATAACAACTACGTGCTCAACCTCTGGGCAGTACTTCTTGATATTGTCACCGAACTCAGCAGCGATCTTGCAGTTACCCTTGAGAAGGTCCTCACGAGTCATACCCTCCTTACGAGGAGCACCACCAGAAGAGATGATGTACTTAGCGCCAGTGAAAGCTTCCTCTGGATTTACTGTATAAGTAACGTTAACACCAGGGAATGCGCACTGCTGAATCTCATCGAATACACCATGAACACCTGGCTCGAAGATGTCGTAGAGACAAATATTAGGAGTAAGACCGAGCATCAAAGCGCACTGAACCATGTTAGAACCAATCATACCGCCTGCACCGACGATAACGAGCTTGTCATTTGTTAAAAATTCCATAACTACAATTTTTTATTTAAGTGTTTATAAATTTCTTGTTAGGGTAGACGGCACCTGGTCGCAGCCCTTGCTTTTTGGGATTGCTATCGGTTAAAAAGACCGTAAATCTCGCACTTTTAGCTTTCCGACCGCAAAATTAATAAAAAGTAATGTAAATCGTGCATTATTTTACGCTTAAATTTGTGATTAATTCTTAAAATTAGTATCTTTGTAATCTCTAATTAGCAAAATGCCGTTATTTCCTCTGCTCTGGAGGCGGTAAATGGTATGAAAATCGAATATGTTATTATCAATACTTGGCAATTATGAATGAAATCAATCTAAGATTAGCTAGCTTGAGGGAAGTGATGAAGCGTGAGCATCTGGCTGCCTTTATCTTCCCTAGTACGGATGCTCATCAGAGCGAGTATGTGGCAGACCATTGGCTCGGCAGAGCTTGGATCTCCGGATTCAACGGATCGGCTGGAACCGCTGTAGTAACCATGAACTCTGCTGCATTGTGGACAGACTCCCGCTACTTCCTTGCGGCAGAAGAACAGTTGAGTGGAACAGAATTCCAGTTAATGAAGCTCAAGATTCCTGGAACTCCTACTATTGCAGAATGGCTGGGAAAGGAATTGGCAGATGTTGCATCTCCAGAGGTCGGACTGGATGGTATGGTCAACTCATACTCAATGACCTCGGCACTTATCTCTGATTTGCGTAAGGAGGGTGGTATTACCTTGCGCACTAATTTTGATCCATTGAAGGAGATATGGAAAAATCGTCCTGCTATTCCGGAAAATCCGGTGGAGATTCAGCCTGTGGATTTTGCCGGTGAGACAGCCGTTTCTAAGATAGCTCGAGTCAGAAAGGCTTTGCGAGGTGTTCATGCTGATGGTATGCTGGTGTCTGCACTCGATGATATTGCCTGGACCTTGAACTTGCGTGGTACGGATGTGCATTGCAATCCGGTATTCGTTAGTTATCTCCTGATTGCATCTGATAAGGTGTCGCTTTTTGTAGATGAGGCTAAGCTTACAGGTGAGATTCGTGCTTACCTTCAGGAAGCTGGTATCTCTGTATATAATTATAATAAGGTGGAAGAGGGATTGAAGCAGTATGCAGAATATAATATTCTCCTGGATGGCAATGAAACCAGTTATCATCTTTGGAAAACCGTGAAATGTCAGGAGATCATTTCCCAGAACTCTCCAATCCCAGCTATGAAGGCTGTGAAGAGTGAAGCTGAAATTGCTGGCTATCGCCGAGCGATGGTACGTGATGGTGTGGCAATGGTCAAGTTCCTGAAATGGCTGCTCCCTGCTGTGGAAGCTGGAGGTGAGACCGAGATTTCCATCGATAAGAAGTTGACTGCATTGCGTGCTGAGCAGGATTTGTTCCGCGACATCTCATTTGATACAATTGCAGGTTATCAGGAGCATGGAGCTATCGTGCATTACGAGGCATCTCCGGAGACCGATATTCCGCTCAAGCCGGAAGGATTCCTTCTGCTGGATTCTGGAGCCCAGTATCAGGATGCAACTACAGACATCACCCGTACCATCGCTCTTGGTCCAGTAACAGACGAGATGAAGCATATCTACACCTTGGTGCTCAAGGGACACATCCAGCTGGAGCTGGCAAAATTCCCGGATGGAGCTTCTGGTACTCAGTTGGATGCGCTTGCCAGAGAGTGTATGTGGAGAGAAGGCTTGAACTTCCTGCACGGTACCGGACATGGTGTAGGTTCTTATCTGAATGTGCATGAGGGACCTCATCAGGTTCGTATGGAATACATGCCGGCACCTCTCCGTGCTGGAATGACGCTGACAGATGAGCCAGGACTCTATCTTGCTGGAAAGTTCGGCGTGAGAATCGAGAATACCGTACTGATTCAAGATTATAAGGAGACAGAATTCGGTAAGTTCCTGCAGATAGAATCCCTTACCCTCTGTCCGATCGACACCACTCCGATAGATGTAGAGATGCTCTTGCCGGAAGAGATTGCATGGCTCAATGATTATCATGCAGAAGTGTATGCAAGATTGGCTCCTTATCTCGATGAAGAAGAGAAAAAATGGCTGAAAAATGCCACAAAAGCCATAAAATAAAGGTTTTAGAGCAAAAAAATGCCTAAAATCTTGGTTTTCTGAAAAATAAGATGTAATTTTGCACCCGCAATTTGTGGCATTACGCCCATTTCGCTAGAAATAACATAAGTTTAACATAATAAATTAAAAAGCAAAAAAATGATTATTGTACCAGTTAAGGACGGTGAGAACATCGAGAGAGCTCTCAAGAAGTTTAAGAGAAAGTTTGAAAAGACAGGTGTTGTTAAGGAGTTGCGTGCTCGTCAGCAGTACGACAAGCCATCTGTTTTGAAGCGTCTCAAGATGGAACACGCCATCTACGTACAGCAGTTGCGCGCTAACGAGGAATAATATTATCCTCGGTAGAGGATGAAAATGCTCTCTTATTGGAAGCAAAAGTCCAAGAAGAGAGCATTAAAAGTAAAAAATCCTCAAAATATTTGGTGGTTTCGAAATATTTTCGTAATTTCGTTGCCGAATAACAAAAACTACAACTGTTATGTTGAATATAGACAAGTTCTTGGAATACTTATGTAGTGAGCTGAACAGGTCGCCGCGGACAGTAGAAAGCTATCGGGATGATCTGATACACTTCGAGAAGTTTGCTAAAGGCTTGTCTGATTCGTTCTCTTGGGAGACTGTCGATTCTGACATGGTTCGGAATTGGATGGAAAGCATGATGGATAAGGGAAACTCAGCTGCAACGGTCGAACGTCGGCTCAGTGCTCTGAAAACCTTCTACCGGTTTGCTTTGACAAGACATTATGTTGAGTCTGATCCCGTATATAGCATCAAGGGGCCTAAAAAAGAGAAACCTCTTCCACAATTCGTTAAGGAAAGTGAGATGGATGAACTTCTGGATAGGCAGGCGTGGGGCGATGATTATAATAATGTACGTGCGCGTACCATAATTATAACGTTCTATGAAACCGGGATGCGATTGTCGGAACTCGTGAATCTGGATGACTGCGATGTCAGCTTCGTGAATTCGGAGATCAAGATAACGGGTAAGGGAAACAAGCAGAGAATAGTGCCATTCGGTGACGAGCTTAAAAATACGCTCCGCGAATATCTTAAGTTGAGGGATGCAAGCGTTGAAGCTTCTTCTCCGGCATTCTTCCTTTCTGATAAAGGTGAAAGGATGCAGCCTGCAAAGGTCAGGGATATCGTGAGAACGAACCTCGCAAGGGTTTGCTCGTTGAAGAAAAAAAGTCCTCATGTGTTGAGACATTCATTTGCTACGGCAATGCTGAATCATCACGTAGGAATTGAAAGTTTGAAAAAGCTGCTTGGACATGCGAATCTCTCGACAACCGAGATTTATACGCATACTACGTTCGAGCAATTAAAACGAGTTTATAATATTGCCCATCCTAGGGCGTAACCTTTTTAAAATTGGAGGTCACTATGGAAATTAAGATTCAGTCGATTCATTTCGACGCTACCGAGAAGTTACAGGCGTTTATCGAAAAGAAAGTCGCCAAGTTGGAGAAAACTTATGAAGATATACAGAAAGTAGAGGTGCAATTAAAGGTCGTTAAGCCTGCTACCGCTCTTAATAAGGAAGTTCACCTTGAAGTTGCTGTCCCTGGAACGACATTGTTCGTTGAGAAGACATGCGATACTTTTGAGGAAGGAATTGACCAAGCAGTGGACTCAATGAAGGTTCAATTGACCAAATTTAAAGAAAAAACAAGAAATCGATAAAAAATATTCCGAAAAATTTGGTGGAATGAAAAAATAGTTGTATCTTTGCAGCCGTTTTCCGATAGGTCGAAAACTTAGTCGCATTGCGGCTGTAAAGATTGCCTCTTTAGCTCAGTTGGCCAGAGCACGTGATTTGTAATCTCGGGGTCGTTGGTTCGAATCCGACAAGAGGCTCAGAAAAAGAAAAGTTTGGGTAGTTACCAGAGTGGCCAAATGGGGCAGACTGTAAATCTGCTGGCTATGCCTTCGGTGGTTCGAATCCATCACTACCCACTTTCTTTGATAAGCGGAAATAGCTCAGTTGATAGAGCACTAGCCTTCCAAGCTGGGGGTCGCGGGTTTGAGCCCCGTTTTCCGCTCAATGTTGAAATGCTGTAATAGCTCAGTGGTAGAGCACTTCCTTGGTAAGGAAGAGGTCCTGAGTTCAACTCTCAGTTACAGCTCTACTTCAAGCGGAAGTGAGAAGTAGAAAACGTGGAGACAATATATTAATTAATTGATTATTCATTTATATAAATAAAAAGAAAAAGCTATGGCTAAAGAAGAATTCGTGCGTACCAAACCGCATGTAAACATTGGTACAATTGGTCATGTTGACCATGGTAAGACTACTCTTACTGCAGCTATCTCTAAGGTATTGAATGAGAAGCTCGGTACATCTGAGGCAGTTAAGTCATTCGATCAGATTGATAATGCTCCTGAGGAGAAAGAGCGTGGTATCACTATCAACTCTGCTCACATTGAGTATGAAACAGAAAAGCGTCACTATGCACACGTTGACTGCCCTGGACACGCTGACTATGTAAAGAACATGGTTACTGGTGCTGCTCAGATGGATGGTGCTATCTTGGTTTGTGCTGCTACTGATGGTCCTATGCCACAGACACGTGAGCACGTACTTCTTGCACGTCAGGTAAACGTTCCTCGTTTGGTTGTTTTCTTGAACAAGTGTGATATGGTTGACGATGAGGAGATGCTTGAGCTCGTTGAGATGGAGCTTCATGAGATCCTCGAGCAGTACGGTTATGAGGAGGATACTCCAATCGTACGCGGTTCTGCTCTTGGTGCTTTGAACGGCGTTGAGAAGTGGGTTAAGTCTGTAGAGAATTTGATGGACGTTGTTGACGAGTGGATTCAGGAGCCTGAGCGTGAGGTTGACAAGCCATTCTTGATGCCTATCGAGGATGTATTCTCAATCACAGGTCGTGGTACTGTTGCTACTGGTCGTATCGAGACTGGTCGTTGCAAGGTAGGTGACGAGGTTCAGTTGCTCGGTCTTGGTGAGGATAAGAAGTCTGTCATCACTGGTGTTGAGATGTTCCGTAAGGTTCTCGCTGAGGGTGAGGCAGGTGATAACGTAGGTTTGCTTCTCCGTGGTATTGATAAGGCAGAGGTTAAGCGTGGTATGGTAGTTGTACACCCAGGTGCTATTACTCCTCACGATCACTTCAAGGCTTCTATCTATGTATTGAAGAAGGAAGAGGGTGGCCGTCACACTCCATTCGGTAACAAGTATCGTCCTCAGTTCTATCTCCGTACTATGGACTGTACAGGTGAGATCAAACTTCCAGAGGGAGTTGAGATGGTAATGCCTGGTGATAACGTAGAGATTGAGGTAGAGTTGATCTACAAGGTTGCTTTGAACGAGGGTCTTCGTTTCGCTATCCGTGAGGGTGGTCGTACAGTAGGTTCTGGTCAGATCACAACAATTCTCGACGATATCAAGTAATTTAGATTTATCTAATTTGCTATATATATCAGACTCCCCTCCTAAGGGAGAGGGAGTCTACCTACGGGTTTAGCTCAGTTGGTAGAGCACTGGTCTCCAAAACCAGGTGTCGAGGGTTCGAGCCCTTCAACCCGTGCTAAATAGAAGATAATATGAATAAAATAGTAAATTATTGCAAGGCATGTTACGATGAACTTGCGCATAAGACTACTTGGCCATCACGTGCCGAACTAACTCATAGTGCAATGGTTGTATTATCTGCTTCCCTAGTCATTGCATTGGTGGTGTTCGCGATGGATTCTGTATTCAAAGCCTTTATGGGTGTAGTTTATCCAGGTTAATTTTTAGAGGAAATGGCAGACACAGGAAATAAATGGTATGTGCTGAAGGCCGTAAGCGGCAAGGAGGCTAAGGTGAAGGAATACATCGAAGCTGAGATGAAGCACAATGATTTACTTGCAGCAAATGTTTCTCAGGTGTTAATACCACTCGAGAAGCATGCATCTGTACGTAACGGTAAGAGAGTCGTTAAAGAAAAGGTTTCTCTTCCTGGTTATGTTTTTGTAGAAGCTAGACTGAAGGGCGATGTTGCGCATACTCTGCGTTTCATGCCTAATGTTTTAGGTTTCCTTGGCGGTTTGGATGAACCAACTCCTGTACCTCAGCGAGATATCAATCGTATGCTGGGTACTGTAGAAGAGACTGAGTTTGAGGAGAATCTCGATTGTCCTTACTTGGTTAATGATACTGTTAAGGTAATGGAAGGTCCATTTAGTGGCTTTAGCGGCGTTATTGAAGAGGTTAACTTGGAGAAGCGCAAGCTGAAAGTTACGGTTAAGATCTTTGGACGTAAAACTCCATTGGAATTAGGTTTTATGCAAGTAGAAAAGGAATAAGGCTCTGTTACGAGAACTTGATGTCCTTTTATAAGTTTCAATTTTAAATATTAACAAAAAAATGGCTAAAGAAGTTGCTGGATTAATCAAATTACAGATTAAAGGTGGCGCTGCAAATCCTTCACCTCCAGTAGGACCTGCATTGGGTTCTAAAGGTATTAATATCATGGGATTCTGCAAGGAGTTCAACGCCCGTACCCAGGACAAGGCAGGTAAGGTATTGCCAGTTGTTATTACATATTACACTGACAAGTCGTTCGATTTCGTAATCAAGACTCCTCCTGCTGCAGTACAGTTGAAAGAGGCTGCTAAGATCAAGAGTGGTTCTGCTCAGCCTAATCGTCAGAAGGTTGCTTCTCTTACTTGGGATCAGGTAAAGGTAATCGCTGAGGATAAGATGAAGGACTTGAACTGCTTCACTGTAGAGTCAGCTATGAAGCTCATCGCTGGTACTGCAAGAAGTATGGGTATTACTGTAAAGGGAGACTTCCCTGGTAAATAATTTAAAACTTCAATTAGAAAAATGAGTAAACTGACAAAAAATCAAAAATCAGTAGCTGATAAGGTTGAAGCAGGGAAGATGTACACTTTGAAAGAGGCTGCAGAGTTGGTAAAGGAGATTACTACTACCAAGTTTGACGCTTCTCTCGATGTCGATGTACGTTTAGGTGTTGACCCACGTAAGGCTAACCAGATGGTTCGTGGCGTTGTTTCATTGCCAAACGGTACCGGTAAGGTTACTCGTGTGCTCGCACTCTGTACTCCTGATCAGGAAGCTGCTGCTAAGGAAGCAGGCGCTGACTACGTAGGTCTCGACGAGTATGTTGAGAAGATTAAGGGTGGTTGGACAGATATTGATGTCATCATCACAATGCCATCTTGCATGGGTAAGATTGGTCCTTTGGGTCGTGTTCTCGGTCCTCGTGGATTGATGCCTAACCCTAAGAGTGGTACTGTAACTATGGATGTTGCTAAGGCAGTTAAGGAAGTTAAACAAGGTAAGATTGACTTCAAGGTTGATAAGGCTGGTATTATCCACACATCAATCGGCAAGGTCAGCATGACACCTGAGCAGATCTACGGAAATGCTAAGGAGTTCATCAATACAGTTATCAAGTTGAAGCCTGCTGCTGCTAAAGGTACATATATCAAGAGTATCTTTATTTCAAGCACTATGAGTAAGGGTATCAAGATTGATCCTAAATCAGTTGAATAACTCTAAAAGTTTTGTAAAATGAAGAAAGAAGTTAAAGATACTATCATCACCGAACTTGGACAGAAGATTCAGGAATTCCCTCACTTCTATCTTGTAGATGTTACAGGATTGGACGCTGAGAAAACTAGCAATCTCCGTCGCAAGTGCTTTAAGAGTGAGATTAAGATGGTTGTTGTTAAGAACACCTTGCTCCACAAGGCATTCGAGGCTTCAGACATCGATTTCTCTGAGCTTTATGGCAGCTTGAAGGGTACTACTGCAGTATTGTTCACAAATACAGCTAACGTACCAGCTAAGTTGTTGAAGGAATACGAGAAGGAAGGCGTTCCATCATTGAAGGCAGCATACGCTGAGGAAAGCTTCTATGTAGGCGCTGACAAGCTCGCTGAACTCGCATCTCTCAAGAGCAAGAACGAGGTTATCGCAGAGATTGTTGCTTTGCTGCAGTCTCCAGCAAAGAACGTTCTTTCTGCTCTTCAGTCAGGAGGCAACACTATTCACGGTGTGCTTAAGACTTTGGGTGAGCGTCCTGAGTAAATACAACATTTCATATATTAATAGTATAAACAAATAAAATTTTTAGAATAAAATGGCAGATATCAAAGCTATTGCAGAAGAGTTAGTAAATCTTACTGTTAAGGAAGTTAATGAGTTGGCAACAGTCCTCAAGGACGAGTATGGTATTGAGCCTGCTGCTGCAGCTGTAGCTGTAGCTGCTGGTCCTGCTGCTGGTGGTGCAGCTGCAGCTGAGGAGAAGTCTACATTCGACGTAGTCCTCGCTGAGGTTGGTGGCGCTAAGCTCCAGGTTGTAAAGGCTGTTAAGGAGGCTTGTGGTCTCGGTTTGAAAGAGGCTAAGGATCTCGTAGACGGTGCTCCTTCTACAATCAAGGAAGGTGTAGCTAAGGACGAGGCTGAGAACCTTAAGAAGGCTATCGAAGAGGCTGGTGCTAAGGTAGAGCTCAAGTAATTAGATTAATTACATCTCTTACATAATGGTTAGGATTCTCCTAGTAGGCGAGTCCTAACCTTTTTGTGTCTTTTATTATCATGTTAATAAAACCCCCATTTAATAACTTCTAATGGCTACAAAAATTGTTGATAACAGAGTAAATTTTGCCAGCGTGCATAATCCGTATCCATATCCGGATTTCCTCGATGTGCAGTTAAAGTCTTTCAGGGACTTCTTACAGTTGGATACTCCGCCTGAGGAACGCAAGAATGACGGTTTGTATAAGGTGTTCTCTGAGAACTTCCCTATTACCGATACACGTAACAATTTCGTTCTTGAGTTCTTGGATTACTATATTGACCCTCCTCGCTATTCTATTGATGAGTGTCTGGAGCGTGGTCTTACATATAGCGTACCTTTGAAGGCTAAGATGAAACTGTATTGTACTGATCCTGATCATGAGGACTTCGGTACTTTTATCCAGGATGTATTCTTGGGTACAATCCCTTATATGACTGATAATGGTACATTCGTCATCAACGGTGCTGAGCGCGTTGTTGTTTCTCAGTTGCACCGTTCACCTGGTGTGTTCTTCGGACAGGGTGTTCATGCCAATGGTACTGTGCTTTATTCTGCACGTATCATCCCATTCAAGGGTAGCTGGATTGAGTTTGCTACTGACATCAACAATGTGATGTATGCTTACATTGACCGTAAGAAGAAGTTGCCTGTTACTACCTTGCTCCGTGCCATCGGTTATGAGCAGGATAAGGATATTCTCCAGATTTTCGATCTCGCTGAAGAGGTGAAGGTGAACAAAAAGAATATGAAGGCTGCTATCGGTCGCAAGTTGGCTGCTCGTGTCTTGAAGAGCTGGAATGAGGACTTCGTTGATGAGGATACAGGTGAAGTTGTATCTATCGAGCGTAACGAGGTGATCATGGAGCGTGAGACAGAGCTTACTGCCGACAACATTGAGGAGATTGTAGAGAGTGGTGCTGCTTCTGTGCTTTTGCATAAGGATGTAGATGCTGCCAGCAAGTACACAATCATCTTCAATACTTTGGCCAAGGACCCAAGTAACTCTGAGAAGGAGGCTGTGAACTACATCTATCGCCAGTTGCGTAATGCAGATCCTGCTGATGATGCAAGTGCACGTGAAGTTTTCCAGAACTTGTTCTTCTCTGACAAGCGTTATGACTTGGGTGAGGTTGGTCGTTACCGTATTAATAAGAAATTAGGTCTCGATACTGATGTTGATGTCCGCGTATTGACTAAGGATGACATCATCGAGATTATCAAATATTTGATTCAGCTCATCAACTCAAGTGCTACTGTCGATGATATCGACCACTTGTCTAACCGTCGTGTTCGTACCGTAGGCGAGCAGCTGGCTAACCAGTTCTCTATCGGTTTGGCACGTATGAGCCGCACTATCCGTGAGCGTATGAATGTACGCGACAATGAGGTGTTCACTCCAACAGATTTGATCAATGCCAAGACCATCTCTAGCGTTATCAACTCATTCTTTGGTACCAACCCATTGTCACAGTTCATGGACCAGACTAACCCATTGGCTGAGGTAACCCATAAGCGTCGTCTTTCTGCCCTTGGTCCTGGAGGTTTGTCTCGTGAGCGTGCTGGTTTCGAGGTTCGAGACGTACACTATACTCACTATGGTCGTCTTTGTCCTATTGAGAGTCCTGAAGGTCCAAACATCGGTTTGATTTCTTCACTCTGTATGTATGCAAAGATCAATGACCTCGGCTTTATCGTAACTCCTTACCGTAAGGTGAACGATAGCAAGGTAGATATGAACAACGATGATGTTGTTTACTTGACAGCTGAGGATGAGGAGGCTAAGATCATCGGTCAGGGTAATGCTCCTTTGACAGAAGATGGTGCATTTATCCGCGACGTAGTTAAGTGCCGTCAGGATGCTGATTATCCAGTTGTTCCACCTTCAGAGGTTGACTATGTGGATGTTTCTCCACAGCAGATTGCATCTGTTTCAGCAGGTTTGATTCCATTCTTGGAGCACGATGATGGTCACCGTGCATTGATGGGATGTAACATGATGCGCCAGGCAGTTCCATTGCTTCACAATGATGCACCTATCGTAGGTACTGGTCTTGAGAAGCAGGTGTGCGAGGATTCTCGTACCATGATTACTGCAGAGGGTGAGGGTGTTATCGAGTATGTAGATGCTACAACCATCCGTATCCTCTACGATCGTACTGAGGATGATGAGTTCGTAAGCTTCGAGCCTGCCTTGAAGGAGTACCGCATTCCTAAGTTCCGCCGTACCAACCAGAATATGACCATTGACTTGCGTCCTATCTGTAACAAGGGTCAGCGCGTCAAGAAGGGTGATATCCTGACAGAGGGTTATGCTACTGAGAATGGTGAGTTGGCTTTGGGCCGTAACTTGCTCGTAGCTTACATTCCTTGGAAGGGTTACAACTATGAGGATGCTGTCGTTATCTCAGAGCGTATGGTTCGCGATGATGTTTTGACATCTGTTCACGTTGATGAGTATTCACTCGATGTACGTGAGACCAAGCGTGGTGTTGAGGAGTTCACTTCTGATATTCCTAATGTCAGCGAGGAAGCTACCAAGGATCTTGATGATAACGGTATTGTTCGCGTTGGTGCTCGTATCGAGCCAGGCGATATCATGATTGGTAAGATTTCACCTAAGGGTGAGAGCGATCCTTCTCCAGAAGAGAAGTTGCTTCGTGCCATCTTCGGTGATAAGGCTGGTGATGTGAAGGATTCTTCATTGAAGGCTAACCCATCATTGAGTGGTGTTGTTATCGACAAGAAGTTGTTCTCTCGTGCCGTTAAGACTCGTGAGTCTAAGAAGCAGGATAAGATTATCCTTGCCAAGATTGATGAGGAGTACGAGGCAAAGGGCGATGACTTGAAGGATATTTTGGTAGATAAGTTGCTCACCTTGACTGAAGGCAAGACTTCTCAGGGCGTGAAGGATTACTCTGGTGCTGAGATCATCACTAAGGGTAGCAAGTTCACAACAACAGCTTTGAAGAACCTGGAGTATGATGGCGTACAGTCTAATGGTTGGACAGAGGATGATCATACCAATACTTTGATTCAGCGCCTGATCATGAACTATATCCGCAAGTATAAGCAGCTCGATGCTGAGTTGAAGCGTCGCAAGTTTGCTATCACTATCGGTGATGAGCTTCCATCAGGAATTCTCCAGATGGCTAAGGTTTATATCGCTAAGAAGCGTAAGATCCAGGTAGGTGATAAGCTTGCTGGTCGTCACGGTAACAAGGGTATCGTTTCTAAGGTAGTACGTCTTGAGGATATGCCATTCATGGCAGACGGTCGTCCTGTAGATATGGTATTGAACCCATTGGGTGTGCCTTCTCGAATGAACCTCGGTCAGATCTTCGAGTGTATCCTGGGTGCTGCAGGTAAGAAGTTGGGTGTTAAGTTTGCTACTCCTATCTTCGATGGTGCTCATCTTGAGGACCTCTCTGTATGGACTGACAAGGCAGGTCTTCCACGTTTCTGCTCTACTTACCTTTATGATGGTGAGACTGGTGAGCAGTTCGACCAGCCAGCTACCGTAGGTATGACTTACTTCTTGAAGTTGGGTCACATGGTAGAGGATAAGATGCACGCACGTTCTATCGGTCCTTACTCTCTGATTACTCAGCAGCCACTTGGTGGTAAGGCACAGTTTGGTGGTCAGCGATTCGGAGAGATGGAGGTTTGGGCCATCGAGGCATTCGGTGCTAGCCACGTATTGCAGGAGATTCTGACCATCAAGTCAGATGATGTTGTAGGACGTAGCAAGGCATACGAGGCAATCGTGAAGGGTGATCCAATGCCTACACCAGGTATTCCTGAGTCACTCAACGTATTGCTCCACGAGCTTCGCGGCCTTGGCTTGAGCATCAAACTTGATTAATTTTGAGAACCCCTAATTAAGATATAGAAACATGGCTTTCAAAAAAGATACAAAGGTAAAGAATAATTTTACGAAGATTACCATCGGTCTCGCTTCACCAGAGGAGATCCTGGAAAATTCGTATGGTGAGGTTACTAAGCCTGAAACCATTAATTATCGTACATATAAGCCGGAGCGTGATGGTCTCTTCTGCGAGCGCATTTTTGGTCCTACCAAGGACTATGAGTGCGCCTGCGGAAAGTACAAGCGCATCCGTTATAAGGGAATCGTCTGCGACCGATGCGGTGTAGAGGTTACAGAGAAGAAGGTTCGTCGTGAGCGTTCTGGTCACATCGAGCTTGTTGTACCAGTGGCTCACATCTGGTACTTCCGTTCTCTCCCTAACAAGATTGGTTACCTTCTCGGTATGCCAACTAAGAAGCTTGATGCTGTTATCTACTACGAGAAGTATGTAGTGATCCAGCCAGGTATTCTCGAGGGTAAGACTGATGCAGACGGCATTGAGTTGAACGGTTCTCATAAGCTCGACCTCTTGTCAGAGGACGAGTACATGGCTATTCTTGATCAGTACGACCCAAATGGCGACAACGAGCGTCTGGAAGATACAGATCCTAATAAGTTCGTTGCTAAGATGGGTGCCGAGGCTATCTATCAGTTGTTGCAGAATGTGGATCTCGACTCTTTGTCATACGAACTCCGCGACCGTGCCAACAATGACTCTAGCCAGCAGCGCAAGACTGAGGCATTGAAGCGCTTGAACGTAGTAGAGGGCTTCCGTGCCAGCAAGGGAATCAACAAGCCTGAGTGGATGGTCATGAAGATCATTCCTGTTACTCCTCCAGAGCTTCGTCCTTTGGTACCACTGGATGGTGGTCGTTTTGCAACATCAGACTTGAATGATCTCTATCGTCGTGTAATCATCCGTAACAACCGTTTGAAGCGATTGGTAGAGATTAAGGCTCCTGAGGTGATCCTCCGTAACGAGAAGCGTATGTTGCAGGAGGCTGTTGATAGCTTGTTCGACAACTCACGCAAGAGCTCTGCTGTAAAGAGCGAGAGCAATCGTCCGTTGAAGTCTCTCTCTGATTCTTTGAAGGGTAAGCAGGGACGTTTCCGTCAGAACTTGTTGGGTAAGCGTGTTGACTACTCTGCTCGTTCCGTTATCGTTGTAGGTCCTGAGTTGAAGATGGGTGAGTGCGGTCTTCCTAAGTTGATGGCTGCAGAGCTTTACAAACCATTCATCATCCGTAAGTTGATTGAGCGTGGTATCGTAAAGACTGTCAAGAGTGCCAAGAAGATTGTTGACCGTCGTGAGCCAGTTATCTGGGATATTTTGGAGAATGTGATGAAGGGTCATCCGGTTATGTTGAACCGTGCCCCTACACTTCACCGTCTCGGTATCCAGGCATTCCAGCCTAAGATGATCGAGGGTAAGGCTATCCAGTTGCACCCATTGGCATGTACAGCGTTCAATGCCGACTTCGATGGTGACCAGATGGCTGTTCACCTTCCATTGAGCAACGAGGCTATCTTGGAGACTCAGATCCTGATGCTCCAGAGCCACAACATTTTGAACCCTGCTAATGGTGCGCCTATCACCGTTCCTTCTCAGGATATGGTGCTTGGTCTCTACTATATTACAAAGATTCGTCCAGGTGCTAAGGGCGAGGGCTTGACATTCTATGGTCCTGAGGAGGCTTTGATCGCTCGTAATGAGGGTCGTTGTGATCTCCATGCTTTGGTTAAGGTAATCGTTGACGACTTGGTTGACGGTAAGATCCAGAAGCGTATGATTGAGACCTCTGTAGGTCGTGTTATCGTGAATGGTATCATCCCTGATGAGGTTGGCTTCTTCAACGACGTTATCTCTAAGAAGACACTCCGCGGCTTGATTTCTAATGTAATCAAGGCTGTTGGTATGGCAGAGGCTTGTGCCTTCCTTGATGGTATCAAGAATCTGGGTTATCGTATGGCATACGTTGCTGGTTTGTCATTCAACCTTGGTGATATCATCATCCCACCTGAGAAGGAGGAGATTGTTGAGCGTGGTCGCAAGGAGGTTGAGGAAATCACCAACAACTATAATATGGGTTTCATCACCAACAAGGAGCGTTACAACCAGGTAATCGATGCGTGGACTCACGTAAATACCGATTTGGGTAATATCCTGATGAAGGAGATGACAGAGGCAGATCAGGGATTCAACGCCGTTTATATGATGCTTGACTCTGGAGCCCGTGGTTCTAAGGATCAGATTAAGCAGTTGTCTGGTATGCGTGGTTTGATGGCTAAGCCTCAGAAGGCTGGTGCAGAAGGTGCGCAGATCATTGAGAACCCTATCCTTTCTAACTTTAAGGAGGGTATGTCTGTGTTGGAGTACTTTATCGCTTCTCACGGTGCTCGTAAGGGTCTTGCTGATACCGCGATGAAGACTGCCGATGCTGGTTACTTGACTCGTCGTCTTGTTGACGTATCTCATGATGTCATCATTACTCAGGAGGATTGCGGTACCTTGCGTGGCTTGGTTTGCACCGCTTTGAAGAATGGTGATGAGATTATCTCTTCTCTCTACGAGCGTATCTTGGGTCGTGTATCTGTACACGATATCATCCACCCTACAACAGGTGAGTTGATCGTTAAGTCTGGTGAGGAAATCACTGAGGCTAAGGCTAAGATCATCGATGAGTCTCCAATCGAGAGCGTTGAGATCCGTTCAGTACTCACTTGTGAGAGCAAGAAGGGTGTCTGCATGAAGTGTTACGGCCGTAACTTGGCTACAGCTCGTATGGTTCAGCTCGGTGAGGCTGTGGGCGTCATCGCTGCACAGGCTATCGGTGAGCCTGGTACTCAGCTTACTCTCCGTACCTTCCACGCCGGTGGTATTGCGTCTAACGCTGCTGCCAATGCTAAGATTGCTGCGAAGAACAAGTCTCGCATCGAGTTTGATGAGTTGAGCACTGTTCCATTCGTAGAGGAAGATGAGGAAGGCAACGATATCAAGTGCGAGAAGGTAGTAAGCCACTTGGCTGAAATCCGTTTCGTTGATCCAAATACCAACATCGTTCTTGCTACATTGAATGTACCTTATGGTTCTTCTTTGTATCACAAGGAGGGTGAGATTGTTGAGAAGGATACTGTGATTGCTCGTTGGGACCCATTCAACGCCGTTATCGTCAGCCAGTACGCTGGTACCTTGAAGTTCAACGACGTTCAGAAGGATCAGACCTACCGTGCCGAGGTCGATGAGACTACTGGTTTGGAGGAGAAGATCATCACCGATTCTAAGAATAAGGCGATGGTTCCTTCTTGTGATGTTATTGATGCAAACGGTGAGATTGTAGGTACATATAACTTCCCTGTAGGTGGTCACCTCGTTGTAGAGGATGGTCAGACTATTAAGACTGGTGAGGTCTTGGTTAAGATTCCTCGCGCCGTAGGTGGTGCTGGTGATATCACCGGTGGTCTTCCACGTGTAACCGAGCTTCTTGAGGCTCGTAACCCATCTAACCCAGCTGTCGTATCTGAAATCGATGGTGAGGTAACTATGGGTAAGGTAAAGCGTGGTAACCGTGAGATCATCGTAACCTCTAAGACTGGCGACCAGAAGAAGTATCTCGTATCACTCTCTAAGCAGATCCTGGTACAGGAGCATGATGCCGTACGTGCTGGTACTCCTCTTTCTGATGGTAGTGTAACTCCAGGCGATATCCTCGCTATCATGGGTCCTACCGCTGTTCAGGAGTACATCGTTAACCAGATCCAGGACGTTTACCGTCTCCAGGGTGTGGCTATCAACGATAAGCACTTCGAGGTGGTTGTTCGTCAGATGATGCGTAAGGTTCGTATCGACGATCCAGGAGATACTACATTCTTGGAGCAGGAGTTGGTTGATAAGCTCGACTTCGCTGAGGAGAATGACCGTATCTGGGGTAAGAAGGTTGTTACCAATGCTGGTGACAGCACTGAGCTCAAGCCTGGTCAGATCATCACAGCCCGTAAGTTGCGTGATGAGAACTCAGCATTGAAGCGTCGCGATATGAAGCTTGTTCAGGTTCGTGATGCCGTAGCTGCAACATCTACTCAGATCCTCCAGGGTATTACCCGTGCCGCTCTTGGTACCAAGAGCTTCATGAGTGCCGCTTCTTTCCAGGAGACCACTAAGGTCTTGAACGAGGCTGCTATTCGTGGTAAGGTAGATTACCTTGAGGGAATGAAGGAGAATGTTATCTGCGGTCACTTGATTCCAGCAGGTACCGGTCTCCGCCAGTGGGAGAAGCTTGTTGTTGGTTCTAAGGAAGAGTACGAGCGCATGCAGGCTAACAGAAAGAATGTACTCGACTATGCAGATTCTCCAATCGTGGACTAATCTGAAGGTTAGAGTAACATATATATAATAAGGTATAAGAGCCATAGGTGAGTCATCATCTATGGCTCTTTTCTTGATATTGCCTGCCTGTTGATGATATCAAATCAACTTTTTAATATTTTTTCTTCTTTTGGGGTTGGGAATTTGATACCTTGATGTGTTCTTGGGATAAACAATACAGATAAAAATAGAAATGGAAAAGATAGAACAACTTTTTCGCCAGCATTATTCAAAGATGTTTCTCGTTTCGAGGATGATTCTAGGGGATGAAGAGACCGCAAGGGATGTGGTGAGCGATATTTTTGCAGATATGCTTAGTGGAAAGCTGCGGATTCCGCCCAATAGTACGGAAGGTTACTTTGTCGTTCTTACTCGAAACCGATGTTTGAATTCTCTCAGAAAGATGACCCTTCATGAAAAGGTCAAGGCTGGTCTTAAGGTGGATCATGCGGTAGATATCGTGCATGATGAAAACCGAATCATTCGCGAGATAGACCATGAGATGAGCAAGGCTGATCAGATGCTTCGTTTTATAGACCGGGAATTGACGCTCCAAACACGTCGGGTAGTCAATATGCATTATTGCCAAAAGCTCACTTATCGTGATATCTCTGAAGAGTTAGGCATCAGTGAGGCTGCCGTCTATAAGCATCTTGCTCAAGGCATCAAACGAATAAAAGAAAATTTTAATCCCAAGAACAATGGATAAGTTAACACAGGTAATCGACATGATTGAGCACCCAGAGCATTATTCTGAGTCTCAGATTAAGGAGATTCTTCAAGATGAGGAATCTCGCCAGACCTATCTCACAATGATGGAGATGCGTATGGCTTTTGATAAGGAAGCGACGGAGAAAGATTTGGATGTAGACAAGGAATGGCAATTGTTTGCAGAACAGCATCCGGTAGTGAAGTCCCGTTTTGATTGGCACAAACTCGCAGCTTCCTTTATTGGTGTATGTTTGCTGTCTGGTATCGCCTTTGCTGCCATTCATACATTCAGTTCGCATCGTCAGGTAGAAAAAACATCGGCAGGGGATACGTCTCAAGTAAAAATAGCATCCTGTCCAAATACTGCTGTTGTCAGTGATAAAGCTACGTCAACTGATGTCAAAAAGGAAATTGTGCATAAGACTTTCGACAATGTTTCCTTAGAAACGATGCTCGGAGAAATGGCAGAGTATTATGGAGTGAAGATAGTGTTCCTGAACCAGGAAGCCAAGCAGCTTCGTTTCTATTATGAATGGAACAGCGAGAACAGTCTGCAGAGTGTAGTGGATGAATTGAATCATTCACAACAGATAATTCTCTCTTTGGACAATGAGCAACTTGTTGTAGAATAATCCTGTCGCTGATAGGTCTGTTTGCAAGTTGGCTTATTTGTAATATGTATCAAATCAATATAAAAAATATGAAGAAATATATGTTCGCTTTCCTGATGTGTCTGTTGGTACAGGCATCGTTTGGACAGCGCATCTCTCGAAGCTATAACAACCGTTCCATGTCTGAAGTTCTGAAGGATTTAGACAAGGCTACCCGTCGATATAAAATCAGTTTTATCTATAATGAACTGGAAGATTTCACCGTCACTACCTCTTTCCGTAATCTCGATTTGCAGGAAGCTTTGGGGCGGGTCTTTGGATTTTATCCGATGAAGGCTACGATAGAGGATAGCTTGATATTCGTGGAATGTACCCAAAAGGAACCTACCAAATTGATGGGACGGGTGATTGATGAACGTCATCGACCAGTGGAGTTTGCCAATGTGGCTTTGCTCAATCCCAGGGATTCTTCCTTTCTCACAGGTGGTGTGACCAATGCCAGCGGCAATTTCGTGATACCTTGTGGCATGAAGAAGGTTCTCGCCAAAATAAGTTGTGTGGGTTATTACACCTTATATAATATATATAATGTGGGAAAAGTCGGAAATGTTGTGTTGAAGGAGAGTACCATGCATATCAATGGTGTTACGGTGAAGGCGAAGTTGCCATCTTTCAAGATGGGACGTGAGGGAATGCTCATAGATATACAGTATTCTGATTTGTCAAAAGTAGGAGATGCCGTTGATGTGCTCCGACAATTACCTCGCATCAATGTAAGTAGTACCGATGCTGTCAGTGTTTATGGCAAGGGTACACCTATTATATATATCAACAATAAACAGGTGAGAGATTCCAGGGAATTGCAGCGCCTGAAGTCTGATGCCATCAAGAATGTGGAAATCATTACTTCGCCTGGTGCAAGATATGATGCCACGGTTAGCTCTGTCATACGTATCCGAACCGTCAAGAAGCAGGGCGAAGGGGTGAGTGGATCCTTGAATTCCATGGTATGGTATAATGGATATCTGGGAGGGTCAGAACAGCTTAGTCTCAATTATCAGAGTGAAAAGCTCAACTTGTTTGGGTCTCTTTGGGGATATACAAGAGGGCATAAGGAGGCTACTTCGCTAATTCAGCATATTGAAGGAACGAAGAATGTTACCGTAAACCAGTATGATCCCTTATCCTATCGCAATACAATGGGAGAAGTAAACTTTGGTTTCAATTATGACCTCAATGATGAAAACTCTATCGGTGCTTCTTATGATTTAGAATGCGAACCCTATGCGAAAGGGCATGTTGATGGACAGCAGGAAATATTCAATGAGGGACAACCTGTGGATATCATCAAACAGAAAGTATTGGTCGATGATATAGGTGGTCCTACCCATGAGTTGAATGCTTACTATGTGGGAAAGGTCAATAAACTGGGAATAGACTTTAATGGAACCTATCTCTGGCAAAAAACTGGGCGGGATATGTTGGAAACAGAAGAGGCTACCGTATTGGAAAATCGGGAAATCCATACTGCGAGTCGCCGCCATAATCAGTTGCTTGCAGGCAAACTGGTTCTTTCTTATCCCATAGCCAAGGGGCAGTTGGAGTTAGGAAGCGAAGTGAGCCATACCCACAGTAGCGGAGAATATAGCAATGCGGAAGGCATTGTGGCAGATGCTTCTACCGATATGAAGGAAGATAATTTGGCGGGATTTCTTGCCTTTTCATATCCTTTAGGCTCGTTTTCAATGGATGCAGGATTGAGATACGAGTATGTGTCTGCCAAGTATTATTCTTTCGGTAAGTATGAAGAAGAGCCTAGCAGGAATTATAGCAATTGGTTTCCCAACCTGACCCTGTCATGGAATAAGGAACCATGGGCTGCATCTCTTGCATATACTTGCAAGACAAAGCGTCCTTCTTATAGTTCCTTGCGCAATGAGGTGCAGTATGATAATCGCTATATGTATGAAGGTGGCGATCCTTATCTTCGTCCTACCATTGCTCATGATGTTTCATTGGATGTGATGTGCAACTGGATTTCGTTTGGTGTGGAGTATCTTTATGAGGACAATCCCATCATCTGGTATGTTACCCTTTATAATCATCAGGATATAGCCTTCATGAGGAATGTGAACTTTTCCAGCAAGCAGACGATGACAGCGTATGTCATAGCTGTTCCCAAGTTCGATTGGTATCAGCCTACATGGCAAGTCTTCTTTCAGAAGCCTTTCTTTGATGCAGAAAAATATGGTGCCCCTCGTGGTTTGTCGAAGCCTGCCTTGGGTATTACATGGAACAACCAGTTTAAGTTGAGCTCCACTTGGACTTCATGGGTGACCCTTCATGCCAATACGACATCCTATAATGCCTTCCGCCGGTATCGCTCTGGTTATTTTGCCTCTATGCGAATGGTTAAGACATTCTTTGATGAAGCCTTGACTGTTAATTTCTATGCTGATGATATCTTCAGAAGTCAGAAAGACCAATGGACCATGTATGGCGACCATGCAACCTTGACGAAGGATAGTTATAATAGTGCCCGTGAAATTGGTGTCAGGGTGGTCTATAAATTCAATTCTGGTCATAGAAAGTATAAGGGTTCTGGTGCTGGTAATGCAGAAAAGAGCCGTTTCTGATAGACCGGTTCTTCAGATAAAAAAGAAATTGTATTTCAAAAGTCCTTTCACACTAAGCTTATGTCTTTGTATTAGAAGCATTTTAGTGTGAAAGGACTTTTAACACAAAATAATTGGCAAATTATTCTTTTTTTTCAGATATTATGTGTAAATTTGCACTATCATTTAAAGTTTAATCCTATTAACTTAATAAAATTATGGAAGAAAATAAGAATAATCAACAGCAGCAGAATCAGTTCCAGATGGGCATCAGCCCAGAAGTAGCAGAGGGTACATACTCTAACTTGGCACTGATTACTCATTCTAGTTCAGATTTCATCTTGGATTTTGCATGTGCACTTCCAGGAATGCCAGCACCTCAGATCAAGAGCCGTGTCATTATGGCACCTGAGCATGCCAAGCGTTTGCTCCAGGCATTGCAGAGCAATGTTTATAACTACGAGCAGGCTTTCGGTAAGATTAAGTTTGCAGACGAGCCAGAGCGTACTATCGCTCCATTTGGCACACCTAAAGGTGAGGCTTAATGCATAACCACATACATACTAAGACTAAATTTCCTGCTAAAAGCCGCTTTTTCTTTATAATATTTGTTTTTAATAGTTATATAAAGTTAAAACTAGCCCTCGTTTTTTAAAAGTCTCCTT
>ERZ1034949.560-NODE-560-length-23543-cov-128.289680_pt1 | contig 23543 bp, 25 predicted proteins | sample MGYA00520590_ERZ1034949 | MGnify/ENA primary metagenome ERZ1034949 (study PRJEB33766, sample SAMN09781752) | gut metagenome | biome: gut microbiome | host: Homo sapiens | place: Madagascar | study: EMG produced TPA metagenomics assembly of the PRJNA485056 data...
ATAATTTTCTTTATATTTTTCTATCATTTTTAATTAATCTCATTGGATTCAACTATATCGCGTTAAAGATAAAGCAATTTTTGATGAAATATGACTAAACCGGCATAAATATTTGATGTTATTTAATCAACTTCTGTTTTGACCCCTTATTAATCTGCGAAAAAATGTAACATTTTACTATAAAATGTTGCATAATTCGGAAAAGCATGGACAAAGCTATTCCCTAGTGCATGGAGGTAGAAAATGCTCAAATTATCATTAAAGGAAGGGCAATATGTAAATATCGGAGACGATATCCGAATCGTGTTCGCGGGTGGAACAGGAAAGCACTGTCGATTACTGATAGATGCTCCAAAAGAACTGAATATCGCAAGATCCAACAACGAACCGGACCCGGCGAAGCGAAAAGATACATATTATCCCGAACCTGAGTTTTCCAGTGAAGCAAAGAAACAAATCAAGCAAATCATCTGGAATGAGAAAGAACGTCAGAAAAAGACGCAAAGCAACTAATCAAGTTAATAGGCGGCTGTGGCGCAAGTCACACCCGGGAAGCCGCTTGTTATAGAAAACTGTAACTGCTTAAATAAAATTTACACAAAGCAGCTGCAAAACCCTCGGGAAAAGGATTTCCAGAGGTCAAACATAATAACCCATGAATATGGGACAAGGAGGATTATATTATGGTAGTACAACACAACATGCAGGCAGCAAATGCCAACAGAATGCTCAACGTAACAACAAGTGCACAGTCAAAGAGCACAGAGAAGCTTTCATCAGGTTACAGAATTAACCGTGCAGCAGATGATGCAGCAGGACTTACAATTTCTGAGAAGATGAGAAAGCAGATCAAGGGACTTGACAGAGCTTCAACAAACGCAGAGGATGGTGTTTCTGCAGTACAGACAGCAGAAGGTGCCCTCACAGAGGTTCACTCAATGCTTCAGCGTATGAATGAGCTTGCAACACAGGCAGCCAATGGTACAAACTCAAAGGATTCAGACCGTCAGGCAATCCAGGATGAGATTGACCAGCTCACAACAGAGATTGACCGTGTGTCAGAGACAACAAAGTTCAATGAGACATATCTGTTAAAGGGAGATAAGGGCGCTACAAAGAATGTTTATATGAATGGACATGATGCAGGTCTTAAAGGAACTCTTACAGATAGTGCAAAGTCTGCTACTTTTGTAATGGATGAACTTAAAGCAGGCGACAAAGTTACAATAGCTGGTAAAGAGTATTCGATTGGTTCGACTACCAAAGATATTAAGGATGCACTTACTAATTTTGCAACAGCAGATAATAAAGTGACTATTGATGGTAACAGTTATACTTATAAGGATGCTAATGGAGGAAAAGCTGCTGGTTGGTATAAAGATGGTGATCAGACAAACGGAACTGCACTTGCTCCAGATACGGCAATAAAGGCTGGTACAAAAGCATCTATTAATGGAACTGATTATACAGCGATGGATGAGAATAATGGTGTTGATAAGGATGATTCTTCAATCATCACAGTTGATAAAGCTTTAGATTTAATCAAAGGCGAATTAACAGCTGCCAACAATATTGGTACTGTTGATCATGAAGCCACTGTAAAAGATCCTGCTACGGCAAATGGAAAAACTACTTTCACTATAAATAAGGGATATGCAACAGTTGCAGATACATTATCATTCAATCTCCATGTAGGTGCTGATGCTGATATGACAAACAAGATTAATGTCAACATTGATTCAATGGATTCAGCAAGTCTTGGTATCAAAGGTCTTAACATTAAGGATGATTCTGGTAATGCTGCAACATACGCAGTAGATGCTATTTCAGATGCAATCTCAAAGGTATCTTCACAGCGTTCATCACTCGGTGCAGTTCAGAACCGTCTTGAGCACACAATCAACAACCTCGACAACGTAGTTGAGAATACTACAACAGCTGAGTCTCGTATCCGTGATACAGATATGGCTGAAGAGATGGTTAACTACAGCAAGAACAACATTCTTGCTCAGGCTGGACAGTCTATGCTTGCACAGGCAAACCAGTCTACACAGGGAGTACTTTCACTCTTACAGTAATCATCAGGTAGTTTAGATTAATCAATTTTACTGATTACTTTTCGTAAAGTAAAATTATAGATTTTCAAATTAAACTATTCGAAATAACAAGGAAAATATAATAAAAGATAACGGGCGGCTGTGGCGTAAGCCACAGCCGCCTGTTATAGAAAAACGCAACTGCTTAAATAAAAAACACAAAGCAGCTGCAAAACCCTCGGGAAAAGGATTTCTAGAGGTCAAACATAATAACCCACAGTGTGGGACAAGGAGGGTCTATTATGAAAAAAAGAGTTTTATATGTTATTTTGGTTTCCACACTAATGCTGTCAGGTTGTGGTAAAAGTAATGATCAGAAACAGCTAAATGAGGTCAAATCGGAAAATACAGAAAAAGCAGTAAGTAATCAAAATACAGAAAAAGCGAGTGTAAGTGAAAAAGATAATATCCGTAAAATAGGTAATGGATCTGCCATATTTTCTACAAATTATAAAATTGAAGATTACTGTAATGGGGACTTTATAGTCTCCAAATCAGATGGATTACTATATGGGGTTATTAATATACAGGGAAAAGAAATTATACCTGTACAATTTGATAATATAAGTTTTATGAATGATGAAAAGGTTGTAAACGGAGATAGTAAAAACATATACATTAAAGCCAAATATGAAGATCAGTATTCTATTTATAATGAAAATGGTGAGAAAATTTTGGATGGAGATGCATCAATAATAAATTATAAATTAGGAGGGGGAGAGACAGGGGAAAACAATCCACTTTTTGAAATTGGTGATTATGGAACAAAGAAAGATGTTTACTCAGAGTCAGGACAATTTTTGTTTGATATTCCGTTAAACTCAAATGCCAATAGTTCATCAGTAGTCTGGATTTCGCCAGAGTTGTATTTACTATCGGAATCTGTGACTGAAAAAAGTGGATATACAATAAATGTAAGTTTTTTGGATACAATATTAATGAATACAAATGGTGAAATATTACAGAAATGGGATGGAACAGCAATGGCAAAGGACGGCTGCGAAGATAATAATTATTGGTTTTTTCTAGGCGATAATGAAGGAAAATATAGTAAAATAACTATTTCTGCAACTGGTGATCTTGTTTCTCAAGAAAACGGATTGGCGCAAAGTGATGCTACTAAAGAAGCAGTTTCATCAGTAATGAATTCGAGCGACAAAATTTATTTAGGAAAAGACAATGAAAATGTATTATACACTACAAATAATACGTGGAAATATGAAGATTCCAATGGCAATCCGGTATATGATGACAGATATTTTTCAATGGGCCATGAAGAAAATTGCTATTTGCTATCTAATTCAGATAATCAAGTCTGTGTTATTACGAAAAATGGTAAGAAGACAGTTGATTATGGAACGATAAGTTTACAGGGGAATAACTATTCATATGATGGGACGTTAATAGGAGATGAGAATGCTTATGCAGATTATGATAGTTTCTGTTATATAGATGAGAGTAATGGTGAAAGTACAGTGTATTATTATGAATCAAAGTAAGGAGGGAATTTGAAAGTGAAGAAAGTATCAATTTTGTTTTTGATAATAACTATATGTTTAGTGATATTAGGTGCGATTTATGGAAAAACTGCTAAACAATATTCGGGGATAAAGGTATATTCTGGCGCAGAAATTAATGGTAAAGTGCAGATAACAGACTCAGGTGTTGTAGCACAAAATAAGGAAAAAATGAACTACTTTGATGGAAATAGCAAATTCTTCTATGTTATTGCAGGAATAACTGGTATAATCACAGTAGTCACATTCATTATTGGAAAAAAAGGAGAGTGAGCAGTATTTTGAAAGAACGTGTCATTATCTGGAACGCATCCTGGCAGATAAAATCTACAGGAACTGTGGTATATTGAACATAAAGAAAGGCACTCGCTGGAACGAATGTCTCTCAGGAACCCCACTCCATAAGGTGGAGTTTCCCAAGGTGAATTTATCCTCTTATTCAGAGGCGCCCGTCCTGGTCACAACAGGGCGGGCATTTTATTTGCGCTTGTTTCTCTTGTCGAGAAAGGTAAGCAACGCTACACAGACTATGAGACCGGAAAGAAAAAGCTGGAGCAGATGCTGTCTGAGAAATAATAAAGAACAGCACAGATAATTTTGCATGACGTGGACCATATCCAGTGTCCATGGCAAGCTACTTTTGGGCAATTTTTCGCTGTGTCCGTATTACCTTAAGATTATTAATTATTTTCATTTAATCACTATCCCAATAAATTCAAAATCCGTTTAGAATCAGTACTATATAATCGTCGCAAACTTCAGAAAATTAATAACACAGTATATAATATAAAATGCTTTTCCCGATATAATCAGGTAAGATTTATGATTTGAAATGAGGGAAAGATACATTTTTTATGCTGTTACAGACACATTTTGGAACAAAACTGACAGAGAGAAACTCTCTTATTATTTTTGATGAGGTACAGATGTTTCCACAGGCAAGAGCTGCGATAAAATATTTGGTTGGCGAAGTCGATTCGGTGAGGTCAGGTGGCTGTGGAAAAATAAAAAGATTTTCTTGAAGGATGTGGATATTTATGCTATTTTAAAAGTTAGAAGAATAGTCATATAAGTAGGAAAAACTTTTCTAGAGGAGGAATTATGATGGTGGAAACAAAAGAAATTTCGGAATTGACGCGGTCGAATCGCATTGCGATGCTGGCACATATCAGTACGGTAACGGTTATGGTGTTTTTTATGATATGGGAAAGCGTAAGAGGACAACTGTCTCCGGTATATATGACAATCGCTACGGTCGTTGGTGTCATACCTTTGATTGGCGAGGTGATTTGTTGGAAAGGTAATACGGAACATGCGATGATCAAACATCTGGTTTCCTATGGATTTGCATTGTTTTACACAATATGTCTTTTTACCTCACCGACAAATCTGATTTATGTATTTGTAATTCCGATGATTTTTGTTGTCACCATTTACAGTGACACACGTTATCTTCTTCTGATTAATACAGGTACCATATTAGAGAGTATCATTGTTGTTGTGATCGGTGCGACAAAAGGCGGTTTTGGGTATCATGGAATAGAAGCAGCAGTTATACAGATTGTTGTTATGATCATGGTTGGAGCGAATTCTGTTTTGACTACAAAAGTGATTCGCGAAAACACAAGAAAGAGATTTACAGAAGTGGCGCAGGCAAAAGCAGAGGCTGAAAATCTTCTGGAAAGAAATGAGGAACTTGATCAGCAGCTTTCCGGCAATATTGCAGATATCAATGTACGTTTCGAAAAGCTGACAGCGGCATCTAAGACAACGACTGAGGCAATGCAGGAAGTATCTGCAGGTGTTACTGATACCGCAGAACATGTGCAGAATCAGTTGGAACAGACACAGGCAATTCAGGATAAGGTGGATGAAGTTGCCGTCGCTGTGGAAGAAATCACAAACAGCATGACGCTTACTCTGAAAGCGTTAGCGGAAGGCAAACAGGATATCGAGCACCTGGCATCGGAAGTTGAAGCTTCTGTTGATAATGGAACCGAGGTTACAGAAAAACTGGAAAATCTGAACCAGTATATGGATGAAATGAATTCCATTGTAGAACTGATTGGAGGAATTACGAACCAAACAAGTCTTCTTGCATTGAATGCGAGCATTGAAGCAGCCCGTGCCGGAGAGGCAGGAAGAGGATTTTCTGTCGTTGCAACAGAAATTTCCGGTATGGCAACGAGAACCAAAGAAGCAACCGTACATATTACAGAGTTGATCAGCAACGTGTCCAATGCAATCATGGAGGTGGTCGGTGTTGTCTCCAATATGATAGATGGAATTAACGAAGAGAAGACTGGTGCATCAAATGCAGAAGAAAGCTTTGAAAGTATCGAGGACAATACGCAGGCAATTCAGAAAAATGCAGATACTCTTTCAAGAAGCATTTCCGAGTTGCAGAATGCAAATAAGGAAATTATAGATTCCATTCAGACAATCTCAGCGATTTCCCAGCAGGTATCGGCGCACGCAGGCGAGACGATGCAGGCAGAGGAAGACAATTTGAATGTAATGCAGGATGTAAGTGCAATTATGCAGAAGCTGGCAACACTGGCTGCCCAGTCATAAAGGAAAATAAACAACACTCGAAATCAAGGCAAATCATAAGCAGGTGGTAATCGATGTCACAGATATGGAAGGATTACCTGCTAACGCAGGAATAAATACTGTGACGAACTACATAAATGGACTGAAAAATGTCATTTCATCACATAAAAGTGGTGAAATGGCATTTTTTTTAGAAAAACAAAAACAAATAATCACACAAAATCTTGTAAAAGGTGAAGATGCTGTAACGGTCATGATAAGACGGTCTGGGTTATGATTCAGGGAATTGTGCTTAATGTGATTTTCTATTTGTGGATGAATCGAAAAAATGTAAGTGTAGACGAAGAATAATATTTTCTAGCTAAATACGTTGATAAAATCGTACAAAATAAGTATAATAATAGTACGAAGAAAGGAAGTGGTGATATGTCAATTACAGCAACTGAATTGAAAAATAATCTTGGAAAATATTTATTATTATCTGCAAAAGAAGATATTTTTATTACAAAGAATGGAAAAATAGTGGCAAAACTGACAAATCCACATCAGGACAGAGTAGAAGTAGCAAAATCCCTGTTTGGAATCTTACCAAAGGATGCAGACCTGAATGAAGCAAAAGAAGAAAGGCTTGGTGCAAAATAGATGAGGATTCTTGCAGATACAAATGTGATAATAGATGCCCTGACTTCAAGAGAGCCATGGAATAAAAGTGCAGAAGAAATATTTCTTATGGCAGCAAATCATACAATCGAAATGTACATTACTGCAAGTTCAGCAACAGACATCTATTATCTTATAAGGAAACATTTGCATAACATAGAAGCAGCAAAGATGATAATGGGAAAGCTTTATTCATTGACTGGAATATTAGAGGTTACAGCGGATGACTGCATGGATGCACTTGCATCTGCAATCAGTGACTATGAGGATGCAGTTGTTGAAAAGGTGGCATCCAGAAAAGATATGGATTATATTGTCACAAGGAATATAAAAGATTATCAGGCAGGTGGAACAAAGATAATTCTGCCAGATGATTTTGTGAAACTTGTTGAAGAGGAATAATTTTTACCACTTTTTGGAAAAACTGCAAAAAATATAGCGTCTATTGTCTGATCAGTATTTGTCACAAGGGTGATATTGTTGTATCACAGGATTATGGTGTGGCTGCAATGGCGCTTGGCAAAGGCGCTTATGCGATCCACCAGTCTGGAAAATGGTACACAAATGACAATATAGACCGTATGCTTATGGAAAGGCATCTAAATAAGAAAGCACGGAGGGCATCCGGAAAGAATCATATAAAAGGGTACACGATGTCCAGTGGACATCGGTTCTGTGCGGACCGGAGCGGAAGCGGAGACCCGAAGAAACGGACGTCCGAGGATGATGAACATTTCAGCGAGTCATTTGAGAAAATGATACGCATGGCAATTCAGAACAGGGAAGGCGAAAACAATGGCAAGCTGGTTATTTCTCCGATTGTAAATGGATAATGGAAGTGAAGTCTGATGATTAAGCAAGAATGGTATAAACCGCTCTTTGAACACCTCGAAGCCTCGAAGTTCAGGAGCAGATTTTCATTCCTTGGTTGACATCCCATCTGCCGTTTGCTACACCGATATCACATATTTGGGAATGTAACCGGTTGGGGGCGCACCCCTTCAGTCTGTGGCTTTCTGGTTGAAAAAGCAATAACCAACTAATATTTCAAAGAGAAGGTGTTTTTCTTGTAAGAGAGGACACCCTCTTTTTGTAATTTACTCAATTCATTAGATAGAGCACTTCGGTCTGCATTCAGATAATCTGCCAGCCCTTGTCTGTCGTAAGGGATTGTAAATGTGTTAGAACCGGCACGCATAGATTCGCCAGACAAGTAATTAAGTATCTTGTCACGCAAATTTTTCTTAGAAACATGATCTATTTTGTTCATTAATCTTACATTTTTTCTTGCTATTATCTCTAAAAGGTTATGAATCAATCTTGTATGGAAACTACAAGATGTAGGACGGATTTTGCGGACATTCAAAATAAAAAAGAATGTGGAGGTAACAGACAATGGCAAAATCATTATTTGAGGAACTGGGCGGCAAATACGAAAGGCAAGGGGATTATTTGATACCGTGCTTAACTGTACCCGCCGAAGAAGAACAGGCAATAGGCATCTGGGGGCAACGGCATTTAGATTATCTAAAACAGTACCGTAAAGTTACATACACCAATCTTCTTACAAGCGGCAGGCTAAACGCCTACCTTGCCGACATCAACAGACAGGCACAGGAACGCTTTGAAAGGCTCATAGAGGGTATGAAACAGGCACAGGGCATAACGGAACAGCTAAAGGCAGAAAACGCCTTAGAATGGACAGGATGCCTCAATAACATAAGGGCTTGTGCGAGGGAGATTGTGGAAAAGGAAATTATTTTTGCATAAACAGATGATTAGTGGCAGGGGGAAATCCTGCCGCTTTTTCTGCTTTAGTTTGTCAGCTTGACAAATAAAGGGTTAAGGAATATAATTAGATTCAGTATTATACAAGGAGTTAATAAATATGCGGCAAGGTATTCTTAAATAAACTGTCAATTTGATAGTGGGAACAAAAAGTAGCAGTCCCGTTTCACTTTTAATATGGGGCTTAGTTTTTTGTACCCAGTTTAAGAATACTTTTATCATGTAATTTTATATGCCCGAAAACATATAAGTGTTTTGGGGCTATTGGAGTTATTTACCCAGTGATAGGAGTATTTATCACTGGGTATTTTTATGCCCTTTTTTGGGTGTTGATAGGAGGAAAATCACATGAAAATAATTAACTTAGGCATTCTGGCTCACGTTGACGCAGGAAAGACAACATTAACGGAAAGTTTATTGTATACCAGTGGTGCAATTGCAGAACTAGGGAGCGTAGATGAAGGCACAACAAGGACAGATACAATGAATTTGGAGCGTCAAAGGGGAATCACTATCCAGACAGCAGTGACATCTTTTCAGTGGGAGGATGTAAAAGTCAACATTATAGATACGCCAGGCCATATGGATTTTTTGGCGGAAGTATACCGTTCTTTATCCGTATTAGACGGAGCAGTATTATTAGTTTCTGCAAAGGATGGCATACAGGCACAGACCCGTATACTGTTTCATGCACTACAGATAATGAAGATTCCGACAATTTTTTTCATCAATAAAATTGACCAAGAGGGGATTGATTTGCCAATGGTATATCGGGAAATGAAAGCAAAGCTTTCTTCGGAAATTATAGTGAAGCAAAAGGTTGGGCAGCATCCCCATATAAATGTAACGGACAATGACGATATGGAACAGTGGGATGCGGTAATTATGGGAAACGATGAACTATTAGAGAAATATATGTCAGGGAAACCGTTTAAAATGTCAGAACTGGAACAGGAAGAAAACAGGAGATTCCAAAACGGAACGTTATTTCCCGTTTATCACGGAAGCGCTAAAAACAATCTGGGGATTCGGCAGCTTATAGAAGTAATTGCCAGTAAATTTTATTCATCAACGCCTGAAGGTCAATCTGAACTATGCGGGCAGGTTTTTAAGATTGAATATTCAGAGAAAAGGCGGCGTTTTGTTTATGTGCGTATATATAGCGGAACATTGCATTTGAGGGATGTTATTAGAATATCTGAAAAAGAGAAAATAAAAATCACAGAGATGTGTGTTCCGACAAACGGTGAATTATATTCATCCGATACAGCCTGCTCTGGTGATATTGTAATTTTACCAAATGATGTTTTGCAGCTAAACAGTATTTTGGGGAACGAAATACTGTTGCCGCAGAGAAAATTTATTGAAAATCCTCTCCCTATGCTCCAAACAACGATTGCAGTAAAGAAATCTGAACAGCGGGAAATATTGCTTGGGGCACTTACAGAAATTTCAGATGGCGACCCTCTTTTAAAATATTATGTGGATACTACAACGCATGAGATTATACTTTCTTTTTTGGGGAATGTGCAGATGGAAGTCATTTGTGCCATCCTTGAGGAAAAATATCATGTGGAGGCAGAAATAAAAGAGCCTACTGTTATATATATGGAAAGACCGCTTAGAAAAGCAGAATATACCATCCACATAGAAGTCCCGCCAAATCCTTTCTGGGCTTCTGTCGGGTTGTCCATAGAGCCGCTCCCTATTGGAAGCGGAGTGCAGTATGAAAGCAGAGTTTCACTTGGATATTTAAATCAATCGTTCCAAAATGCGGTTATGGAGGGGGTTCTTTATGGCTGCGAGCAGGGGCTGTATGGATGGAAAGTGACAGACTGTAAAATCTGTTTTGAATATGGATTGTATTATAGTCCTGTAAGTACCCCCGCAGACTTTCGGCTGCTTTCCCCTATCGTATTGGAGCAGGCTTTAAAAAAAGCAGGGACAGAACTATTAGAGCCATATCTCCACTTTGAAATTTATGCACCGCAGGAATATCTCTCACGGGCGTATCATGATGCTCCAAGGTATTGTGCAGATATTGTAAGTACTCAGATAAAGAATGACGAGGTCATTCTGAAAGGAGAAATCCCTGCTAGATGTATTCAAGAATACAGGAACGATTTAACTTATTTCACAAATGGGCAGGGAGTCTGCTTGACAGAGTTAAAAGGATACCAGCCAGCTATTGGTAAATTTATTTGCCAACCCCGCCGCCCGAATAGCCGTATAGATAAGGTTCGGCATATGTTCCACAAGTTAGCTTAACAGCTTGCAAAAGTCATATAAAATGAGATTTGAAAGGATTAGAGACTAATTATGATGAAATGTGAATGGATATTGTGTCCTGTTTGTGGGAGCAAAACCCGTAATAAAATTAGGAAGGACACTGTTTTGGAGAATTATCCCCTTTATTGTCCAAAATGCAGACAAGAAAGATTGATTAAAGTTGACAACTTGAAGATAACTGTCATCAAAGAGCCAGACGCTTAAGACGCAGAGCCGATGAAATTGTGGAACAATTCACGAATCATCGGCTCTTTTTGTTTCGTATTTGAAAGAACAAACTCACCAAATAAAAAAAACGATATTCGGGTGGGTTATTTTGTTATACCCTAAATTACCCTCTGAATTTGTTTTTAAATTTGGAGGGATTTTTTTATGTCCTTTTTTCGGGCAGTTATCTATCTGCTCATACGAAGCAAAATTTATCAATACATAGCATATCAGAGAACGGCAGGAAACCAGTTAAAAAAATTTCTGCCAGTGCAACGGTACTTCTCACCTTGAAAGTAGAAGTACAATCTCCATACAATAGAATTACTATTTCCTATAACCGTAAAGGTCACAGAGCCTTTGCGGTTTTTCTTTTGTCGATTTTTGTTGGAAAGTGCCGTAGGGCTGTTTCTGATATGCGGTGTCGTTCTCCGCCTCTCCATCTGGATTTTTTACATTTCAAAAATTCAGATGGGAGGTATTTATGGTGAAATATGCACCAAGAAAGGTATATATCAGAGAAAGTGGCGGCTATGTGGAATTATCCTACACGGAGTTCTGCCGTTGCAGGGAATCCGACCAGACCTATATGGACAAGCTGTTTATCCCCATTCAAGGCTGTCTGCTTGAAGTCGTGAGGGAGCAATACACAGACTTCTACCGTGACAAGGAACGGTGGCGTTATCTGCAAAAATTAGATACAAAGAATAGACTGCTATCTCTCGACGGATTTACGGACAGCGAGGGGAATCCTCTGGACTTTATCACTGATGAAGCGGTGGACATTGCAGAAACCGTTGTCAATGCGGTCATGGTGGACAGGCTGAAAGCCGCCCTGCCTTTGCTGTCGGATAGTGAACAGGAGCTGATACAGGCAATCTTTTTTGACGGACTTTCCGAGCGTGAAGTCGGGGCGAGGTTGGGCATAACCCAGAGCGTTGTAAACAAACGCAAAGCCAGAATCCTAATAAAACTAAGAAAGATAATAGAAAATTAAAATTTAAGGCGTTCAGCCCCCTTGTTTTTTCCTTTGGGAAGATGAGGGGGCTTTTCTCTGCCCTCTCAATCAATTCTGATTGGAGGAAGTAAGAATGGCATACAACCACGGACGGGAGGACAGGAAATGGCGTATCTGGAAAGAAGCGGAGGAAAAGCTGCTGCGTGAGTGCGGCGTTGATGAAGCGACCATTGAGCAGATACGCATGGCGGACAGGGCAGACTTCAATTCCAACAGGCGGTTTTACCGATGGACGAATGACGTTGCGGAATATCTTGAGGACATGGCAGGCAGGGAGCGGCAGGCGGAAGTGGGTACGGTTGCGGAGTTACTGGAAGAGATTGAGAGCGAAAATCTCTATCAAGTATTAGTCACGGTGGACGGGCGTACCTTGAAAATCGTCCTGCTGAAAATGCAGGGGTATTCCACAAAGGAGATTGCCCCGCTTGTGCATTTGACGACTGGTGCCATCTATGCGAGGTTAGACCATCTGCGGAAGAAGCTGCGGAAAATTTTATAGCTTCTAAAACAGCCTGCCATCCTGCGGGCTACTGGGTGAGGGATGGAAATCCCCTCACTCATTTTTTGCAGGAGGACAACAGGATGGCATACAGGGTTAAGGCATACACGCTTCGGGAGGAATCCACGGAAAGCGGCACAAGGTATTTTATCAGCTTTAAGGACGGGCAGGGCAAATCCCACGAGTTGGAAGTGTCGGAACAGTTCTTTATGGAGTTTCGGCAGATGGAGCGCAGGAACAGGAATCTTTTCTAATGGGACGAGCGGCACAGGGAGTTTAACGAGGTATGGGACGAAACCCTTTACAGACGGGCGTTGCGTGTGCCTAAGAGCCTTGATGAACGCATGGTTGAGGAAGAACGGAATGAAACGCTCTATAAGGCGGTTGGGAGCCTTCCAGAGATACAAAGGCGGCGTTTCCTGCTCTACTACGAGTATGAGTTCAATTTTTACCAAATCGCCGCTATGGAGCATTGCACCGCTTCGGCAATACAGAAATCTGTTGCGATTGCAAAGGAGAAAGTAAAGGCGGAAATTGAAGAAATATCTCCAACCGTGACCGACACCGCCCGAAAAAGAAATCTGTTTTTTATTTGTGTGGGATTGGCGGCATTACATACTCTCACTTTTTTCCGTGGGAGTAAATCTATTTTTAAGGAGGTCAACGCCTATGTGCAACGAAAACAAAGACACCGCCCGAAAGGAGGAAAGCCATGCAGAAGTTACAGACAGTCAACGCCGAAACGCTCCTTTATGAACCGCTTGAGAAACCATCCTTTGTGGTGGACAGCCTTATCCCGACAGGCTTATCGCTGTTCTGCGGCTCACAGAAGATAGGCAAAAGCTGGCTCATGCTGAAGCTATGCTTATGCGTGTCGCAGGGAATCCCTTTATGGGATATGCCGACAATGGAGGGCGATGTGCTTTACCTCTGCCTTGAGGACACGTTCTGCCGCATACAGGACAGGTTATTTCGTTTGACGGACGAAGCAAGCGGGCGGCTCCACTTTGCCGTGGCAAGCTGCAAGCTGTCAGACGGTCTTATCGTGCAGCTTGAAGATTATCTGAAAGATTACCCAGACAGCAGGCTCATTGTCATTGATACCTTGCAGAAAGTCCGTACAGCTTCAAAAGACAATGCCTATGCAAGCGACTATGGGGACATCTCCCTCATCAAAGACTTTGCCGACAGGCACTCTCTGGCGGTCATTGTCGTACACCACATCCGAAAGCAGAATGACAGCGACGTGTTCAACAAGGTGTCTGGGACGACAGGATTAACGGGGAGTGCGGACGCTACCTTTGTTCTGGAAAAGGAGAAACGTGCGTCTGACACCGCCAAGCTGTATGTGACGGGCAGGGACACGCCTTATCAGGAATACACGCTGCGTTTCCGTGATTGCCGTTGGGAGCTTGTGGAGCGGAAAACGCAGGAGCAGCTTGCGAAAGAAACGATACCAGATGTCCTTTTTCGGTTGGTGGATTTTATGAGGGATAAGGAAGAATGGATAGGCACGGCAACGGAACTGTTAGCCGCTATGGGGGAAACGGAAACCATACCCACGGTGATTACGAAATGGCTGAATGAATACCGCACCACATTTTTAAGCGAGAACCGTATCTGCTACCAGTACAGCCGCAGGAAAGACGGCAGGCGGATTGCCCTTGCAAGGAGGGCGGGTGACAGCGGTGATGGTGGTGACAGCGATATTAGGATACCCCCCTGTTACTGTCATTGACGCTTAAAGCCATGTAAAGCTGGCGGCTCTGCCCTGCGGGTGACAGCAGTGACGGTGGTGACAGTGATTTTAGGATACCCTGCCGCTGTCATCCCTACGGGAGAACACCCCGTAAACGCAAAATGCAGGCGTGAGATTTACTCGCCCTTTTCGGTCGTGTAAAACCACCCCTGCGGTCAGAAAAATCATTCCGATTTTTCCGACTGCGTTTACAGGGTGTAACACACTACACTTTGCCCTGCAAAGTCGTGTGCCAGACGTTCCCTCTGGACTCCCTTAAGGCAGGGCTGTGCCCTGCTATCCTACGCCTTACGGCTTCGGATAAAAGAATGGCGGCATGACGGTGACGGCTCTTGCGAGGGGGGTATCCCAAAAACACCGTCATCATCGACATGACCGTCATGCAGGGGGTGAGGGTGACAGTTGCGGCAGTCGGCAGGGGGTATCCCAAAACTGCTGTCACCACCGTCACCGCTGTCACCCCAAAGGACGGTCACCCGCCGAAAGAAAGGAGGAATCCGCCTATGCCTTATGCAATCCTGCGTTTCCAGAAACGAAAAGCGGGCGGCGTTGCGGCTTGTGAACGCCACAACGAGCGGAAGAAAGAAGCCTACAAAAGCAACCCAGATATAGATATGGAACGCTCTAAAAACAATTACCATCTCATAGCACCACCAAAGTACACCTACAAGAAAGAGATTAACCGCATGGTAGCCGAAGCGGGGTGCAGGACAAGGAAAGACAGCGTGATGATGGTGGAAACGCTCATCACAGCTTCACCAGAATTTATGAACCAGTTACCGCCCGAAGAACAAAAAGCGTATTTCCAGACGGCTCTTGACTTCATTTCGGAGCGTGTTGGAAAGCAGAATATCCTCTCCGCTGTCGTCCATATGGACGAGAGAACGCCCCATATGCACCTCTGCTTTGTGCCGATTACGCCAGACAATAAGCTGTCAGCGAAAGCTATCTTAGGCAACCAGAAATCATTATCCGAGTGGCAGACCGCCTACCATGAGCGGATGTCCTCACGGTGGAATCAGCTTGAACGGGGGCAGTCCTCAATGGAAACCAAGCGGAAACACGTCCCCACATGGCTCTATAAATTAGGCGGCAGGCTTGATAAACAGTATGAAGAAATCGTGTCTGCCCTATCCGACATCAACGCCTTTAACGCAGGGAAGAAAAGGGATAAAGCGTTAGATTTACTCTCTGCATGGCTGCCAGACGTGGAGAAATTCTCTAAGGAAATCGGGAAACAGCAGGCGTATATCGACAGTTTGAAAGAGAGAATTGGGCAGGAATCAGACTATGCGGGGCGTATGCGTGATGAAAAGTACGAGCAGGAACTAAAGGTGCAGAAAGCGAATCAGAAGATATTTGAATTGCAGAGAACCAACGAGCAGATGGGGCGGCTGCTGTCAAAAATACCGCCCGAAGTGTTGGAAGAATTGCAGAAAAATCATAGAAGCAGAGCGAAAGAAAGGTAGATATGTGAATGAAGAAACAGGATTTTAAGGTGTTAAAGACCAAAGACTTGTACCCGTTCCCCGACAATCCGTTTCATGTGGCAGAAGATGAAACACTGTCAGAGTTAGCGGAAAGCATCAAGGAATTTGGCATTGTCACGCCGATAATCACACGCCCGAAAGAGGACGGGGACGGTTATGAAGTGATTGCAGGACAGCGGCGTGTCCGTGCTTCTGAACTTGCAGGGATAAATACCGTGCCTGCGTTTGTCCTGCCCTTAGACCGTGACCGAGCCATCATCACCCTTGTAGACAGCAATTTGCAGCGTGAGAATATCCTGCCATCGGAGCGGGCGTTTGCTTACAAGATGAAATCCGAAGCCATGAAGCGGCAGGGTTTCCGCACAGACTTAACCTCGTCACAAGTTGTGACGAAGTTGCGGACGGACGACAAGGTGGCACAGGGCTTCGGCGTGGGCAGGATGACCGTGCAGCGTTTTATCCGCCTGACGGAACTGATACCGCCGATTTTGCAGATGGTGGACGAGGGGAAAATCGCCCTCACGCCTGCGGTGGAACTGTCCTTCTTGAAGAAAGACGAGCAGGAAAACCTCTTTGCCACGATGGAGAGCGAAGAAGCAACGCCCTCACTCTCACAGGCACAGCGGATGAAACAGTTAAGCCAGAGCGGGCGGCTTGACATGGATACGATATTTGCGATTATGACGGAGGAAAAGGGCAACCAGAAAGAAACCTTGAAAATCAACACAAGCAAGCTGAAAAAATACTTTCCGAAGAACACAACGCCGAAGCAGATGGAGGAAACCATCATCAAACTTTTGGAGCGTGAGTTGCAGAGGAAACGCAACCGTGACAGCCGCTAATCTTCTTTTTTCGGGAAGTAAATACAGAGAGTTGAGGTATGGAGAATGAGAGAAATCCAGTATGAAATCGTAAAGGAAATCGCAGTATTGTCTACGGGCGACAGTGGCTACACAAAGGAAATCAATCTCATTTCATGGAATGGGAAAGAGCCGAAGTATGACATCCGCAGCTTTTCCCCGAACCGTGAAAAGTGCGGCAAGGGAATCACGCTGAACGCTGATGAAGCGGCGGCACTCCTTAAAGCATTACAGAAAGAATTAAACAGCGAGGATTAATGGTATCTGATTGGCAGGGCGGGGACATTTCCAAACTCTTCCCTGCCCTGTCTGGAAAGGAAGATTTAAGTATGGGCGAGGATAAGAAAGCAGATAAAAAGAGAAAGCGTATCGTGCCAAAAGCACCAGTGCAGATGATAATCAGCCGTGAATATGTCGGCACACAGACCGTTACAGAAGCGTTTGTCCCGATTATCTCCGAGGATATTCGGAAGAAGATTGCCGAGGGCGACACCTTCGACAATGAGGGGCTGTCCGCTTAGAATGTACGCAATGGGACATGAAAACAGATAGGACAGATACGGAGGTTTTACAGTATGGCAGGAATCAAAGAAGAAAAGAAAATCTATTTAGTCGGCATTTATTGCCGCTTATCTAAAGACGATGGTACGGATAACGAGAGTGCGAGCATTGCGACACAGAAATCCATCCTCACGGATTATGTGAAAAAGCAGGGATGGCACATAGCAAAAACGTATGTGGACGATGGTTATTCTGGTACAAATTTCCAAAGACCAAGTTTCCAGAATATGATAAAAGACATTGAAAGCGGTCTGATAAACTGCGTGATTACGAAAGATTTATCCCGTCTGGGGAGAAACTATCTTGATTGTGGGTTATATCTGGAAGTTTTCTTCCCAGAGCATAACGTGAGGTATATAGCGGTCAATGACGGCGTAGATACCTTGAATAAATCTGCTATGGACATCACGCCTTTCCGCAACATTTTAAACGAAATGTATGCCGCTGACATATCTGTTAAGATAAAATCGGCATATCGGGCGAGGTTTCAACAGGGGAAATTCATGGGAACTACCGCCCCTTATGGCTATATCAAAGACCCTGCCGACCACAACCATCTGCTGATAGATGATAAAGTGGCACATGTTGTAAAAGAGATATTCGACCTTGCATTAAAAGGGAATGGAGTTGCCAAAATTTGCAGACATCTTAATAAACAGCATATCCTACGCCCTGCCGCTTATGCGGCGGAGCGTGGCGAAACAGGCTTTGAACGTCATTTTGAGGGGAACGAGGACAAACGCTATATTTGGAGTGGGAACAGCGTGAGGAGCATTTTAAGAAGCCCGATATATGCGGGAAATCTTGTAGGCTACAAACGGATTGCCGCCAATATGAAAAGCAAGAAACGCCCCTCTAAGCTGCCCGAAGAATGGGAAGTGATACCCAATACCCATGAGGGAATAGTCACGCAGGAGGAATTTGATATTGTCCAACAGCTTATTACAAGTCGTAGGCTTCCACAGAACAAGGGAGGATTTGTAAATATTTTTGCAGGCGTTATCAAGTGTGTGGACTGCGGATGTGCTCTGCGGGCAATGAACGTACACAGGAGGAAACGCCCAGAGATTATCGACTGTGTACAGTATTCATGTAATAATTATGCAAGAAACGGAAGAAGCGAGTGTAGTGCCCACAATATAGAAGCAAGGGATTTATTCAATGCCGTTCTTGCCGACATCAACTGTTTTGCGGATATGGCAGTGAATGATGAAAAGGCGGTCAGGGCCATAGAAAAGCGGCTCACGGAAACAGACCAGAGCAGGGCGAAAGCATTAGAGAAAGAACGTAAGAAGCTGAACAAACGCCTTGCGGAACTGGACAGGCTGTTTTCCTCTCTCTACGAGGATAAGGTCATGGAGCGTATTACCGAGCGGAATTTTGAGATGATGTCGGGGAAATACCAGAAAGAGCAGCTTGAAATTGAAGCAAGGCTGAAAGAGGTGACGGAAACTCTTAATGAAAGCTACGAGAAATCACGGGGAATCCGTGACTTCCTCGCCCTTATCCGAAATTATCAAGGCTTAAAAGAACTGGATGCAACAGTTATAAACGCACTCATAGACAAGATACTTGTTTCGGAGCGTGAGAAGATGGCAGACGGAACAGTGAAGCAGGAAATCAAGATTTACTATAAATTCATCGGCTTTGTCGATGAATTACATATCATACCTACAAAACGGTGGGCAGCAATGCCCGCTAAAAATTGTACGGTGTGCGGCGTTGAATATGTCCCGGGCTCTGGTGCATCAAGGTATTGTCCTGCTTGTGCCAAGAAGATACGGAGGGAGAAATCAAACGAGAGCAAACGCAGGAGCAGAGAACAGAAAAGGATAGCATGTATGAACTGTCCGCAAAAAATGACCGACTGATGAAGAACAGGTTGTAATAATATGATTTATATTGAAAAGCATGACGGTGAGATTTTCATTGGCAATAACACTGATTTGAGCAGGAACACTACTGATGCAGGCATAGCTTTCGCCATAGAGCATTCCTGATGATAGTTCTGTAATAATATTGCGATTCCCCCAAACATCATCATTTATTATGAGAGCCTGACCGGATAGAATCATGCCGATAGTCTGTACCTTATCTCCACTTCTTAGCAGATATTCGCCCTTTGAATAGTTTTTAATGCTGACAGATAGACATTTAAGCATAGAAAGAATTTCTGCTTCTGAAATTCCTTGAAACAAAGGTGTATTTTTTAAGATGTTAATATATTTTTCCATGAGATATTTAATCCTTCTTTTCATATTTTCCTTAGTATATCACAAAAATTGAAAAATAAAACAAAAATGTTGTATAGACAACGGAATTATTTTTGTGAGCTTGATATAGTATCATTAAGCAACAGAAAATAATGAATAAATCAATATAAAAGGAGAACGACATGGAAAATAAGATGTTTTGTTATCAATGTGAACAGACAGCAGGATGCACAGGATGTACCGGAAATTCAGGAGTATGCGGAAAGTCCGCCAATACTGCAAGATTACAGGATGAGCTTACAGGAGCACTAATTGGACTTGCTCGTGCAGCCGAGGGCAATGAGCACCTTGTAACTGAAGAGATGAATCAATTAGTTCTTGAGGGATTGTTTACAACTATTACAAATGTAAGCTTTAATGATGAGACACTAAAGCTTTTGATTAATAAGATAGAAGACACAAAAAAGAAATTAGTACCAAATTGCTTTACATGTTCCGGCTCATGTGGAAAAAACAATAATTTTGATATGAATACTCTCTGGACTACTGATGAAGATGTTCGTTCATTAAAATCCTTAATACTTTTTGGAATTCGTGGAATGGCTGCATATGCATATCATGCAAGTGTGCTTGGATATACCGATGAAACAATCAGCAAATTCTTCTATAAGGCACTTTTTGCAATCGGAACGAAAGATTGGGGAATGGATGAACTACTTCCTATTGTATTAGAGGTTGGAGAAGTAAATTTAAGATGTATGGAGCTTTTAGATAAAGCAAATACTACAACTTATGGAACTCCTGTACCAACAAGGGTACCTCTTACAATTGAAAAAGGACCATTTATTGTTATTACCGGTCATGATTTAAAGGATTTACAACTTTTATTAGAGCAGACAAAAGATAAGGGGATTAATATTTATACACATGGCGAAATGCTCCCGGCGCATGCATATCCAAAACTCAAGAAGTACTCTCATTTAAAGGGAAACTTTGGTACAGCATGGCAGAATCAGCAGAAAGAGTTTGATAATATTCCTGGAGCAATTCTTTATACAACGAACTGTCTTATGCCTGTAAAACCAAGCTACGCAGACAGAGTATTTACAACAGAAGTGGTATCTTATCCGGAAATTGTACACATAGGAGAAGAAAAGGATTTTACACCGGTTATTGAAAAGGCACTCGCCTTAGGTGGATATACCAAAGAACGGCATATGACCGGAATTAATGGTGGAGCACAGGTAACAACCGGTTTCTCACATGGAACTGTATTATCTGTAGCAGATCAGGTGATTGAAGCAGTAAAGAATGGAGATATTAAACATTTCTTCCTGGTTGGTGGATGTGATGGAGCCAGAGTAGGAAGAAACTACTACACAGAGTTTGTAAAACAGTCTCCTGCAGACAGCATTATTTTGACGCTTGCATGTGGAAAATACAGGTTCAACGATTTAGATTTAGGAACAATCGGAGGACTTCCAAGAATCATGGATATGGGACAGTGTAATGATGCTTATAGTGCAATCAAGGTCGCAATCGCTTTAGCAGAAGCATTTAAATGTGATGTAAATGAACTACCGCTATCAATGGTACTTTCATGGTACGAGCAGAAGGCCGTATGTATTTTACTTACACTTCTTTATCTTGGAATAAAGAACATTCACCTCGGACCAACATTACCGGCATTTATTTCGCCAAATGTGTTGAATTTCCTGGTAGAAAATTATGGTATTTCTCCAATAAGTACACCGGAAGAGGATCTAAAAAAGTTATTAAATAATTAATCAGGATGGAACGGAAAAAGATACTAAATTTACAATTAAGAGATATTTTTTCTTAAAACGAAATAGGTGAAAGGTGGGAAAATATTATGAGTAAAAAAATTGATTTAAACCGGTCGGTGTATGATATTACGAAAACTTATCCGGAAGTGATTGATATTATGGTAAATCTTGGGTTTGACGAAATTAAGAAGCCGGCCATGCTAAACTCCGTTGGACGAATTATGACAATTCCTAAGGGTGCAAAGTCAAAAGGAATTTCGATTCCGGTTGTTATAGCAGAACTTATAAAAAATGGTTTTGAAATTACCGGTAATATGCCGGATATTTCTTCTATGGCGAGCAAAGAATTTCAAGTCAAAGAGACCGGCAATACAGAATTGCTGAAGGATTATTTAAAGAGGCTTGGAAATGGAGAAGATTTAGAAAGTGTTAAAAAAGATTTTGTTAAAAATTTTTCTGATGTAGATGCTTCTGAAATTATGAAGGCAGAGCAGGAACTTATAAAAGAGGGAACACCTATTACAGAGGTGCAGAAACTGTGTGATGTGCATAGTGCATTGTTTCATGGCTTAACTAAAGAAGAAAAAATAGCAAATGCTGAAAAGGCAGTCGAAGAATCTTTGAAAAAAGAAGAAGCATCTGAAATGAAAACTATGCCGGATGCATATGTCAGAAAACATGAGCTTGCAAAAGCACTCAGAGAAACAAAGGGGCATCCTCTTTTTTCTTTTACAGAAGAAAATGAAAGGTTTAGCAAAGAAATAGCAGATATCAGATGTGCACTGGAAAAGGGCGAAGATGTAAGCAAAAAAATATCAGATTTCAGACAAATAGCAACACACTATGCAAAAAAAGGTGATTTGATTTATCCACTGCTTAAGGTTCGCTATGAAATTTCAGGACCATCGGACGTTATGTGGAGTGTTGATGATGAAATTAGAGATGAATTAGCAGCAATAGATAAGGAATGCAATCATGACAAAGAATGGATTAAAAGAGTACAGGCTGTTTTAACAAGAGCGGATGAAATGATTTATAAAGAGGCTAATATATTGTTTCCTATCTGCGCAGTGAATTTTACAGTCGAAGAATGGTATGGAATCTATGAAGATGCCAAAGACTATACATTAGTGTATGGCATTGAGAATAGATGGGAAGAAGCAGAAAAATATATTCAGGATAAAAAGAATCGTCATGAGGCGGCTATTTATGAAGGTGAAATAGTAATGGGCGGTGGACATATGAGCGTAGCACAGCTGGAAGCTATGCTTAATACGTTGCCAATAGAGATTACATTTGTCGATGATAATAATATAAATCGTTACTTTAACGAAGGAGCGAAAGTGTTCAAACGCCCTGGCATGGCAATTGACAGAGAAGTATTCTCTTGTCATCCGCCTAAGATAGAACCAATGGTTCGTTCCATTATAGAAAGTTTTAAAAATCATACAATGGATAGCGTTCCGGTTTGGATGGAAAAGCAAGGTAAACCATTTTTAGTTACTTATTATGCAGTGAGAGACAAAAATGATATTTATCTTGGAACAGTAGAGGTGGTACAGGATATGCAGTTTGCAAAAGAGCACTTTACAAGTATTCATGATTAAGTATTTTATCAGTTATATCTGATAAAAACGGATTTACAATGTCGGAAATGAAATAATCAGACGAGACCGGAACGATGTTTTCCGGAAGCGGCATTGTAAATGATCATAAGATGCTCGGACTGCCGGAGGAGAAACACTTCATAAGGGAAGTATAGAAAAGATACAGGTTTTAGAGGAAGAAGTATGGCAACCTTAAAGGATGTGGCAAAGGAGACAGGGCTGACGGTAAGCACTGTCTCCCGTGTATTGAATAACCGTGGATATATCAGCCAGGAAACAAGAGAAAAAGTATATGACGCGATGAAGAACAATTACAATTTACCCACTTATAGAATTACCTGTATAGAGTTGAGACTATGAAGAAAAGTCTGTAAATTAGATTCTTCTATGATAAAGATGGGCGAAAGGCTTGAAAAATCAGCTTTTCGCCCTTTGTTTATATATAACAGTTACTAAAACGCATATCAAGAGCAGGCGGTTCTGCAGCCTGTTTTGCGATGGAATATTGCCTATTCTGGAAGTTTCTGTGATATACTTATACTCGGTAGTATCAGACCGGAAAGGAAATATTATGTTACAAAAAATATATGTTTTTTTCAGGAAAGAAACCGTTTTGTCAATTGCAGTGATCCTGGCGCT
>ERZ1034949.562-NODE-562-length-23476-cov-5.945604_pt1 | contig 23476 bp, 19 predicted proteins | sample MGYA00520590_ERZ1034949 | MGnify/ENA primary metagenome ERZ1034949 (study PRJEB33766, sample SAMN09781752) | gut metagenome | biome: gut microbiome | host: Homo sapiens | place: Madagascar | study: EMG produced TPA metagenomics assembly of the PRJNA485056 data set...
CGGTCATCCACGGTGATCTTTGCCTGCTTCATGATGAGTTCTTGCTTGTAGACCTCATCCTTTGTAGCATCGTCTCTGACAAATCTGTTCACGGACTGATAATATCTTCTGATGATCTCCTGCTTTGAAGCCTCCTGACAAGCCTCGTCGTCAACGATGCAGTTTCCTGCCATGTTGACACCCATGTCTGTAGGTGACTTGTATGGGCAGTGTCCGTAGATTCCCTCGAACATAGCCGCAAGGACAGGGTAGATCTCTATATCACGGTTGTAGTTGACTGTGGTCTCACCGTATGCTTCCAGATGGAACGGATCGATCATATTCACATCGTTGAGGTCGGCAGTTGCAGCCTCGTATGCCAGGTTTACAGGGTGCTTGAGAGGAATATTCCAGATAGGGAATGTCTCAAACTTTGCATAGCCAGCCTTCACACCGCGCTTATTCTCATGGTAGAGCTGGGAGAGGCATGTAGCCATCTTGCCGCTTCCAGGGCCAGGTGCTGTGACGATGACGAGAGGTCTGGTAGTCTCAACATACTCGTTCTTGCCGTATCCCTCATCGCTGACGATCTTTTCTACGTTGTTTGGATATCCGTCGATTGAATAGTGGTGGTAAACCTTGATCCCTATTGCTTCAAGCTTCTTCTGGAAAACATCCGCAGAAGACTGTCCAGCGTATCTGGTGATTACCACACTGCTCACATACAGTCCCTTTTCTTTGTATACGCCTATAAGTCTGATGACATCCTGATCGTAAGTGATGCCGAGGTCGTGTCTGATCTTGTTGCGCTCTATGTCGGCAGCATTTATAGATATGATCATCTCAGCCTGGTCTGCAAGCTGGAGAAGCATCTGAAGCTTACTGTCCGGAGCGAATCCTGGAAGGACTCTGGATGCGTGATAGTCATCGAATAACTTTCCACCAAATTCCAGATACAGCTTGTCTCCGAACTGTCCGATCCTCTCTCTGATATGCTCAGACTGCATGGACAGATATTTGTCATTGTCAAAGCCAATTTTTCTCATCTTGTGAATCTCCTTAAACTATAATTGAACAGACATATGGTTTTGTCTGTGTATCTCTTTATGAAATAATGTAATAAGTAAGAATACTTAAATTTATAAAGCGTCCTATAAGAGAATACCACACAGATGGGAGAAAAAACAGAGGAAAGTTCGGCAAAATTGCAAATGTAATAATGCAGTAAATTTTTTTTGTATTATAGTGTTTTATATTGAAAATGATGGATGGATTGGGTAGAGTAAGGGTATGGGAGTAATGCTCGCAAATAGCAGGAACAGGAGGTACAGACATGAGTGCAGATTACATCACAATGACCATACCAAAGCAGAAAAGGATAGCTCTTATCGCCCATGATGCGAAGAAGGAAGAGCTCATCAGATGGTGCGAGGACAACAGGAACATACTGAGCCAGCATGAGCTGTGTGGAACGGGAACTACAGCCCGCATGATAACAGACAGGACAAATCTTCAGGTGAAGGGCTACAACAGCGGTCCGCTTGGAGGAGACCAGCAGATAGGTGCGAAGATTGTTGAGGGTAGGATAGATTTTGTAGTATTCTTCTCTGATCCGCTCACGGCAGCACCACACGATCCGGATGTGAAGGCTCTGCTCCGTATCGCTCAGGTGTACGACATACCGATGGCGAACAACAAAGCCACAGCGGACTTTATGATCCAGTCCAAGCTGATGGATGAGCCATATGACCATAAGGTCATCAACTTCCAGAAGAATATCGACAACAGGGCGAACACGCTGGGGAAATAATTGTATAGTGATAATGAAGTCTAAGGATCCACAGGATATCTGGCAAATGTCAGCCGACCTGTGGATTTTTTCTATTATGTAAGCCTCAGATCAAGGCGGCAACTACAACGGCTGACGGTGTGAAGATCATTTCAAAGAAGGTTGGCACAGGTGATGATGCGCATTATGAGCTCGCAGAGGAGAAGATAGCCAAGATCAAGAGCGTGACTCTGGCAGCAACATCCTACACATACGACACGAAGGCAAAGAAACCTGCAGTCACAGTCAAGGATTCAGCGGGCAAGGTGATTGCAGCATCAAATTACACTGTGACCTATACAAACAATACAAATGGAACAAAGTATACATACAGGATAGTGGCAGTGACAAAACTTGCAAACAGCGTTTCAAAGACATTGAAGATTACATATGGCAAGAATGCCAAGGCTACAGGTTACAGGTTATGAGATCAGATACTCACTCAAGAGCAACATGACAGGAGCAAAGACCATCAAGGTGAAGGGTGCGGCAAAGGTATCTGCAAACGTGACAAAGCTGGTTAAAAACAAGAGATATTATGTCAGCGTCAGATGTTATAAGACAGTCGGCAAGGTGACATATTATTCAACATGGAGTGCTGCAAAAAATACTGTGGTTAAGAAATAATGAACCACATGGCACTGGATATATAGAATTATAGAGTTACAACACGCGGATGTATTGCAGGATTTGCAATACATCCGTTTTGTATATATAATGGGGTGGATGTAAAACATATTTGTATTGAGGTAAATGCATTTGAAAGTTGCAAAATGGATCATGCGGGCCATAGTTGTTCTGGTGGTCGGAGTCATGCTGACTGCGGTGATCATATCCGCCGGGCTTGGAAGACAGGCACGTATGACGATGAAAGAAGAAAAAAAGGCAAAAGCGAAAAGCTCTTACACAGAAAAAGAGATGACCATAACTGAGAAGTTCCGGGACCTTAACATACAGGTGGCAGACGACATGGATGTGAAACTGGTGGAATCCGACGATGACAAATGTCACGTCACATATTTCGATTCGCCCGACGTCATACATTCAGTGACGGTGCAGGATGATGCGCTGGTCATGACCTGTGCCGACAACAGGACATTTGGCTCAGACATAGGCTTTGGAGACGATCCTTATGTCGTGGTGAGTATACCTGAGGGAGAGTATGGAGATATATCCATGACCTCGAAGACGGGAACTCTGGTGTCCAGTGTGCAGATATCCTGTGGGACATTTGAAGTAACCGAGGTGAATGGTGGAGCGTATCTGTCCAATATAACCGCAGAAAGTGTAAATGTCGTCACAGATTCTGGTGAGGTCACCATGGCTTCTGTGGATGCGGACAGTGTGAAGGTGAATGGCAGCAGCGGCGACTTTTCGATAATGAACGTCCACGGCGATAATGTCATAATATCCGCGGGCAAGGGTTTGCTTGAGGGGTATAATATAAAGGCGGCAAAGGTTGGACAGTTCATGACATCTTCAGGAGATATAAATGTAGATGCGTGCGATGGACATATGCTCTGGTTTGCGACGGAGAGTGGTAACGTGGATATATCATTCTTGTCGGAGAAACGTTTCCTTGTGAACAGCAAGAGCGGAGAGGTGGACATACCTGAGTCCAATATGGCAAATGAAAACAAGTGCATTGTCGATACCACATCGGGCGATGTCCAGATAAAATATGTTGACAGATAGAACGACTGAGCTTAGAGGGTTATAATATGAAATTAAAATTTGTTGATATTGATGATTATAGAAAACAGGTAAAGCACCTGTTCGTGACTGCGTTCCCAAGGGAAGAAAGACCTCCCATGTGGATGCTCACCAGAAGATGCAGACAGGGAAAGGCGAGGTTTCGTGCGGTTGTGGACTCGGGCAGATTTGTCGGACTGACATATGTGATAGGCGATGACAGGGTGAAAACGCTCATGTTCCTTGCGATAGATGAATCGGCAAGAGATGGTGGATACGGCTCTGCAATATTAAAAAAGGTGAGAACAGAGTATCCGGATCAGAAGCTGTTTCTGAATATCGAGCCCCTTGATGAGAATGCGCCGAATTACGACCAGAGGTGCCGGAGAAAGGCGTTCTACGAGCGCAATGGCCTGTCCTGCCTGGATTACCAGGTCAGAGAAGCCGGTGTTACATATGAGATGATGACCTACGGAGAGTACGTGACACGGGACGAATACGAAGAGGTTATGAGAGTTATGTATGGCTCTCTTCTATATAAGATAATAAAGCGCATGTAAATGCAAATGTACAGGAAAGGAGATCTGTGACATGGCAAAGATGGTGAAGATAATAAAAAAGAAAGATGAATACTCAATGGAATATGAAGTGGGCGATGTGCTCAAGGTGGACAGCACATGGTACGGCGGCGTGACTGTGCTCGGCAAGACCGGTGTGCCGGTGTCCATAGATAAGGATGAATATGAGGAGGTTCAGGATATTTCTGAGCCGGAGAAAGCTGAACCTACGAGCATTGAGGAAGGACTCAGACCTGCGGGACAGGGCGTTTCAACAGAAGCCTTTGACCATTTGAAGGAGATCGAAGATGAGGTCCGCGGCGCTGTGAAGGATCTTCTTGCAGTTGCGGGACTTGAACCCGGCGATGCACTGGTGGTCGGTTGCTCATCCAGCGAAGTTGCAAATATGAGGATAGGCTCATTCTCCAGTGAGGAGATCGGCAAATGTATAGCGGGAGCAATACTCGATGAACTCAAAGACACAGGTGTCTACATGGCGGCGCAGTGCTGTGAACATCTGAACAGGGCAATAATAGTTGAGAAGGAATATGCAAAGGCGAACAGGATACCGATAGTCAATGTTGTGCCGCAGCTCAAGGCGGGCGGTTCATTTGCCACAGCGGCATACGCAGATATGAAGGAGCCAGTGGCTATCGAGGCTATACAGGCACAGGCAGGCATTGATATAGGAGATACTCTCATAGGCATGCATCTTGCGCCGGTGGCCGTTCCGGTCAGATCTGAGCACAGCATGGTTGGAAGTGCACATGTGGTTATGGCGAGAACCCGTGCAAAATACATTGGCGGTGCGAGAGCCTGCTATCGCTAAAAAATAAAGAATTACCCGGAGGTATGACGTGTACGACAATATTATATTTGACTTATATGGAACATTGATAGACATTCACACTGATGAGGAGAACATCGCTGTGTGGAAACATATGTGTGAGTTCTATGCGCAGCACGGAGTGAAATACAATCCGGCAGGACTCAGATCAAGGTACAAGAGACAGATCAGACGCGCAGAACAGGCCATGGCAAAGAAGAGGTTCAAATTCCCTGAGATACAGATACTTGAGGTATTTGAGCAGCTCACGTTGAAAAAAGATCAGACACCGTCCGATTGTGCAGAGCTGACAGTGGCTGCGGCTCAGGAGTTCCGCAAGGCATCTACAGGATATATAAGACTGTATGACGGCGTGACGGATATGCTCGAACAGCTCAAGCAGGCCGGAAAGAAATTATACGTTCTGTCAAATGCACAGAGAGTTTTCACCTTCCCTGAGGTTCAGTCACTTGGCATAGAGGGATATTTTACAGATATATCGCTCTCTTCGGATTTCGGTGCAATGAAGCCGGATGCAGCGTTCTATCAGCAGCTCCTGGACAGAAATCATATCAATCCGAACAGATCCATAATGGTGGGAAATGACGCGGTATGTGATGTGCTGGCGGCGAAGCAGGTCGGACTCCACACCTGTTATGTACACTCCAATATATCCCCGGTGGATGATGCCGACAGAGACATAAAAGCAGACATAATTATGGATGAGGTAAATGTGCCGGAGATGTGCAGACTTATCCTTGAGGATGCCGACAGATAAGACCGGTCATATCCGAATATAAAAAAGAACTATTCGTCTTTAGTTAAAACGAATAGTTCTTTTTATTCTATATATGATCTAGCTGAAAAGCTCTCCGTGCTTCTCGTAATCGGTAATACGTGAGATGGAGTTGTCATCATTTACAAATACGACCTTAGGCGTGTGCTCCTTTGCCTCCTCAGGTGTCATTGATGCATAGCACATGAGAATGATGTGATCTCCGACCTGGACCTGACGGGCAGCAGCACCGTTGAGGCACATAACTCCTGATCCCGGTTCTCCTGCTATGGTGTATGTCTCGAAACGATTACCATTTTCTATGTCAACAATCTGTACTAATTCATACTCAAGGATTCCGGCGGCCTTTAAAAGCTCAGAATCTACAGTTATACTGCCGACGTAATTGAGCTCAGCCTGAGTTACAACTGCGCGGTGTATCTTACTCTTTAACATCGTAATATTCATAAGATTTGCCTTTCTATGCTGTATGCATCCTGTTTACCGCAATTATAATATCATAAATTGACAATATTGCAACAGTAAATAAAATCATTTCTTGATTATATTATTGACATGTGCAAAAATAACTGAAAGAGAGTTGTAGACCGGACATTTGGAAAGGTGGACAATGGAGAGTCAGAATTACTTAACTATTGCAATAGAAAAGATGGGGCACGTCATGCTTGATGACAGGCATATGAAAGCCTCTGACATATATAAAACAGCGGTTAAGCTTCACAAAAAAGAGGATTATAATCCGCCTTCTTATAATGAAGATAAGTTTAAGGTCAGATCGGTGTTTGAGAAGGGCGGACTGTGCTTTTATGTGATGCCTAAAGACGGCATGGCGACGGAGTTCTTCATGTATATACACGGCGGAGGATTTGTGTCGAGGATAACACACAATGAATGGAAGTTTGTGTTCGACACGGTGGAGAGAACCGGCTATGGGGCGGTGGTTCCGATATACCCGCTTGCGCCGGAGCATTCGGTGACAGAGGCACTGGATATGCTTACGGGTGCGTATGACAAGCTGTGTGACTCGGAGGATGCCCAGCGTCTGGTGCTTCTCGGACATTCATCCGGAGGCTGTCTGGCGTTATCACTTGCCATACAGTTGTGGAAGAAGGGCAGGAGAAGACCGGACAAGCTAATACTGTGCTCCCCGGTTCTTGACACGGAATTTGAGGACACGGAGCTTGAACAGAAGATGAGTGACAAGAGCCGTTTTATGTACAGATATTACTACACGCCGGGGATAAAGCATTTCCTCTCTGCTTACTGGGTGAAGGATGCGGCAGGCAGGACGGATATGACAAGTCCCGTGTATTACGACATAACGGATATATGCGATGAGATGGATATATTCACGACAAATGACGACATGCTCAACTGCTATGCCAGAAGGCTGTATGATAACGCGAGCAGGACGAATATGAAGGTGCATTACTATCAGTATTATGCGGTGACACACGATTATTTCGAGCATCCCCTCATACCGGAGTGTAAGACCATCATGAAGAAGATCGCCGGATGCATCAAGGGAGATTCGGATTTTGTACCTGCTGACATAGAGAATGACATCTGGTGCAGGGCGATGATGGCGGAGCGTTATCCAAAGTTATATGAGGACAACGAGGCCATAAAGCTCACGGACAAATTAGGCATCGAGCATAAGAAGAGGAATGCCAGATACACATTTTACGACAGGACAGTCATAATGGAGAGGCTGGTCGCTGTGGACGAGAGGGTCCGAAACTTCATAAACAGATATGCGGACGGAATTATCGTCAATGTCGGATGCGAACTGGATACCATGTTTTCCCGTGTGGATAACGGCCGAATAAAGTGGTACAATGTTGATCTCCCGGAGCGCATAGATATAAGAAGAAAATACATGGAGATCCGGGACAGAGAGGTCAACATAGGAAGTTCAATATTTGATTACGAATGGCTTGATGAAGTGCAGAAGCCTCAGGATGTGGCGATCCTGTTTGTTGTATACGATATGATGAGATATTTTGACAAGGATAAGCTGAAGTTGTTCCTGGATGCGATATGGAAGAAGTATCCGGGGGCTGAGGTTGTATTTGATGCCAAGAATTCGGTTGCAAAACACAGATGGAACAGAAGCGTGTTCATGGGTAAAAACAAAGGAACGATGCTGCGGGTGAGCATAGATAACTGCACAAGTCTTATGTATGACTGGAACATCAAGTACAAGATACTCTGTGATGAACCGATACTCAGAGAAGCGGATCTTGAGAGAATGTTCTCACACAGTGAGGCGAGAAGGTTCAGACATGCCATAAAGAAGAAGTATGACAAGGTCATACATTTGCGGCTTGGCACGGAACATTTCCTTGATAATATGTAATCAGTGTATGCGGACTAAGGCGGACTAAGCTAAGAAGGAAGAGACAGGTAGAGATATGGACACACAACAGATAAAGAAATTTACCAGAAACTGGTGCATACTGGTTGGATCGGTATGTCTTATTGCTGGAATTGTTATAGGAATATTTATAGGAAGAGCGGGAGGATTTACCAACTCCAAGGCATCTCCGGGGCTTTCCTATGAATCGGGATATACGCTCGAGGATACGGAGATAACCAGTCTTATATATGACAATTACTGGAACTATATACCGACAGCGTACATCAATGTCGGAGAACTCGGCCCTGATGCGCTGCTGTACAAGATCAGCGACAAGGTGGAGAGAAACAATCTCGATGTTGAGAAGTTCTACACGGGCGACGATGGATATATGCATTACAGCGATGACAATATAAATGACACACTGGTGGGTGTGGATCTGTCAACATTCCAGTCAGACATAGACTGGGAGACTCTGGCGAAGAACAAAGACATAGATTTTGTTATGCTCAGAGTGGGTTACAGAGGCTACACGCAGGGCGGACTGATTCTGGATTCAAGCTTTGAGGACAGCAAGGCGGCCGTCATCAAATACAAAATACCGACAGGGCTTTACTTCTTCACCCAGGCGATAACATATGACGAGGGTGTAGAGGAAGCGAATTTTGTCCTCAAACAGATAGGCAAGATGAACGTCAAGTATCCTATAGTTATCGACTCGGAGCTTATCGGCGACAGTGAGGCGAGAGGCGACAACGCATCGAATGATGAGAGAACGGATGGCATAGTCGGCTTCTGTGAGACGATAAAGGCGGCAGGCTACACGCCGATGATATATGCCAGCAGGAATATGTTCGCACAGTGCCTTGACATGGACAGACTCGGGGATTACGAGCTGTGGCTTGCACACTATGCAAATGTTCCTAATTTCCCATACAAATATACAGGATGGCAGTACACCGAGTCCGGAACCGTTGACGGTATATCCGGAGACGTGGATCTGGATCTCTGGTTCAAATAATAAACCTTGAATAAACGTGTTATCACAGCCCCGGTTGTTACATATTATAAATGGAATAAACAACCGGGACTGGATGTTTTATATGGCAACAAAAATTATGATAGATGCCGGGCACGGCGGATATGACAACGGTGCATCGTATGAGGGCAGGCTTGAGAAAAACGATAACCTGAACCTGGCGCTGGCACTTGGGGATGAACTCACCCGCAGGGGATATGATGTGGTATACACCAGAACGGAGGATGTATACGATTCTCCGGTCCGCAAAGCACAGAAGGGAAATGAGAGCGGAGCAGATTATTTTATATCGCTTCACCGCAACTCTGCACCGGAGGCCAACAAGTACAGCGGAGTGCAGACCCTTGTCTACGATAAAAGCGGAGTGAAATACAATCTTGCACAGGAGATCAACAGCGAGCTTGAAAAGCTGGGCTTTCGAAATATAAATGTTGAGGAGAGGCCGGGGCTGGCGGTGCTGCGCCGGACTGAAATGCCCGCAGTGCTCATAGAAACAGGCTTTATCAACAACGATTACGACAATTACCTGTATGATTACAATTTTGAAGCCATAGCAGACGCAATAGCAAATGCTGTGGACGAGACGATCGGCGCGTGAGTCTGGCAATAAACGGATCTGCAGCAGGCTGTGCAAAAAAATAAAAATAATTATTGACATTGTATTTGCGGTGTGTTACATTAAGCAACGATGAACTGCCGAAGACAGTAGGTGCCCCAGGGCGTAAGATGTTATATCACCTACCGAGGAAAGATATCGTTATTGAATTAACAATCTACTCTCAGGTCTTAGGGCTTTGAGAGTTTTTTTATATCTTGGAATGTGCAGTCATTAGTAAAATAAGGAGGCGCATTATGGCAAAGGTAGAGTTAAAGAAGCCAATAGTAGAAGAGATCAAGGCAAATCTTGAAGGCGCTGCTACTGCAGTAGTTGTAGACTATCGTGGTCTTACAGTTGAGCAGGATACACAGCTCCGTAAGAATTTAAGAGAAGCTGGTGTTGTATACAAGGTATACAAGAACACAATGGTTAACTTCGCTATCGAGGGAACAGAGTTCGAAGGCCTTAAGGGTTGTTTAGAGGGACCAACTGGTCTTGCAATCTGCAAGGATGACGCTACAGCGGCTGCAAGAGTTCTTGCAGACTTCGCAAAGAATGCCCCAGCTCTTGAGCTTAAGGGCGGCGTTGTAGAAGGTACATTCTACGATGCAGAAGGAATCCAGGTTATTGCAAAGATCCCTTCAAGAGACGCGCTTATTTCCAAGTTCCTTGGAAGTATCCAGTCACCTATCGCAAACTTCGCTCGTGTTATCAAGCAGATCGCAGAGCAGAAGGAGGCTTAATATTAAGCCTGATAGAACATCTGATGTATATATCGGCACTGCCGGGATCATATGCTGTCAGATATTCAACTGTCTATATCATGGACAAAGGGTATCCGCATGATACGAGAATGATGTGTGGATGCATTACAAAATAACAAATTATATTATATGGAGGAAAAACATAATGACAACTCAGGAAATTATTGAAGTTATCAAAGGTTTATCAGTATTAGAGTTAAACGACTTAGTTAAGGCTTGTGAAGAGGAGTTCGGCGTATCAGCAGCAGCAGGTGTTGTAGTTGCAGCAGCAGGTGCAGACGGTGCAGCAGCAGCCGAGGAGAAGGATTCATTCAACGTAGAGCTTACAGAGGTTGGTCCTAACAAGGTTAAGGTTATCAAGGTTGTTCGTGAGCTTACAGGCTTAGGTCTTAAGGAAGCTAAGGACGCTGTAGATGGTGCTCCAAAGGTAATCAAGGAGGACGCTACTAAGGAAGAGGCTGAGGAAGCTAAGACAAAGCTTGAGGCTGAGGGCGCTAAGGTTACATTAAAGTAATTTGATCCTTATTTTATTATCAGACTTTATTCGGCCTGGCGGAGATGGATCTCATCCCGCCGGGCCGGTTTTTCTATACATCTTTTCTCAATTAATAAAAAAATCTAAAAAAATTCCAAAATATAGTTGACAAATATTGCATTTGCTGTTAGGATAGTAAACTGTCACTATTATGGCTTCGTGTGCATACACATCATAATAGGGTGATAAATGGCTTTAAAACACTTATTTAAACTAAGGTTTGTCTTAAAAAGCATAAAAATAAATTCCAAGGGGTGAATGTGTCGATGGAAAAGAACAGAATTAGTCCTGTCAAGTCTGGAAAAGGCTACAGAATGAGCTACGCTAAGCAGAAGGACGTCCTGGAGATGCCTAACTTCATAGAGGTTCAGAAGAATTCATACAACTGGTTCTTAACTGACGGTCTGAAGGAAGCATTCAGGGATATTTCTCCTATCACTGATTACTCTGGACAGTATAGTCTTGAATTCGTAGATTTTCAGTTCTGTAAAGATGACTTGAAGTACAGTATCGAGGAATGCAAGGAGAGAGATGCAACATATGCGGCGCCTCTCAGAGTCAAGGTCAGACTCAGAGTCGGAGATGCTAAGGAGATGTCAGATCATGAAATATTCATGGGTGATCTTCCTCTTATGACAGAGACAGGAACATTCGTTATCAATGGTGCAGAGCGAGTTATAGTAAGCCAGTTAGTGCGTTCACCTGGTATTTACTATGATATAACACATGATAAGGTTGGTAAGAAGCTGTATGCATGTACAGTAATTCCTAACAGAGGTGCATGGCTGGAGTATGAGACAGATTCCAACGATGTATTCTATGTTCGTGTGGACAGAACCAGAAAGGTACCTGTGACTGTTCTTATCCGTGCACTTGGTCTTGGAACAGATCAGGAGATCATAGATTTATTTGGCGAGGAGCCAAAGATCATGGAGAGTCTTAACAAGGATCCTGCAAAGTCGTATGCAGAGGGTGTGGTAGAGCTTTACAAGAAGATCAGACCGGACGAGCCTTCAGTAGTTGAGAATGCAGAGAGCCTTATTAATGCTATGTTCTTTGATGCGAGAAGATACGATCTTGCAAAGGTTGGACGTTACAAGTTCAACAAGAAGCTCGCTCTCAAGGCTCGTATAGCAGGACATGTCCTTGCTGAGGATGCTATCGATCCTAGCACAGGAGAGGTTATCGCTGAAGCTGGAACAACAGTATCAGAGGAGCTTGCAGACACAATTCAGGATGCAGCAGTTCCTTATGTTATGATCCAGACAGAGGAGAGAAACGTTAAGGTTCTTTCTAATATGATGGTCAACATTGCCAACTATGTGGATTTTGATCCTGCTGAGCTTGGCATTGTGGAGAGAGTATATTATCCGGTTCTCGAGGGACTCCTCGAGGAGTATGGCGATGATACAGAGAAGCTCAAGGCTGCCATAGAGAGAGACATGTCAGACCTCGTACCAAAGCATATTACAAAGGAAGACATATTTGCTTCCATAAATTACAACATTCACCTCGAGTATGGCATTGGTAATGACGATGACATCGACCATCTGGGCAACAGACGTATCAGAGCGGTTGGAGAGCTTCTTCAGAACCAGTATAGAATCGGTCTTTCAAGACTTGAGAGAGTTGTAAGAGAGAGAATGACAACACAGGATGCTGAGTCTATCACACCTCAGTCCCTTATCAATATCAAGCCTGTAACGGCTGCTGTTAAGGAGTTCTTCGGAAGTTCACAGTTGTCACAGTTTATGGATCAGAATAACCCTCTGTCAGAGCTGACTCATAAGAGAAGACTTTCAGCCCTTGGCCCTGGTGGACTTTCACGAGACAGAGCCGGATTCGAGGTCCGAGATGTACACTATACACACTACGGTAGAATGTGTCCTATCGAGACCCCTGAGGGTCCTAACATCGGACTTATCAACTCACTGGCTACATATGCGCGTATCAACGAGTATGGTTTCGTTGAGGCTCCATATAGAAAGCTTGATAAGACAGATCCTTCTAACCCTGTTGTTACAGATGAGGTTGTTTACCTTACAGCAGACGAGGAGGATAGATACAGAGTAGTACAGGCTAATGAGCCTATAGATGAGAATGGACACTTTGTCAAGAACAATGTATCAGGAAGATTCAGAGCTGATACAACCGAGTTCCCTAAGTCAAAGGTTGATCTCATGGATGTATCACCTAAGATGGTATTCTCAGTTGCTACATCGATGATCCCATTCCTTCAGAACGATGATGCTAACCGTGCCCTCATGGGATCAAACATGCAGCGTCAGGCGGTTCCTCTTATGATGACAGAGTCAGCAGTGGTTGGAACAGGTATGGAGGCAAAGGCTGCTGTAGATTCAGGTGTCTGCGTCGTTGCCAAGAGAGACGGTGTTGTAGAATATTCAAACAGCACAGAGATCTGTGTAAGAGCAGATGAGGATGGAACAAAGGATGTATATCACATCATCAAGTTTGCACGAAGCAACCAGGGTAACTGTATGAACCAGAGACCTATCGTGTTCAAGGGTGACCACGTAAAGGCTGGAGAGGTTATCGCAGATGGCCCTTCAACATCTGGCGGAGAGATCGCACTTGGTAAGAACCCACTGATCGGTTTCATGACATGGGAAGGTTACAACTACGAGGATGCGGTTCTTCTCAGCGAGAGACTTGTACAGGATGATGTATACACATCAATTCATATAGAGAAATACGAGTGTGAGGCTCGTGATACCAAGCTTGGTAAGGAGGAGATCACAAGAGATCTTGCAGGTCTGTCAAATGATGTCCTCAAGGATCTTGATGAGAATGGTATCATCAGAATCGGCGCAGAGGTTCGTGCCGGTGATATCCTCGTTGGAAAGGTTACTCCAAAGGGAGAGACTGAGCTGACAGCAGAGGAGAGACTTCTTCGTGCCATCTTCGGTGAGAAGGCAAGAGAGGTAAGAGATACATCACTGAAGGTTCCACACGGAGCATTCGGTATTGTTATAGATGCAAAGGTATTTACACGTGCTGATGGAGACGATCTTCCGGCAGGCGTAGACAAGAAGGTCAGAGTATATATAGCACAGAAGAGAAAGATCCAGGTCGGAGATAAGATGGCTGGTCGTCATGGTAACAAGGGTGTAGTTTCACGAGTGCTCCCTGTTGAGGATATGCCATTCCTTCCAAACGGACGTCCTCTTGATATCGTGCTTAACCCACTGGGCGTTCCTTCACGAATGAACATCGGACAGGTCCTCGAGATCCATCTCGGACTTGCTTCACAGGTTCTTGGATTCAAGGTATCCACTCCTGTATTCAATGGTGCTACAGAGTTTGACATCATGGATACACTGGAGATGGCCAATGACTATGCAAATGGTACATGGGAAGACTTCGAGGCTAAGTACAAGGATACAGTAAAGCCTGAGGTTATGGATTACCTCTACACGAACAGAGACCACAGAGCAGAGTGGAAGGGCGTGCCTATCAACAGAACAGGTAAGGTTCAGCTCCGTGATGGTAGAACAGGTGAGAACTTTGATGCCCCTGTAACTATCGGTTACATGCATTACCTCAAGCTGCACCATCTGGTTGATGATAAGATCCATGCTCGTTCAACCGGTCCATACTCACTGGTAACACAGCAGCCACTGGGTGGTAAAGCTCAGTTTGGTGGACAGCGTTTTGGAGAGATGGAGGTTTGGGCTCTTGAGGCTTATGGTGCTTCATACACACTGCAGGAGATTCTGACAGTTAAGTCTGATGATGTTGTAGGACGTGTTAAGACATATGAGGCTATTATCAAGGGCGACAATATACCAGCACCTGGTGTGCCTGAGTCATTCAAGGTACTTCTCAAGGAGTTCCAGGCTCTCGGACTTGATGTAAGAGTCGTAAGAGAGGAAGAGGACGAGGAAGGCAACAAGAAGATGGTTGAAGTTGATCTCAGCGAGACCATGGAAGCTTATGATTACAACACAAGTATCAAGAGACTTCTCAGCGACAGATCATCAGACAGAGACGATGATATGTATGAGAGCGATGCACCTGAGGTGTTCAGAGGCGATGACGCAGATGAGCTTCAGGCAAGCGGATTCTCAGAGGTTGATGAGAACGGCGATATAAGTGATATGGAAGACCTCGGCGATTCAGATTATATGGATAATAATGAGGAAGAATAAGAAAGGAGCTTTGTAAGATGCCAGAATACAATGTAGACAATGCAGAACAGGAAAAGTCATTGAACTTTGACGCAATAAAAATCGGACTTGCATCTCCTGAAAAGATAAGAGAATGGTCACATGGTGAGGTAAAGCGCCCTGAGACTATCAACTATAGAACACTTAAGCCTGAGAAGGACGGTCTGTTCTGTGAGAGAATATTTGGACCACAGAAGGACTGGGAGTGTAATTGTGGTAAGTACAAGAAGATCAGATTCAAGGGAATCGTGTGTGATAAGTGTGGAGTTGAGGTAACAAAGTCCAACGTTCGTAGAGAGCGTATGGGACATATTGAGCTCGCTGCTCCTGTATCACATATATGGTACTTCAAGGGAATCCCTAGCCGTATGGGACTGATCCTTGATATATCACCAAGAGTGCTTGAGAAGGTACTGTACTTCTCATCATATATAGTAACAGATCCAAAGGATACTCCGCTTGCTTACAAGCAGATCCTCAACGAGCAGGAGTTCAGAGAGGCAGAGAAGGAGTATGGTTACGGTTCATTCGTTGCAGAGATGGGCGCAGAGGCTATACAGAAGCTTCTCAAGGCAATAGACCTTGATGCCGAGAGCGCAGAGCTTAAGAAAGAGCTTGAGACATGCAGCGGCCAGAAGCGTACAAGGATCATCAAGAGACTTGAGGTAATGGAGGCATTCAGAACATCAGAGAACAGACCTGAGTGGATGATCATGAATGTAATACCTGTTATCCCACCAGATATCAGACCTATGGTACAGCTTGAAGGTGGAAGATTTGCAACATCAGACCTCAACGATCTGTACAGAAGAATCATCAACAGAAATAATCGTCTCCGCAGACTCCTTGATCTCGGTGCTCCTGAGATCATCGTGAGAAATGAGAAGAGAATGCTTCAGGAGGCAGTTGATGCACTTATAGATAACGGTAGACGTGGACGTGCGGTAACAGGCCCTGGTAACAGAGCACTGAAGTCACTTTCAGAGATGCTGAAAGGTAAGCAGGGACGTTTCCGTCAGAACCTTCTTGGTAAGCGAGTTGACTACTCAGGACGTTCAGTTATCGTAGTTGGACCAGAGCTTAAGATTTACCAGTGCGGTCTCCCTAAGGAGATGGCTATCGAGCTGTTCAAGCCATTTGTTATGAAGGAGCTTACAGCTACAGGTAAGGCAAACAATATCAAGCAGGCAAAGAAGATGGTAGAGAAGCTTGAGCCACAGGTTTGGGACATTCTTGAGGATGTCATCAAGGAGCATCCGGTTATGCTTAACCGTGCCCCTACACTTCACAGACTTGGAATCCAGGCATTTGAGCCAGTGCTTGTAGGCGGTAAGGCTATAAAGCTTCACCCACTCGTATGTACAGCCTTCAATGCCGATTTCGATGGAGACCAGATGGCTGTCCATCTTCCACTTACAGTAGAGGCACAGGCTGAGTGTAGATTCCTTCTGCTTTCACCTAACAACCTGCTGAAGCCATCAGATGGTGCGCCTGTTGCCGTTCCTTCACAGGATATGGTACTTGGTATCTACTATCTGACAATGGAAAAGGAAGGCGAGATCGGAGAGGGAAGATATTTTAAGTCCAAGAATGAGGCAATACTTGCATATGAGAATGGTGGAATTACACTTCACACCAAGATCCATGTAAGAAGAACCGGTGAGTTCGAGGGCGAGGAAGTTACAGGTGTTATCGATACAACACTTGGAAAGCTCCTCTTCAATGAGATCATTCCACAGGATCTCGGATATGTAGACAGAACTGTTCGTGAGAACGCTCTGAAGCTTGAGATAGATTTCCATGTAGGAAAGAAGCAGCTCAAGCCAATCCTTGACAAGTGTATCAATACACACGGTGCAACAAAGACTGCAGAGGTTCTTGATGATGTCAAGGCAATAGGATATAAGTATTCAACAAGAAGTGCTATATCAGTATCTATTTCAGATATGAAGGTGCCTGATGAGAAGAAGGATATCCTTGAGGATGCACAGAAGCTCGTTGACCAAATCACCAAGAAGTTCAGACGTGGTCTTGTTTCAGACGAGGAGAGATATCAGGCAGTAGTTAAGATCTGGGAGAAGGCAGATAAGCATCTGCAGGATCTCCTGTTCGCAGGTCTTGATAAATATAACAATATATTCATGATGGCTGATTCTGGAGCCCGTGGTTCTAATCAGCAGATCAAGCAGCTTGCAGGTATGCGAGGACTGATGGCAGATACAACAGGTAAGACCATTGAGCTCCCAATCAAGTCTAACTTCCGAGAGGGACTTGACGTTCTGGAGTATTTCATTTCGGCGCATGGTGCTCGTAAGGGTCTGTCAGATACAGCTCTTCGTACAGCCGATTCAGGATACCTGACAAGACGACTTGTAGATGTATCACAGGATCTTATAATCAGAGAGCCTGATTGTAGTATAGGAAGAGATTCAATTCCGGGTATGGTCATTGAGGCCTTCAGAGAGGGCAAGGAAATGATCGAGGAGTTTCAGGAGAGAATCACAGGACGTTACCTTGCAGAGTCTGTATATGATGCAGAGGGCAACATGCTTGTCAAGATAAATCATATGGTAACTCCTAAGAGAGCTGAGCTCATTGTTAAGAAGGGTGTCGATGCCAACGGCGTTCCATTCACCGTTAAGGATGACGATGGAAACGAAGTTGTAAGATCAGATGCAAAGCTTAAGATCAGAACAGTCCTCACATGTAAGTCACACCTCGGTGTGTGTGCAAAGTGCTACGGTGCGAACATGGCAACAGGAATGCCTGTACAGGTTGGTGAGTCAGTTGGAATTATCGCTGCACAGTCAATTGGTGAGCCTGGTACACAGCTTACAATGAGAACATTCCATACAGGTGGTGTTGCCGGTGGCGATATCACACAGGGTCTTCCAAGAGTTGAGGAGCTTTTCGAGGCCAGAAAGCCAAAGGGACTTGCAATCATTGCAGAGTTTGGCGGAAAGGTACAGCTCCGTGACAACAAGAAGAAGAGAGAGGTTGTCATAACAAACGATGAGACAGGTGAGTCAAAGGCATATCTTATTCCTTATGGTTCACGTATCAGAGTTCTTGATGACCAGGTACTTGAGGCTGGTGATGAGCTTACAGAGGGATCAGTTAATCCACATGATATCCTTAAGATAAAGGGTGTTCGTGCAGTTCAGGATTACATGCTCCGTGAGGTTCAGAAGGTTTACAGACTTCAGGGTGTTGATATCAATGATAAGCACATTGAGATCATCGTAAGACAGATGCTTAAGAAGATCATAATTGATGAGCCGGGAGATTCAGATTATCTTCCAGGAACACAGGCAGATCTGCTTGAGTTTGAAGATACAAATGAGAAGCTTATCGCAGAGGGCAAGGAGCCTGCAACTGGAACACAGATAATGCTTGGTATAACAAAGGCATCACTTGCAACTGATTCATTTATGTCGGCTGCATCATTCCAGGAGACAACAAAGGTTCTTACAGATGCTGCGATCAAGAGTAAGGTTGATCCACTTATCGGACTTAAGGAAAACGTTATCATCGGAAAGCTTATACCTGCTGGTACAGGAATGAAGAGATATCGTTCAGTAAAGCTTGACACTGATATGGAAGAGCTTAACTTCTTTGATGAAGATGAGGATACAGATGATTACGAAGAGTTAGAGAATGTAAATTCAGAGGAGATCGTATTTGAGACCCTTGATACAGCCGGAGATGCTGACGAAGAGTAATCACTCATTTGATTGGATGTATATAAAAAAGTAGTGGCTGCGAAGCTGCTCGACATGAAGGATATAAGGGGAATCCGGGATATGTCAATTTCTCATAAAGGTATTCAGATATACCTGTGAGAAATAGAATATGCCGGATTTCTTTTTGGAAATATTTAGTAAGAAAGAAATGGAATAATATGGCTGCTGTAAAGAAAATAAATACAGAAGGTATATTAGAAGCGGCGTATAACCTTGCCAGAAGAGAAGGAATTGCCGCAATAACAGCAAGAAAACTGGCAAAAGAGATTTCCTGTTCAACACAACCAATATATGAGAATTTTGTTGATATGGGAGCTGTTATAGAGATTACAACAGAGCGTATAAATGAGGTTTACGGTTCCCTGAAGACAAGTCTGTGTAAGAAAGAGAATGCGGATTATGTCAGCCAGACCACTATTGTCTGTGAGTTTGCAGACAGTGAGAGGGTGTTGTTCAGACAGCTCGTTGCAGACAATGACTCGGGACATGGACTGTTTAAGGATACCAGGACAGAGAAGATGTTAGTTGAGACACTTCACTGTGATGAGATTGTTGCAGATCAGATAAATGAGGAAATGCACAAATATATAATGGGACAGGCGTTTCTTGTAAATGAAGGTTATACAGAATTTGATCAAGCCAGACTGGCAATGGAAACAGAGAGAGTCTTTGAGTTCGTTAAGAAAATATTTGTCAAATAAATGCTTGACAGAGAAAATACTCGACTATATAATGATAAAGCATGCGTAAAAACATGCTTTATCATTTTTAATTTATATACAGGAGGTGAAAACATGCCAACATTTAACCAGTTAGTTAGAAAAGGAAGACAGACAGTAGAGAAGAAGTCAACTGCACCAGCTCTTCAGAGAAGTTTCAACTCACTTAAGAAGAAGCCAGTAGAGACAAGCTCACCACAGAAGAGAGGAGTTTGTACAGCAGTTAAGACAGCTACTCCTAAGAAGCCTAACTCAGCTCTTAGAAAGATCGCCAGAGTACGTCTTTCAAACGGAATCGAAGTAACAAGTTATATCCCAGGTGAGGGTCATAACCTTCAGGAGCATAGCGTTGTACTTATCCGTGGTGGAAGAGTAAAGGACTTACCTGGTACAAGATACCATATCATCAGAGGTACTCTTGATACAGCAGGTGTAGCAAAGAGACGTCAGGCTCGTTCAAAGTATGGTGCAAAGCGTCCTAAGGATGCAAAATAAAACATGCTAGAACACAATTCTAATTTGTGCTGGTAAGGTCATGTTTTTATATAGATAATAATTCAGATAGAAACAGTTAAGACAGATAACAGCACGAACACATTCCATAATTATAGAGAGAATGTGAGTACCGAAGATTTAATAAATAATTAAGGAGGGAAGAACCGTGCCACGTAAAGGACATATCGCAAAGAGAGACGTATTAGCGGATCCAATTTACAACAATAAGGTCGTTACAAAGCTTATCAACAACATTATGTTAGATGGTAAGAAGGGTGTAGCACAGAAGATCGTCTACGGTGCATTTGATCGTATCGCAGAAGAGACTGGTAAGCCTGCATTAGAGGTATTCGAAGAGGCTATGAACAACATCATGCCACTCCTCGAGGTTAAGGCTAGACGTATCGGTGGTGCAACATACCAGGTACCTATCGATGTAAGACCTGACAGAAGACAGGCTCTCGGACTTCGTTGGTTAACAGCTTTCTCACGTGCAAGAAGTGAGAAGACTATGGAAGAAAGACTTGCGAAGGAGATCATGGATGCAGCTAACAACACAGGTGCATCTGTAAAGAGAAAAGAAGACATGCACAAGATGGCAGAGGCAAACAAGGCATTCGCTCACTACAGATTCTAATTGTCTGTGTGAGAATGCATTTGTATGCATGCTTATGTGTATATGGGACACAATAGATGTGTTACGAAAAATAGCAAAAGGAGGACAATCCGTTGGCTGGAAGAGAATATCCATTGGACAGAACAAGAAACATTGGTATTATGGCTCATATCGATGCCGGTAAGACAACTCTTACAGAGCGTATCTTATACTATACTGGTGTTAACTATAAGATTGGTGATACTCATGATGGTACAGCTACCATGGACTGGATGGAGCAGGAGCAGGAGAGAGGTATAACAATTACTTCAGCTGCTACAACATGCCATTGGACACTTGAGGATCATCACAAACCAAAGGCTGGCGCGTTAGAGCACAGAATCAACATCATCGATACTCCGGGACACGTTGACTTCACTGTTGAGGTTGAGCGTTCACTTCGTGTACTTGACGGAGCTGTAGGTGTATTCGATGCTAAGGCTGGTGTAGAGCCTCAGTCAGAGAACGTATGGCGTCAGGCTGACACATACAATGTACCTCGTATGGCATTCATCAACAAGATGGATAAAATGGGTGCAGACTTTTTCTACTCAGTTCAGACAATTATTGATCGTCTGGGCAAGAATGCAATTCCAGTACAGATCCCTATCGGAAAAGAGTCAGACTTCATCGGTCTGATCGATCTGTTCGAGATGGAAGCATACTACTACAAAGATGATAAGGGCGAGGACATCGAGATCACAACTATCCCTGATGACCTTAAGGAGCTTGCAGACAAGTGGCATGAGAACCTTGTCGAGAAGATCTGCGAGTTAGATGACGACTTAATGATGATGTACCTTGAGGGCGAGGAGCCATCAATCGATGAGATGAAGAAGGTTCTTCGTAGAGCAACTATCGCATGTGAGGCAGTTCCTGTATTCCTTGGTTCAGCTTACAAGAACAAGGGTGTTCAGAAGATGCTTGACGGTGTTATCGAGTACATGCCAGCACCAACAGATATCCCTGATATCACAGGTGTTGATCCAGACGGTAACGAGGTTGTTCGTCATTCATCAGATGATGAGCCATTCTCAGCTCTTGCATTCAAGATTATGACAGATCCATTCGTTGGAAAGCTTGCATTCTTCAGAGTTTACTCAGGTACACTGAACTCAGGTTCATATGTACTGAATGCAACAAAGGATAAGAAGGAGCGTGTAGGACGTATCGTACAGATGCATGCCAACGCTCGTAAAGAGATTGATAAGGTTTACTCAGGAGATATCGCAGCTGCTGTAGGTTTCAAGCTTACAACTACAGGTGACACGATCTGTGATGAGCAGCATCCAGTTATCCTTGAGTCAATGGAGTTCCCAGAGCCAGTTATCGAGCTTGCTATCGAGCCTAAGACCAAGAATGATCAGGGTAAGATGGGTGAGGCACTCGCAAAGCTTGCTGAGGAGGATCCTACATTCAAGGCTCATACAGACAAAGAGACAGGACAGACAATTATCGCCGGAATGGGTGAGCTTCACCTTGAGGTTATCGTTGATCGTCTTCTCCGTGAGTTCAAGGTTGAGGCAAACGTTGGTGCACCTCAGGTTGCTTACAAGGAGACATTCACAAAGCCAGTTGATATCGACAGCAAGTATGCTAAGCAGTCAGGTGGTCGTGGACAGTACGGTCATTGTAAGGTTAAGTTCGAGCCTATGGATCCTAATGGTGAGGAGACATTCAAGTTCGAGTCAACAGTTGTCGGTGGTGCTATTCCTAAGGAGTACATCCCAGCAGTTGGAGAGGGTATCGAAGAGGCAGCTAAGGCTGGTATCCTTGGCGGCTACCCAGTACTTGGTGTTTATGCTAACGTATACGATGGATCATACCATGAGGTCGATTCATCAGAGATGGCATTCCACATCGCTGGTTCTATGGCATTCAAGGAGGCTATGGCTAAGGCTGACCCAGTTCTTCTTGAGCCTATCATGAAGGTTGAGGTTACAATGCCTGAGGAGTACCTCGGTGATGTAATCGGAAGCTTAAATGCTAAGAGAGGCCAGATCGAGGGTATGGATGATATCGGCGGTGGTAAGATCGTCAGAGCATTCGTTCCACTTGCAGAGATGTTCGGATACTCAACAGAGCTTCGTTCATCAACACAGGGTCGTGGTAACTACTCAATGTTCTTTGAGAAGTACGCTCAGTGTCCAAAGAGCATCCAGGAGAAGGTTATCGCAGAGCATTCTAAGTAAGATATTTGACGAAAGACGTTTTCCTGGTCTTTCAGGTCATATAAATAAAAAATTATATATGCTGGCAGGTTAAAGATTACATATCGTTAGCCTGCTGGTATAAAGAGATAAAAAATGGTTGAAAATCTCTAGTATTTTCTATATAATGATTTTTAGCAGAGAAACCCGCGTGGGGTATAATTTTTAAGGAGGATTTTATATCATGGCAAAGGAAAAGTTTAATAGAAGTAAGCCACATTGTAACATCGGTACAATCGGACACGTAGATCACGGTAAGACTACTCTTACAGCTGCTATCACAAAGGTTCTTTCAGAGAGAGTTGCTGGTAACACAGCTACAGATTTCGAGAACATTGATAAGGCTCCAGAGGAGAGAGAAAGAGGTATCACTATCTCTACAGCTCACGTTGAGTACGAGACAGAGAAGAGACATTACGCACACGTTGACTGTCCAGGACATGCTGACTACGTTAAGAACATGATCACTGGTGCAGCTCAGATGGATGGTGCTA
>ERZ1034949.563-NODE-563-length-23426-cov-21.572718_pt1 | contig 23426 bp, 17 predicted proteins | sample MGYA00520590_ERZ1034949 | MGnify/ENA primary metagenome ERZ1034949 (study PRJEB33766, sample SAMN09781752) | gut metagenome | biome: gut microbiome | host: Homo sapiens | place: Madagascar | study: EMG produced TPA metagenomics assembly of the PRJNA485056 data...
AGTTACTTGTATTCTGAGGGAAAAATTAATTTACACACAAATCTGGACTTGACTATTCTTGGCCGGATTATGACGCAGTATTGCATGAAAATACATGTATAATCGGACTCTGCGAATTAATCAGCGCTTCCCTGGCTTTTTGCTGTCAGTGAATCGTCACAAACATATTCAGAATAATAATATCAGCCATAATTTGTGCAGAATTTACTGAACGTATTACGTATTAAATATCAAATGACTCTATAAGTAAAAAGCGTGCCCCCTTAGAGAAGGGGGCAGCCCAAAGGGCAGGGGATGGATGCCCTGCATGGGCAGAAATCTTCCAAAGAAGAACTGTTCACCCGTTCCCATGATCCATCCTGCGCCTTTGGCGCGGCCCTTTTCCAAGGGCCTGCATACTTAGGAATAGTCTCGCATACGACTTCATTCAAATTGACCATGTAAGGTATTGTAGAGTTTTCACAAATATGCTTGAGATGTAACACCAGAAAGACTTATCAGCCTGCGGCACCCCAATCATTCATTCGGCAGTCTGCCGCGCCGCAGACTGATGAATTTTCCTGGCCGCTAACAGCTGGAGGCCCCCGTGCGTTCGCACGTACCTTCAGCCACATCCCCCTGCGTTCACAGGTACGCCAGCTTCTTCAAACCGACCATTCTCATTTACGCAACGATTCTGCTATATATTAAAGGCATACGAAATCAAAATAGGCATAAAATGAGCTCATTCTAAGATAAAGTGCTATAATAATAATTAGATGCAGCAACTAAATCAGGAGGTGCCTTATGTTTAAAAAAGAAGCTCTTAACATGGCGTTGCAGCTGTGGAAAAAAGGTGGGTTCACTGTCCGTTACTGGGATGGAACCGAGAAGAATTACGGATCCACAGCGCCAAAATTTAAGGTGATTTTTAACAGGGAACCAAACTTCTCTGCTTCTGACCTGAAAGCGGACCTGGATGTACTCATCGGTTCCGCCTATGTGGATGGTATTGTTGATTTCGAAGGAAACCTGGACGATATCGTGGCTACGGCCTTTGAAAAAGACCCGATCACCCTCCCCTATCACCTTGGCTCCCTTCGCCAGAAACTGATCAAGGAAGAAGAAAAACGGGAAAAATCCAACATCCATGCCCATTATGACCTGGGCAACGAACTGTTCGATTCCTTCCTGGACCCCACGAGAACCTATTCCTGTGCCTATTTCAAGCATGATAACGACAGCCTCTATGAAGCACAGATGAATAAAATCGACCTGTCCCTCAGGAAGCTATTCCTGAAGCCCGGTGAAAAACTGCTGGATATCGGCTGCGGCTGGGGCGAACTCATCATTTACGCAGCGAAGAAATACGGCGTCCATGCCTACGGCATCACCCTTTCCGAAGAGCAGTACAAGGCTGCAAAAGAAAGGATTCATAAAGAAGGACTGGACGGCAAGTGCGATGTAATCCTGGAAAACTACCTGGACCTGGATGCCGATAATTACCAGTTCGATAAAATCGTATCCATCGGCATGTTCGAACACGTAGGCAAGAAATACCTGCCCCTCTATTTCCATAAAGTTTCGGAACTCCTGAAACCAGGCGGACTCTTCCTGCTCCACTCCATCCTCAACATGGATCCCCAGGAAAAGGAGACGGACAACTGGATGACCCGGTTCATTTTCCCCGGCGGCTATGTACCGGGCATTCGGGAAACAGTGAACAATATTCCTCTCTTTGATTTCCGGCTCATCGGCTTTGAAAGCCTCCGCCGCCATTATGCAAAGACCCTCCACCTCTGGGCAGAAGCATTCAATGCCCACAAGGATCAGCTTCCTGCAAAATACGATGACCGGTTCAAACGGCTCTGGGATATTTACCTCAGGGGCTGCGAATCAGGCTTCCGTACCGGCGTCCTGGATGTGGGCCAGTTCATTCTCTCCAAGGGTGTGAACAACGACCTGCCCATGACTATGGAATCCATTTATAAAGACTGATGGTAAGATAAAAAAGAACTGTGAGATGAATGTCTCACAGTTCTTTTTTTATACCGTTATATGGTTGGAGTCAATAATACGGAGCTTCCAGCTGCCAGCTGTCAGGAAAGCGGGTCAGCCACAGCGCGGCAAATGCACCTCCTCAGTCAGCTTCGCTGACAGCTCCCCCATAGGAGGGAGCCGGGGAAGCGCTGATTACCTCAATCCTGCTGGTATAAACCCCGCCCGATTGGGCTTATCACCTAACGGGTTATTTCTTTTCTACAGGTTTGGAGCTGGGGAAACCGTTTCTCTTTCCGATCACCGTTACGCCATTCATGTACGGAACCAGTACATCCGGGACCTTGATGGTGCCATCGGCCTGCTGGTAATTTTCCATGATAGCTGCTACCGTTCTGCCTACAGCAAGGCCGGAACCATTCAGGGTGTGAACGAATTCAGGCTTTGCTCCAGGGGTGCGGCGGAAACGGATGTTAGCGCGGCGGGCCTGGAAATCGAGGCAGTTGGAGCAGGAAGAAATTTCACGGTACTTATTCTGTGCCGGCATCCATACTTCCAGGTCATAGGTCTTGGCAGAGGAGAATCCGATATCTCCGGTGCAGAGGCAAACCACATGGTATGGAAGCTTCAGGAGCTGCAGCACCTTTTCTGCTTCCGCAGTGAGGCTTTCCAGTTCATCCCAGCTGTCTTCCGGTTTGCAGTACTTTACCATTTCTACTTTATGGAACTGGTGCTGCCGGATGAGGCCACGGGTATCCTTGCCTGCGGAGCCCGCTTCTTTACGGAAACAGGGGGTGAGGGCGGTAAGGTGGACAGGAAGCATATCGCCATCCAGGATTTCACCGGCGAAATAGTTGGTCAGCGGTACTTCGGCAGTCGGGGTCATGTACATGTTTTCCCCTTCCACCTTGTACATATCATCGGCAAACTTCGGCAGCTGGCCGGTGCCCTGCATGGACTTGCCGTTGATGATATAGGGCGGAATGACTTCGGTATAATCATTCTGCTGGGTATGAAGGTCCAGCATGAAGTTGTATACCGCTCTTTCCAGGCGGGCAGCGCCCTGGAGGTAGAAATAGAAGCGGGCGCCGGATACCTTGCCGGCCCGTTCTGCATCGAGGATGCCAAGGGTATCTCCCAGCTCATAGTGAGCTTTGATGGGGAAATCAAACTTCGGAATTTCACCCCAGCGGCGGACTTCCGGGTTTTCAGAGTCATCTTTGCCTACGGGAACAGATTTATCAGCCATATTCGGGATATGGAGCAGCAGTTCGTTCAGCTTGCCTTCCACTTCTCCCAGTTCCTTATCAATGGCGGCGATTTTCTTGCCCACTTCTCTCATGGAAGCGATGGCATCAGCTGCGTCTTCCCCATTTCTCTTAGCCTGGGCAATCTTTTTGGATTCTGCATTCTTTTCGCTCTTCAGCGCTTCTGTCTCCTGCAGCAGCTGTCTTCTCTTTTCGTCGAGCGCCAGCACTTCATCCAGGTCAAAGGGATTGTGGCGGTTTACCAGATTCTTCTTGACCTCATCAGCATGTTCACGAATAAACTTGATGTCTAACATAACTATCTCTCCCTGTATCAAATTTGCCGCCGGATCTGTCCTTTTTCCTTTAGAAATGGACATTCCGGAAACGGCATGGAAAGCAATGGAAATAAAAAAAGACTTCTCCCCTCCATGGGACGAAGTCATCGCGGTGCCACCCAATTTGCCTAAGCCAGCTCGAAGTTGATATCGGTCACAAACCGTCCGGTTCGTCACCGGCCGCTCCTGAGTGGAAACTTTTCCTTCTGCCAAGACTTTCACCAGCCGTCTCTTCTCTAAGGGCATCAGAAAAAGGTAGTCTCTTTCCCTGCGTTGGTTTTATTATAGCGCCGGTATGGCTGTTTGTAAAGGTATGAACAGAATAGCCGCTTCGCGGCGAATGCCCCCTCTTCTTCTTTCGCAGATTCCGCCTCTCCGAGGCGGATCCATCCCCCGCTCTCCGGGCTGCCCCCTTCTCCAAGGGGGCACGTGCTTACCGGAAATCTCGAAAGAAGAGTTTATGTCCATTGTGAACTATTCCAAAAGCATGCAGCCCTTAGAGAAGGGGCACGTGCTTACCGGAAACCTTGAAAGAAGGGTTTACGTTGTGAGATATTCCGCAGGCATGGAGCTCCCTGGAGATGGGGGGTACGCATAGCGCAAAAAAGCAGGAGGAATTCCTCCTGCTTTTTCATCATTCCTTATGGATTTCATCGAACCATGCATCTGCGAGCCGTCCGTATTCTTCCATGGAGAAGGTCTCCCCTCTCCGCTTGCCGTCGATATCCGCTTTTTCGAGGATCACCGGGATCGTTTCCGCCGGAATGCCGCCGGCTTTCATGGCGTTGGTGAATACTTTGCGTCTCTGGCCGAAGCCCATCTTTACGAGGCGGAAGAAGAGTTTCCTGTCCTTCACGGCCACCGCCGGTTCCTTTCTCCGCCGGAGTTTCAGGACCGTTGATGTCACCTGGGGTCTCGGGATGAAAGCGGTGGGCGGGATGTCCAGTACCCGTTCCGAGGTGCAGTCAAAGTTCACCGCCAGGGTGAGGGCTCCGTAATCCTTGGACCCCGGCTCTGCCAGAATCCGGTCTGCCACTTCCTTCTGCATCATGAAGACGAAGAGAGAAATGGGAAGGTCCGACTGGATGAGGGAAAGAAGGATGGGGGTGGTGATGTAATAGGGCAGGTTTGCCGCACACCGCCAGTCCCGGTCTCCCAGAATGGTCTTCAGATCCGCCTTCAGCACATCTTCGTAGATAATATGGACATTCTTATAGTGCTCCAGGGTATGGGAAAGGACCCGCTCCAGGCTGTGATCCAGCTCGAAAGCCGTCACATCGGCGCCGGTTTCCGCCAGCCCCTGGGTCAGGGTGCCGATGCCGGCACCGATTTCCATAACCGGCACTCCCTTTCCCAGTTCCGCCGCCTCCGCAATGGCTGCCACCACATCGGGGCGGATAAGGAAATTCTGGCCCAGTTTGTGCTTGGCATGGATGCCAAACCGCTTGATGATGTACTGGACCACCTGTCGGTCTGCCAGGTTGGCTTCTAGCATGATGATCCCTCCTCACAGGCTTCTACGGCCTTTTTCCACTCTTCCCGGGTAATGCCGTAGTGGTTCAGCCGTTTCACGAACTGCTTGCCATTGCCGTACCCGATGCCGAGAAGGGCCCCCACTTTTGCCCGCCGGGAGGCAGAATCGGCCTGTCCCGTAAGGCCGGCTTCAAAGAGGTCAGCCGCCGAAAAGAGATGGGAATCTTCCATCTGCCGGATACGAAGCGTAGACAGGGCTTTCCGTATGGATTCCGGGGAAGCATCTTCGATGCCCACGTCATCTTCCGTAGAAGCTTCTGACTTGGGCACAAAGGCATGAAGGGCTTTCGGAAACAGCTTTGTAAGCCGCTGCCGGATCCGTTCCCCCGGTCCATCGGGATCAGTCAGGATGATGATGCCCCGTTTTTCATAGGCATTCCGGATTTTCTCGATGGTTTTTCCTGTAAGGGCGAATCCGCCGGTGGCAATCATGTCCGCATCTACTGCCATGCCCACCCGGGCAATATCCGATTTCCCTTCTACCACAATCACCTGCTGGATCATGGAATCAGTCTCTTGCTGCGTATCCAATGCCGCGGACCGTATGGATATACTTCTTTCCTACCTTTTCGTCAATCTTGCTTCTGAGGTACCGTACATAGACATCCACAATGTTTGTCTTGCCGGCATAACCATAACCCCAGACCTTTTCCAGGATTTCTTCCCGTTTGATGACCCGGTTCTTATTCTTTGCCAGGAACAGGAGAAGGTCGAATTCCTTCTTTGTGAGGTCGATGATTTCATCCCCCACCCGTACTTCGTGGCGGTCCGGATAAATGGAAAGGTCACCGATGGTATAGGCAGGATCTACGATGATTTTCGGTTCCTCATGACGGCGGAGGGCTGCATGGATCCGGGCAACCAGTTCCTTCGTGGCATAGGGCTTTGTCAGGTAATCGTCGGCCCCGGCGTTCAGAGCATCCACCTTGGCATCCACACTGCTGTCGGAGGAGAGGTAAATCACAGGAATGCTGCTGATTTCTCTCACCTTTCCCAGAATGTCGTGACCATTTTTCATGGGTTCATCGGGGTCCAGGACAATGATATCGGCCTGTCTCTGACCTGTCAGGTCCACAGCGGAATCACCCGTATTATCTACAAGGGTTGTAAAACCGGCTTCTTCCAGCTTCAGCTGCATGAAGCGGCTTACACTGGGATCATGTTCAATGATTAATACACAGTTTCTCATAATGGTACCTCCCAAAAAGGAAAACGCGCAGGGCGCGAAAAAAAATTCAGCTGCCTTCTCTGCTCTGTTATTTTTATTATTGGCAGAACCGTCCATTATTATTGTTGTTATATGCCGGCTTCCTTGGGTACAGCTGAGATAAGTTCTCCAATGAACTTAACGTCCTATGAACATCATACCATGAGATTGAGAAAATTCAATAGTTTCCTGTCAGAAAAAATAAAAAAATATTAGCATTTATCTAATAATTATTCTCAATAAATTTGTTGTTTAATAATACCAGCTCTGCTGAGAAGTCATGAATGCTCGATTTTATCGATGAAAGAAACACTTTTCCCCGTTATCAATTATTAAGTCCGTCCTTTCTTTACATATACCCCCTATAGGTATAAAATATTTCTATTATTAGTCTGAAATGAATCTTATATGTATTTTCCTGCACATAAGCTCATTTTTATTTCATTATTTACAATTGATAGAAAAAGTACTATATTTATATAAATTCCAACCTGCCCTGTGGCTGTATTGTATAATAGACAGTATGGCACTGAAGAAAATTGAGATTTGAGTGTTGAGAGTTGAGGTCCAGCGGCTTCGCCGCAGAAGCTGCATTCTTACGGCTGGGATCATCAGCACGGGGCTGCCAGCTTCCAGGAAAACTGATCAGCCGTCTCGCGGCAAATGCACCCCCCTTGCCCGCTTCGCGGGACTTCCCCCGGAGGGGGAAGCAAGCTGCATGTTACTCGGCTCCCCCTCCGGGGGAGCTGTCGCGCAAGCGACTGAAGGGGTGCATTTACTGCGAAGCGGCTATACAGCTTAAGGAGTATGGCTAAAAATTCAAGGTCCCACGAGTACACTCGTACCTCCAACCATTGTATCCAAAAGGAGTCAGTTTAAATGCATCAGTATGTTACATTTATCGGCGGATTTCCTATCCGCTTCTACGGGATATTCTTTTCCCTGGGAATCATCTTCGGCTGCGTCATGGCCTATTACCTTCTGAAGAAAGACGGCCGGGGCTGGCATGAAATCATGTTTGACCTGGGCCTCACCATTGCCTTCGTGGGTATCATCGGCGGCCGGCTCTGGGATGTTTTCTTCTTTGACTGGGGCTACTACCACAACCACCTCCTGGAAATCCCCTACGTCTGGCAGGGAGGCATGGCCATTCAGGGGGGCGTCATCTTTGCCTGCACCGCTGCCTATATTTTCCTTAGGAAACATCACATTCCGGCCCTCCAGTTTGCGGACATCGTGGCGCCGGCCATCATCTTCGGTCAGGCCATCGGACGGATTGCGAATTTCATGAACGGCGATGCCTTCGGCCATCCCACGGGCGCTGATTTCGGCATTCTCTACCCCTCCACCACCCTGGCCTACCAGACCTACGGCGCCCAGCCCCTGTGGCCGGCGGAAGTGTGGGAATGCCAGGGGGACCTCATCATTCTGGGCCTCCTCCTCTGGTACGCCTGCTCGAAACATGCCCGGGGCACCACGTTCTGCCTCTATATCATGCTGTACTCCATCCTCCGGTTTTTCCTAGAGTACTTCCGCGGCGACTATGGCACCCTGGCCTTCGGCCTGAAGAGCGCCCAGCTCACCGCCCTCGCCGGCTTCGCCGGAGCCCTGCTCTTCTTCATCTACTTCTCCATCCGCTACCGGGCCGATGCGAAGGAGGAGGGGAAAAATAGAATTGAGAATTGAGTGAAGAGAATTGAGGGACTGCGGCGAAACCGCCGATTTCACCAGGATTATCCGTTTTGCGGGTAGTCATTTAGGGCGGGGCTTCCAACTGCTAGGGAAGCACTGATTAAATCGTTGTCAGATTTCATTCTTGGGTTTTTATGCAATGCAAGGAATAATCCGACGCGAATAGCGAGCTATTTAAGGAGGATTATGACGAAGCAGTGCATAAAAATCCTTATGAAATCTGACTCTGCGAATTAATCAGTGCTTCCCTAAAACCCCTGTACGTTCAGCCACACATTTAACCACTCGTCACCCGGCCCGCAGGGCCTGACCAGCTCAAGGCTAAAGGCTCAAAGCCCCGCACGAATGACTCAATCCGTAAAATTCCCAAATGAAAAGGACTGTGATTTCTCACAGTCCTTTTTGATTACCGAAAATACCGGTCCAGCCGGTTGATTTCAAAGTCCTCTTCGATTTTCACAAACTGCGGCAGGTGCAGGGGATTTTCTTCAAATCCGAAAAGATGGGAATCGCAGTGACAGTCGGTGCAGCCGAAGCCCTTCACAGACCAGTCCGCAATGTCCGACAGCCGGCCTGCCAGCCGGTGTTCCAGGTCCTCCTTTGTACGGATGGGAAGGGCCGCCAGGAACGAGCATTCCTGCCGGAGGTAGTCCATGTGCCAGTGCTTCTTCTTCCGGAGCGCCCGATGATGGGCCATGCGCTGGTCCAGGTTTCTCTTCGCCGATCCGGCATACACGTAGTACCCCTTCCGGTAATGGAGTGTACCCAGGCTGCCGGTGGGAATATCCCGGTCCTCTTCGAGATGGAGCACAATCATATAGTCCCCGGCATTGCCCATTTCCTCATCCAGCGCTTTGGCGGAGCTTCCTATGAGGCGGACGGACTCGGGCATGTGGAAATCTTCGGTCCAGGAAAGGCCCGCCGCCTTCCAGTCCAGTACATCCATGCCCTTCCGGAACCATTCCCCGAAGGGCAGGTCCGTATGGAAATTCGGAAGGAACCATTGGGCCTTCCGGTAATGGACAAGCACCAGGAGTCCCGCATGTTCCCCGTTTTCCGCCATGGTAACCAGGTGGGCCATATGTTTTTCTCCCCGCTCCGTGGGAGCGTCGGGAAACATGGCGCCCCTTTCACCGGAAAGGCTGCAGGATTTCACTTCCACCGGGAAGGTTTCCCCGGTGTCCGCATCCCCCAGGAGCAGGTCAAACCGGCTGTCTCCCATGGTCACCTCCCGGCCTGCGAGGAAATAGTTTTCCCATCCCGGGATTTTCCGGTGCTGCACCAGGTACGACGCCACGTCGTTGGCCTTCGTGGTGTCCAGGTAGAAAATGTCCTCCCCCTTTTTCACGCCCACCACCCGGTACGCCGTGCGGAGCCCCGGCCGGTTCGGCGTCAGGTACAGTGTAACCCCGGGAAAGAGGAATTCCCGCATCCTTCCGGGATTGGGCATGTGGCAGGTTTCCGCCTTGCCATGGACAAGGACATGGCACACAAACCGGTTCGGCCGGTCTATGAATGTGCCCTCAATGATTTCTTTATAAACAGGTTCCAAAGATGGCTCCTTTCGGGATTAAAACCGGATAGGCGATCTCCCATACAGGGTGAGGCCTTGAGCTTTTAGCCTTGCGTGGTCCAGCCGTTCCAAAGCGGATGTCGTATGATTTGACGTCATGCGAACGGGCGGGGGCTTCTAGCTGCTAGCTTCTAGCTGCTAGCTTCTAGCTGCTAGGAAAGCTGGCCAGCCTACGGCATGGCTAATTACAGGTCAAATGTTTAGAGTGCCGCAGGCTGTAGAGCTTTCCTGGCTGCCAGCCGCTAGAAGCTAAAAGCCCTCACCCGGATGGACTGACACTTATCTATCATCACTCAAAAAGGGCCGTGAACAGTCACAGCCCTTTTCTGCTAAACATTACACATTAAACCGGAAGTAAGCAATATCTCCGTCCTGGATGATGTAATCCTTGCCTTCCACCCGGAGCAGGCCCTTTTCACGGACCGCTGCGTAGGAACCGCAGGCCATGAGATCATCGTAGGATACGATTTCGGCACGGATAAAGCCCCGTTCGATATCGCTGTGAATCTTGCCGGCTGCCTTCGGCGCCTTTGTCCCTTCCCGTACGGTCCAGGAACGGCATTCATCGGGACCGACGGTGAAGAAATTGATGAGACCCAGCATGGAGTAGGCTGTACGGATAAGGCGGTTCAGGCCCGGTTCTTCTTCGCCCAGGTCTTCCAGGAATGCCTTGGCTTCGTCTGCATCGAGTTCGGACACTTCCTGCTCGATTTCAGCGGAAATGGGTACCCATTTCGCCCCTTCCTTTTCTGCCTGCTCTGCGGCTGCCTTCACATGGGGGTTGGCCATGGGGTCGGAAATATCGTCTTCCGCCATATTGAGGACGTAGAGCACCGGCTTCAGGGTGATGAGGTTCAGTTCCTTCAGGATTTCCAGGTCATCTTCCGAAAGGTCCAAGGCACGGGCAGGAGTGCCGTTCTGGAGGGCATCATAGACCTTCTGGAGCACCGGCAGGTCTGCCTTGGCTTCTTTGATGCCGGCCTGGGCCAGCTTTGCGGTCTTTGCTTTCTTCTTATCCACGCTTTCCAGATCCGCCAGGCACAGTTCCGTATTGATAATGTCCATATCCCGGACCGGATCAATGGACCCTTCCACGTGGGTAATGTTGCCATCTTCGAAGCACCGCACCACATGGGCAATGGCATCGGTTTCACGAATGTGGCTCAGGAACTGGTTTCCCAGGCCTTCGCCCTTGGATGCGCCGGCCACGAGGCCCGCAATATCCACGAATCTTGTGAAGGCGGGGGTGGTCTTCTTCGGTTTGAACATGGCTGCCAGGTCATAAATGCGATGGTCCGGCACTTCTACAACGCCTACGTTCGGTTCAATGGTGCAGAATGGGAAATTGGCCGCTTCTGCTCCGGCTTTGGTGATGGCATTGAAGAGGGTACTCTTCCCTACGTTCGGGAGGCCGACAATGCCGATCTGCAGATTTGTACTCATGGAAACTCCTTTATCTGGACATGCAGAAATCTACCTGTCAGATTGAAAGGTAGATTTCCGGAAAAACTTTGTAACTACAGACTTCCTGCTGTTATTTCTTCAGGGAAGCCAGTGCTTTTTTCATTCTTTCCACCGCTTCTTTGGTCAGTTCCGGTGTGTTGAAAGAGGTGAGGCGGACATAGCCTTCGCCGCAGGGGCCGAAGCCGGAGCCCGGGGTGCAGATGATTCTTGCTTTATCCAGCAGGAAATCAAAGAATTCCCAGCTTGTCATTCCCTTGGGCACGGACATCCATACATAGGGGCTGTTCACGCCGCCGCAGGCGGTAAGTCCTGCGTCCTTCACGCCCTGGAGGATGACCTTGGCGTTATTTCTATAAATGTCCAGGGTTGCCTGGATCTGTTTCTGTCCTTCTTCGGTGTAGATGGCTTCAGCGCCGCGCTGCACGATGTAGGAGCAGCCGTTGAACTTGGTGCACTGCCGGCGGTCCCAGAGGGCATTGGCGGAAACCTTTTCACCGCTCTTTGTTTCCAGCATCAGTTCCTTCGGTACCACGCAGTAACCGCAGCGGACACCGGTGAAGCCGGCGGTCTTGGAGTAAGACCGGAATTCAATGGCCACTTCCTTAGCCCCTTCGATTTCATAAATGCTGTGGGGAATATCGTCTTCCGTAATGAAGGCTTCATAGGCAGCATCGAAGAAAATAACGGAACCCGTCTGCTTTGCATACTTCACCCACATGGTGAGGTCCTTCCTGTTCAGGGCAGCGCCGGTGGGGTTGTTCGGGGAGCAGAGATAAATGATCATGGGATCATGGGAAGGAAGGTTGGCTTTGAAGCCGCATTCCTCGTAGCAGGGCAGGTATTCCAGCCGTTCATAGGAACCGTGGACGAACTTGCCGCTCCGTCCGGCCATGACATTGCTGTCTACATATACCGGATATACCGGGTCCGTTACAGCTACGATATCGGATTCCGCAAAGATTTCCTGCATGTTGCCGGTATCGCACTTGGCACCGTCGCTGACGAAGATTTCATCCGGGGAAATATCGCATCCGCGAGCCTGGAAATCATGCTTTGCAATGGCTTCCCGGAGGAAGAGGTAACCCTGTTCCGGACCGTAGCCCCGGAATGTTTCCATATGGGCCATTTCATCCACTGCTTTGTGCATGGCTTCGATAACCACCGGAGCCAGTGGCTGGGTCACATCGCCGATACCGAGGGAAATGATATCCGCATCGGGATGGGCTTTACGATAGGCTTCCTGTTTCTGGCGGACCGTCGCGAAAAGGTATGCACCCTGGAGATTCAAATAATTTTCATTACAATGTGCCATATATATCGCCTCACTATTGCTTTTTAGTCAATACATTTCGATGACTGTTATATTCTAACATAAGCCATGGGGATGGTCAAAGAAAATAGGCCGCGGCGGTTGAGTTCCCCTGCGAACGGGCGGAGCCTTGAGCATTGAGCCTTGGGCCTTGAGCTGGTCATCGGATTCGCGGCGAGTGTCATATGGCTGGCTGTAGATGCAATCAGGTGGGGGCTGTAGATGCAATCAGGTGGGGGCTTCTAGCGGCTAGCTTTTAGGAAAACTCAACCGCCTTCGGCACTTCAAACGGTTTGAACGGCAATCTGTCATGCCGCAGGCTGGCCAGTTTCCCTAACAGCTGGAAGCTAACAGCCAGGAGCCCCCACCCGTCCGCACGGCGCTCAGCCACACACCCGCGGCGGAGCCGCTGGAGGTCTAGACCTAGATCTAGATCTTTAGGGCCTACGGCCCTGCCCCTCGATCTCGACCTCGGTCTCGATCTCATTGGCCCGCAGGGCCTGTTCAGCTCAATGCCCAAGGCTAAAGGCTCAATGCCCCCATCCGTTCGCACGTTACCCAGCCACATGTAAAAAAGCAGCACCCTTCGGTGCTGCTTTTCTTACTCATCAGAATTTGAATACCACCCGTCCAAGGACGTGGTCCACCGGTACCGGGCCGATGAATCGGCTGTCGGAGCTGTGGTTGCGGTTATCCCCCATCACGAAAACCATGCCGTCGGGCACTGTGTAGGAGCCGTCCATAGAGAATTCCATGGGTTCATTGATGTAGGGCTCATCCAGTTTATCACCATTCCGGTAGACGTGGCCATTCTTGAATTCCAGCTTGTCCCCGCCTTTGCCGATAACTCTCTTTACCCATACGTTATGTCCCTGGGAAGACTTGTTGAAAATGGCAATATAGTTTTCCAGGGGTTCCGCCAGGTCGTCCATCCAGGACCGTTCCCGGTGGGTACGGCTGTCGATGATGACGATATCGCCGTAGGACGGTACTTCCCGCATGACGTGGCTGATTTTGGAAACGATGAGGTATTCTCCGTTCGTCAGGGTAGGATACATGGATTCTCCAGATACCTTGGTGGGAACGAAGAGAAAAATATGGATCACCATGGCCAGGAACAGGGCCACGATGATGGAATAAATCCAATCTAATATTTCGTGCATGAAGCTCTCCTTTATTCATCACAATACTGGGCGTATTGTTTTATTGTACATCATCAGGAGGAGAAAGAAAAGAATGGGTGGTGCCCGGTGATAGTTTACATACAAACGGGCGGGACCTTGGGCCTTGAGCAGAACAGCCGCTCCGCGGCAAATATACCCCTCAGTCAGCTTCGCTGACAGGCTCACCCTGCGGGAAATCCCGCGAAGCGGTTGAACCTCAACTCTCAATTCTCAACTCTCTCCTACTCCACCATCCCATAGAGCACGTCCACCACGTTTTTCGCGCTGTCCGGGTGATGGGTGCCGCAGGCGGCGGCCATCTTTTCACGAATCTCCGGGTTCTTGAGGATTCTCCGGGCCGTTTCCGCCAGTTCTCCCCGCTTCACCCATTCCGCACAGCCCTGGCGCTTCATGTGGAGAGCGTTGGCCCGTTCCTGTCCCGGCAGGGTATTCACGAGGATCATGGGAAGGCCCATGACCATGGCTTCGGTGCAGGTCAAAGCGCCGGGCTTTGTGACGAGGATTTCGCTCCTTGCCATGATTTCCGCCACCTTATTCGTATAGCTGTGAAGCTCCACCGGATGGTGCAGGTGCTCCGAGAGGGCCGCCACCTTTTCGTAAAGGTCGATATTTTTCCCCGTGATGACGATGAATTTGGAAATTTCCTCCACACCGTCCAGGCGCTCTATGTTGTCTGTCACATTGCCCAGTCCCAGGCCGCCGCCCATGACGAGGACACTTCCCTTTTCGAAGGGCTTTTTCAGCGCCGCCTGTTCGTAGAAGGAATGGCGCACCGGGATGCCGGTGACGTGGATCATGTCCCCCGGGATATCGTAGGTTTCCATGAGATCCTTCAGATCCGGCGTAGCCACGCAGAAAGCATCCAGATGGGGGTCCACCCAGAGCTGGTGGATATCGAAATCCGTAATCACGCCGAGAAGGGGCATGGAAATGCGGCCATCCGCCTTCAGGAGGTCAGCGGCCCCCGCCGGGAAGGGATGGGTAAAAATAAAAGCGTCGGGCTTCAGTGTTTCCGCCAGGCTCCTCATTCTCCGCTTGAAAGTGATGGAAAGCATGTACTGGGAAAGCACACCGAACCGGCTGCTCTGGGAATCGCTGTACAGATGGTCATACATGGCGGGGAACACATCAATCATTTTGAGGTAGCTGTCCTTGATGATATGGTCAATGGACAGGGGATTATTGGACACGAAATCAAGGACGCTCACGGAATCGGAGGGATGGGACTTCTGGATAGACTCCGCAATAGCCCGGGCTGCCTGGCTGTGTCCTGTCCCTATACTGGCTGTCAAAATGATAAATTTACGTGGCTTGTCCGACATGGCTTTTCCCCTTTTCTGTACTCTACCGATAAATTATATCATACAAGGGTAAGGGATGGTATGCGGGAGGCCGGAAGAATAGCCGCTTTGCGGCAAAGATTTGAGATTTGAGATTTGAGATTTGAGAGTTGAGGTCCAGCCGCGTCGCGGCAGATTTCGATGCTTACGGATGGAGTCATCAGCACGGGGCTGCCAGCTTCCAGCCGCTGGCTTTCGATATGTCAGCGCAACGGAGGCTGGTCTTTACCTCCCCCATCTATGGGGGAGGTGCCGTAGGCGGAGGGGGTTCCCACTGAAGTCGCTCCCACTGTATGATCCGGAATCCCCGGCCTCTCTCGCGGTATACCATCAGACACCCTTCCACCGCTGACGCGGTCCCCCCGATCTCGGCCAGTCGACAAGAGGAAGGCGCTTTTATGTGCAGGAAAAGTGTGCAAGTCCCGCAGGGGACTTGCAAGCTGGTCGTATATTGGCGTCTTTACTGCACATTAAGACGCCTTCCTTTGATTGACCGGCCGATCAACTTGCGACTGGCTTGCGAGTCCTCTGCAGGACTCGCACCTTCGCGATGAAAGTGTCTCACTGGATTTTCGCTCGCTACGCTCACTACAAATCCAGTTCGCTTACTTTTCCCCTCTAAAGAGGGGAGGTTGGGTGCTTTTGTGGCGAAGCCGCTGAACCTCAATTCTCTTCACTCAATTCTCAATTCTTCTTGAAATACCCCCGCCCGTTCGCACGCCTCTCAGCCACACGACTCCTGCCGCAAAGCGGCTGAATACAAAACTCGCGCCGCTTTTATTCTGATGCGGCGCACCACCATTCCTCACTCCTCATTCCTAACTCCTAACTTTTCAAAGGCCTCACCCGTTCGCACCCATGCCCCGCCGCAGGCATAAAAATAAAGCCCTCCACCAGGTGGAAGGCTTTATCTTTCACTTCTTATTTCTTTGCTTTCTTAGCTTTGGATTTCTTTGCGTTTACTTTTTCTTTCAGCTGTTTAGAAACGCGGAATGCCGGAGTCTTGGAAGCGGGGATCTTGATTTCAGCCTGGGTGGACGGATTGTGTCCTACGCGGGCTTTACGCTGACGGACTTCGAAAGTACCGAATCCGATGAGCTGTACCTTATCTCCCTTTACAAGAGCATCAGATACTACATCAAGGACAGCTTTGACTGCCTTTTCAGCATCTTTCTTTGTCATTTCAGCTTCCTGGGCTACTGCTGCGACGAGTTCTGTTTTGTTCATAATTAAACATCCTCCTTTAAATAATCGGCGGAAATCCCGCCATTGGTTCCGGCCGGAAAAGGTCAATGGGTTGAGACATATTCTTTCCAGAGCTGCAGCGCCTTTTCAGGTTCTGTGTCCGTCAGCCGGTGCCCCTCCTTTTCCAGGGTCTCCTCGAATCCATGGAACTTTTCCATGAAATCCAGGGAGTACCGGTGGAGCGCCAGTTCCGGATCAATCCCCTCTTCCCGGAGGATACGGACGAAATCAAAGAGCAGTGCGCCTGCCTTCTTTTCTTTCTCCGCCACACGGTCAGATTTCAAACAGGAAGAAAGGGGGATACCATTCCGCTCATATCTTGCCTGCTCTCCGGAATTCAGGAGATCCTGCAGTCCGCTGGAACCAACTTTCTTTTGAATTATACACGCTAACAGCAGACTTGGCAAGCACTTCGGCACCCCGGAAAGCAGATATTTCCTGTTTTTTTCAATTCTTTTCCGTTTTTCCCACCCCTCGGGAGTGGAAACGGAGCTGTCAGATGTATCTTTATCGAAGACGAAAGGATGGCGCCGGATCATCTTCCGATTTACCCCATCCTCCACGTCCTGCATGGTGAAATACCCTTCCTTTTCTGCCAGGGTGGCATGGAAAACCACCTGGAACAGAAGATCCCCCAGCTCCTCCTTCAGGTTATCCATGTCATCATGGTCAATGGCATCGATGACCTCCGCCGTTTCCTGGATGAGGTAAGTGCAGAGGGAACGGTGGTCCTGCTTCCGGTCCCAGGGGCAGCCACCGGGGGCCAGGAGAGTGTGCATGGTACCCTTGAGGTCCGAAAGAGAAAAGGGAACGGGCCTCCTCTTTTCCGCCTTCCGGCTGTCAAAAAGGAGAAGGAAATCATCCTTTGCCTCGTAATGGCTGAATTCCTCCAGCGAAAGGCGGAGGATATTGCCATGGGCCAGGAGCAGCACCGGCGCTTCATCCTCATAGATGGCCAGCGCCCGGCGGGCAAAGAGAGCTGCCTCCTCCGGTGTGGGATGGATGATGACCAGAAGGTGGGGCATGTTGAGGGACAGGAAAGGGATTTCCTCCCCCTTTACGATAGTGAAACTGTCCTGAGGAGACAGGAGCCCCTTGCCCTCCAGATAAGTAAGAATGTCTTCCGTATTCATTGCGTCTACCTTTCAGAAATTACTTCCACCGATTAATGAGCCCCTGGAGCTCGTGGAACACCCGGGACCCGTGGTACCCGTCACATACGGCATGGTGAAACTCCACGGCCAGGGGAATGTAGTAGTGGCTCCGCTTCCGGTGAATCCGGCCCAGGGTATACATGGGGATCAGACTGTGGAAGGCCTTCGGGAAACTCAGGTGCAGCGCCTTGAACTGCATCCAGGGCACCACGGAAGCGGGGAATACGTTCTTCGGGAAATCGGGTTTCCCAAAGAGCCCCTTCCTGTCGCCGTAGGTCTTCTCGTCTTCTTCGAAGTCATGGAGGAAATCTTCATACTTCTCAGAGTAAGGCGTCCAAAGGGCGGAAAAGGTATGGTCATCCCGATGGAATACGGTATAGGTGGGATGGACCACATCATAGTACCCCAGCTCCCCCTTTTCATTGAAAGCCATGCGGTACCGTTTGTGATGGTTCTCCACGGTGCCGATAAAATGAAGAAGCGCCGGATAGGGACGGGCATGGCGCTTCATGATAGGGGTGATATCGATTTCATCGGTCATATTGTACCGGCAGGGCACCACGTCAAGAAAGTAGTGGAAATACTCCTCCCTGTCCCAGGTACTCCGATCAATAAGCGTAAATTTCATGGTCCTCCCCCTTTTCTTATCAATAGTCACAATTCGCTGATATGTATACTATATCATACCTGGGAAAGAGAGGTCGAGGGGATTAGCGCCTTTGGCGCTACAGGTCTAGACCTAGACCTAGATCTAGATCTAGACCTTCAGCGGCTTCGCCGCGGTTATGTGGCTTGCGGGCGTGCGTTCGAACGGGGGCTTCCAGCTTCTAGCTGCTAGCAGCAGGATAGCTGATTCGCCTGTGGCAAATTAGTAGCTAGGTGAACAGGCCCTGCAGGCCAATCCCTTCAACATCTCTCTTCTGGGAAGAGAGCCTCCTGTTGTGTCAATGGCACGTTTTGGGTGCAGCGTCGTCAGGATTCCTATCGCCGCTTCGCCACCGTTCGTTAGCCCCCCTTCCTCGGAAGACAAGGGCCCTGCAGAGGACTGCTGAGCCGGGCCCAAGTTGGTGCCTTTACTGCACATTAAGGCACCTTCCTTTCGGGGCCCGGCCGGTGGATATCACGCAGTGACAGAGGGATTCGGATGGGCTTTTGCCTTTAGAGTTGTAACACCGTCACAGGCATTTACCAGAAAGATTTCTCGACTCGTCGAAGCTGTAGCGATTTTAAGGACAGATTCACTTATCATACTGCCACCCGAGGGGAAGCGTGTCACTGGATTCTCGGTCGCCTGCGGCTCCCTATGAATCCAGTTCCCTTGCCACCGCTCGAAATGACGATGAACGTATGGATTCACCGGGATAAAGGTGGATTTTCTGAGAGAAATCAAAAGGCGGCGCTTCCTAATCTGTGCGCCGCCACCTTCATTCCTCATTCCTAATTCCTCATTCCTAATTTCTATGTGCCGCAGGCTGAAACTCTTTTAACCTCCCCCATCTATGGGGGAGGTGGCGAGCGCAGCGAGACGGAGGGGGCTCTCGCTAAAGTTGCTCAGACCGTTTCCTGCTAATATCAAAAACTGCCCTGAAACCTATCGGGTTGTAACATCGTCATAGTCATTTAGCTGGGAGATTTCTCGACTCGTCAAAGCTGTAGCGATTTTTACCGGTTTTGTCACTTTGCATGATCACACCGCTCGAAATGACCTTATAGGGGGGAGAGTCAGATGGTTAAGGGAGATCTGGCCCTTCGGGCCGCATCCATCAGCTAACCTCAGCCCCGTGGGCAGCTCCTTCCCGAGGAAGGAGCCTCGTGCAGAGTCAATGGCATGTTTTGGGTGTAGAGTCTTTAGGATTCCTATCGCGGCGTCGCCGCTAATGGTTAGCCTCCTTCCTCGGGAAGGAGGTGGCTGCGAAGCAGACGGAGGTTAGCGATCGGATGCGCCGCAGGCTGAAACTCTTTTAACCTCCCCCATCTATGGGGGAGGTGGCGAGCGCAGCGAGACGGAGGGGGCTCTCGCTAAAGTTGCTCAGACCGTTTCCTGCTACTATCAAAAGCTGATTTAAGGCCTATCGGGTTGTAACATCTTCATAGTCATTTAGCTGGGAGATTTCTCGACTCATCGTAGCTGTAGCGATTTTAAGGGTAGAGCCACTCAGCATGCTCCCACCGCTCGAAATGCAGCAGTCCTGCAGAGGACTGCTGAGCCGGGCCCAAGTTGGCGCTTTTACTGCACATTAAAGCGCCTTCCTTTCGGGGCCCGGCCGACCGATGAACGTATGGATTTACCGGAATAAAGGTGGATTTTCTGAAAGGAATCATAAGGCGGCGCTTCCCCAATTTGTGCGCCGCCACCACCATTCCTCATTCCTAATTCCTAATTCCTAATTCCTAATTTTTCCCGCGCCGCCAGCAGCTGAAAGCCCCCATACGGACGCACGGCGCTCGCCCACACGTAAAAAAACTCGAGACCCAAGTCTCGAGTTTTCTTACTCTATTCCATATATGGCCATGCCATTTTTCTTTGTAATCTCTATGAGTTCTTCCACCGGGATTCCTTTGATCCTTGCCAGTTCTTCCGCCACGTAGATGACGTTGGAAGGGTCGTTCCGCTTTCCCCGGTTTGGGGGCGGCGTGAGGTAGGGGCTGTCGGTCTCTATGAGGAGCCTGTCCAGGGGGACTGACGCCGCCGCTTCTTTGAGGCGGGTGCTTCTGGGGAATACCACAGGTCCTGCGAAGGAGATATAGAAGCCCAGTTTCATGAATTCCTGCGCCATTTCCGCGCTGCCGGAGTAGCAGTGGAGAATGCCCCGCATGGCGCTCCCCCTGTGTTCCTTCAGGATGGACAGGGTATCGCCGTGGGCTTCCCTGTCGTGGATGAGGAAGGGCAGGTCCAGGTCTTTGGCCAGCTCGATCTGCCGGCCGAACCAGGTCTTCTGGGTTTCCTTGTCGCTGTAGAGGTAGTGGTAGTCCAGGCCGATTTCGCCGATGGCCTTCACCTTCGGTGAAGACTGGGCCAGGTCTCCGATTTCCTTCAGGATTTCCTCGCTGGCCTCCCCGGTTTCCTGGGGATGGATGCCAACGGCACAGTACAGGAAATCGTACTTTTCCGCCAATGCCAGGGATTTCCGGCTGGTAGCCAGATCCTCCGACGGGATGACCACGTAGTCCAGGGTCTTCCGGAGTCTTTGAATCACCTCGTCCCGGTCCCGGTCGAAGGCTTTGTCGTAAAGGTGGGCGTGGGTGTCGAAGAGGCCCATTATTTGACCTTGCTGCCGGCGGGCATATCTACGAAGGGCACCTTCAGCTCTCCGTCCTTGGAGGCGGCGAGGATCATGCCCTGGGATTCGATACCCATGAGTTTGGCCGGCTTCAGGTTGGAAACGAAGATCACGTGCTTGCCGATAAGATCCTCCGGCTTATAGTATTCGGAAATGCCGCTCACCACGGTCCGTGTATCGCCGTCACCGAGGCTGACGGTCATTTTGATGAGCTTCTTGGACTTCTTCACCTTTTCAGCGGTGAGGATTTCTGCCACCCGGAGGTCGGTCTTGAAGAAATCATCGATGGAAATAGAAGGCTCGGTCTCCTTCTTTGCTTCCTTCTTCGGAGCCGGAGCTTCTTCCTCTTCGACTTCGATGCGCGGGAAGATCTGGTCTCCCTTGTGGGTTACGGTGCCGTCAGGAATGCCGCCCCAGGTGAGGTCCTTGTAGGAGGCAGCCTTGAAGTCCGTAAGGCCCAGCTGGTTCCAGATTTTTTCACAGGCAATAGGAATCACCGGTTCTGCCATGAGGGATACGAAGCGGAGTCCTTCGCAGAGGTGGTACAGCACAGCGTCCAGGAGGTCCTTCTTTGCCGGATCCTTGCCCAATGCCCAGGGCATGGTGACATCTACGTACTTATTGAGGGAACGGATATAGGTCCATACGGCTTTGATGGCGTCGTTGATCTTCCAGTTATCCATGCCGCTGCGGAAGGCTTCGAGAGTCTTTGCTGCGTTTTCTTCCACTTCTTTAGAAGCGGCGGCAATGGTCTCATCTCCGGAGGCATCTCCCTTATGGAGGACGCCCTTATTGTACTTGGCCACCATGGACAGGGTGCGGTACAGAAGGTTGCCCAGGTCGTTGGACAGGTCCGAATTGATGCGGTTAATGAGGCGGTCCCGGCTGAAGTTGCCGTCCTGGCCCAGCTGGATATCGTTCAGGAGGTAGTACCGGATGGCGTCGGAACCGAATTCATGGAGCAGCGGAATCGGGTCGATCACGTTGCCCCGGGACTTGGACATTTTCTCCCCGTCCACAATGAGCCAGCCATGGCCATAGACCTTCTTCGGCAGTTCGATGCCAAGGCTCATGAGCATAATCGGCCAGATGATGGTATGGAAACGGACGATTTCCTTCCCCACCAGGTGTACATCGGCGGGCCAGAATTTTTTGAATTTTTCCGGATTATCCACAATGCCGGCGGCGGTGAGGTAGTTTACGAGAGCGTCGAACCATACGTACACCACGTGCTTCGGGTCGAAGGGCACCGGAATGCCCCAGGTGAAGCTGGTACGGGATACGCAGAGGTCTTCCAAGCCGCTCTTCACGAACTGGATCATTTCATTTCTGCGGGATTCAGGCTGGATGAAATCCGGATGCTCTTCGATGTACTTCATCCAACGGTCCGCATACTTGGACATGCGGAAGAAATAGGCATCTTCACTGACCCGCTGCAGGGGACGGCCGCAGTCCGGGCACACATGCTCTTTGGTGAGCTTGTTTTCCGGCCAGAAGGTTTCGTCGGGGATGCAGTACCATCCTTCGTACTTGCCAAGGTAAATGTCTCCCTTGTCATAGGCCCGCTGGAAGAGCATCTGGACAACCTTCTTATGCCGTTCTTCGGTGGTCCGGATGAAATCGTCGTTGGAAATGTTCAGTTCCTTCCAGAGCTGCTTGAACAGGGCCACGATCTTGTCCACGTACTGGATCGGGGTGACACCTGCTTCTTCCGCCTTCTGTTCGATTTTCTGTCCATGTTCATCACTGCCGGTCAGGAAGAACACGTCGTATCCGTCGAGCCGCTTGAACCGGGCCATGCAGTCCGCAATGGACGTGCAGTAGGTATGGCCGATATGGAGCTTTGCGCTGGGATAGTAAATAGGGGTGGTAATATAATATGCTGGTTTTTCACTCATAAAAAAATGCCTCCTCATGGATTGCCTGGGATAGGGCTTGTGATTGGTTTGTATATAAACATTATTATAACGCTAATGGGAAATAATAATCAATGAAATTGAGATCGAGACTGAGGTCGAGGGAAGCAGCGAGCAGGTGGCTGGCAGCTGGATCTGGTGGCCAGGGGTCCAAGCCCTGCGGGCCGGGTAACGGATGGCCGGGTGCCGCAGGCTTATCTTTACCTACCCATCTATGGGGGAGGTGCCGTAGGCGGAGGGGGCTCTCGCTGAAGTCGCTCCCACCGTATGAATCGAAATTCCCGGCCCCTCTCGCACCATACCATCAGGCACCCTTCCACCGCTGACGCGGTCCCCCGATCGCCTTCGCGATGAAAGTGTCTCACTGGATTTTCGCTCGCTACGCTCACTACAAATCCAGTTCGCTTACTTTTCCCCTCTAAAGAGGGAAGGTTTGGTGCCATTAGCACAACGGAGGCTGGTCTTTACCTCCCCCATCTATGGGGGAGGTGCCGTAGGCGGAGGGGGCTCCCACTGAAGTCGCTCCCACCGTATGAACCGAAATCCCCGGCCTCTCTCGCGGTATACCATCAGACACCCTTCCACCGCTGACACGGTTCCCCCTCCCTCTAAAGTAAAGAGAGAGGCTGGGTGCCATTAGCACCGCAATCCGGTCTCTACCTCCCCCATCTATGGGGGAGGTGCCGTAGGCGGAGGGGGCTCTCGCTGAAGTCGCTCCCACTGTATGAATCGAAATTCCCGGCCTCTCTCGCGGTATACCATCAAGCACCCTCCCACCGCAAGCGGTCCCCCCTCCCTCTAAAGAGGGAGGGTTGGGTGCCATTAGCGACGCAGGCTGGCCAGCTTTCCTAATAGCTGGCAGCCCCGTGCTGATGACTCCATCCGTAAGTATCGAAATCCGCGGCGCAGCCGCCAGGGAAGCACTGATTAAATCGTTGTCAGATTTCATTCTTGGATTTTTATGCA
>ERZ1034949.566-NODE-566-length-23402-cov-11.980597_pt1 | contig 23402 bp, 31 predicted proteins | sample MGYA00520590_ERZ1034949 | MGnify/ENA primary metagenome ERZ1034949 (study PRJEB33766, sample SAMN09781752) | gut metagenome | biome: gut microbiome | host: Homo sapiens | place: Madagascar | study: EMG produced TPA metagenomics assembly of the PRJNA485056 data...
GGCCGGGGGTATCGAGGGCCGGGGTAAGCCTCCAAAATATCCACAAAAATAAAAAAGTCTCTATTAACATTCTCGTTAATTTGTGATATACTATACATGAGGTGCTATTATGACACACAAAGATGCTATCCTGTCCATCCTCCGGGATGCAGGAGTGACCAAAGCAGAGCTGGCCCGCAGGTGTCAATATCCAAGCGGAACACCAGCCATAGACCCGCGATTGCGCAGCGATCTCAAACTATCCACCCTGCGGCATCTGGTAGAAGCATTGGGCTATGAAGTGGCCCTGATACCCCAGCAGCCCGGACAGCCGGTGTATGTGCTGGACGAGGATGTACCAGTGGAGCAGAGGTGCGGCAACAATCCGGGTGGTAAACGAGGTGCGCGAAAAAACCGCGCAAAAACAAAAAAGGCCCAGAGCTGGACGAGCGAGGAACTGTTTAAGAAGTTCGGTATGGAGGAAGTGTAATGCTGGGATTATTCGGAATGTTAGGCTTGGTGACAGTGAGTTTTACCAAAATTTTAGTTCAGGGAACAAAGTTGTGCGTGAAACTCATGTGGTACTTGTTTACATGGCCGTTTTACCTGCTCGGCTGGTTTTTGAAAAATAAAACCAGTGCTTCCGTTGAGTTTTATAATCTCAACGGAAAGAAAATAAAAGATATGAACGGTTTGGAGTACGAACACGCTGCTGCCAAATGGCTTGTTACGCAAGGTTATCATTCTGTCGCCGTTACACCGGCTTCTAATGACTTTGGTGCGGACATTACCGCCAAAGACAAACACGGGCAAGTTTGGGTATTCCAGTGTAAACACTATTCAGCTGTGCTTGACAACAAACCGATTCAAGAAGTTGTGGCATCAAAGGCTCATTACGGTGCCGTTTATGCTGGTGTTATTGCTAATTCTGGTTTCACCAAAGCGGCGCAGTTGTTGGCCGCAGAGAATAATGTCAAACTGATTACGTTGAAATAAAATAAGCCTCGGCAAAGGCCGGGGACAGTCTAAAGAGGCTGAGAGCTATATGCTCCCGGCCTCTTTTTTTATTTTGGAGGAAATATGGACTATCAAACTCTGAGTGCGAACATTCTGATTTCTATTGACCGAAGCCCGCATGATTTTCCGGCTTATGATGATCTGTTCGCCTTGATTCGTGCATGGGCTACGGAAGATTTTGCGCTGGCGCACGAGGTAAATCACAAGATGTTGCGTCCTCGCGTCTACAAAGCCCTGCACTGGTGCGCAGAGAGGAAGCGCATGGACTTGGCAGAGAAGTTCGACCGGCTGCTTTATCGGTCTTTGGTGTTCGGTGCCCCGCATTTCTTCGATGATTATTTGCAGGCTATCGAGTACGGAAAGCCTCTCAGCAAGCGTTTTTATGAGCCGCGCCGCCGATACCTGAAACCTATGGTGCAGGGTTATCAAGACGTTCTGGATGGCAAATTGAAGCTCCTGACAATCTCCATGCCGAAACGTGCAGGCAAAAGTCAGACCGGCATCAATTTCGTAAATATGATCTCTGGCAAATATCCCGACCGCTCTACGCTGATGGAGGGCACCGGTGACGATCTTATCAAGAGCTTTTACAAAGGTTGTTTGGAGTATCTGGACAAGGATAGCGAGTACCACTACTATGATATTTTCCCGGAGGCCAAGCTCGTAAGTACCAGTGCAGACTTGAAAACCATCAACCTGAAATCCGAGAAGCGATTCCCGACAGTCATGTGTCGTTCCATCGACGCACGGCAGGTCGGCTTGTCTGAGGCTACTAATCTGCTTTATCTGGATGACTGTGTGGAGGGTCGTACCGAGGCCAAGAACCGCGTTCTGCTGGACAACAAGTGGGAGGTTATTTCCGGCGATATTCTGGGCCGTGCCATTGAGGGTACGCCCATTGTGGCAACCGGCACCCGCTATTCCCTGTATGACCCTATTGGTCATTTGCAGGAGGAGGCCCGGAAGCATAATTGGACGTGGCGGGCGGTTGAAATTCCGGCTCTTGATCTGGAAACGGACGAGAGCAATTACGAGTATGAGCGCGAGGGCAAAAAGGTATTTACCACTGAGTATTTCCGGGAACAGCGGGAAATGCTGAACCCGGAACAATGGGAGTCTGAGTTCCAGCAGCAGCCTATCGAGGCCAAGGGGCTGCTGTTCGCCGCCGATACACTGAATTATTTTTACGAGCTGCCCGTAGACCGAAATCCTGACACCATTATTGGTGTAGCTGACCCCGCTGAAAACGGCAGCGACTTTACTGCGCTGGTGGTGGCCTATATCTATGGTAGCGACGTGTATATTGTTGATCTGGTGTTTAACGATGCTCCCCCGGAAGTGACCAAGCCGCAGTGCGCAAAGGTGCTGGTGACGAATAAGGCCGGAGATGCAACCTTTGAGTCCAACAACGCAGGCACCTACTATGCGCGAGATGTGGAGCAGCTGGTAAAGAATATGGGCTATTTGTGCAGTGTTCGTACTAAGCGTACCACTAGCAACAAACAGGCTCGTATCGAGTTCGCCTCGGACAACATCAAGAAGCATTTTTACTTCCGTGCGCCGAGTACCTACAAGCGGTCAAGCGAATATGGTATTTTTATGCGACAGCTCACTACCTATGTGCGCAGTGGCAAGGTGCCGCATGATGATGCACCGGACGTTCTTTCCCTGCTGGAAAACAATATTCGCCTGCTGATCGGTGGCACTGTTGAGGTGTTCAAACGGCCTTTTTAATTTTCTTTTATTCTCCTATGGTTATTTTCGCAAAAAGTATTGAACAGGCCATTGGAGAGTGGTATAATATAGTTAGATTTTCGAGGAAAGGAGCTAGTTTGCGTTGTATTTTACGGAGTACGCTGTGGGTATCGGACACGGTAGACGAGTTATTAAAACGGATGTTGACGAAATCACAGCCGACAATGTTCTCTCGGTTCTGTCCAAGGCATTGACCACTCATTACCTGAACAAAACTGACATGGAATATCTCTATGCAGAGTACAAAGGCAAACAGGCTATCTTGAACCGAGTCAAGGAAGTTCGGCCTGAAATCTGCAACAAGATTGTGGAAAACCGCTATGCTGAGATTGTGGATTTCAAGGTTGGCTACCTTGTGGGTGAGCCGCTGCAATATGTGGCCCGCTTGCACGGAAACGGTGATGAAAAAGTCCTGAAAGAAGTCGAGCGTTTGAACGATTTCATGGTGGACTGTGATAAGGATAGCGAGGACACCGATCTGGCAGAGTGGTTCCATGAAGTTGGAACCGCCTATCGTATGGTTCTTCCTGTTCCTCACGAAGTCGAGGACACCGAGGCACCGTTTGAGATTTACACTCTCGACCCGCGATACGCATTTGTAATCTACTACTCTGGTTTGGGCAACAAGCCGATGATGGGTGTCAAGTACGTTGTAAGGGAAGATGGTGTGACTGTGTACAGTTGCTACACGGTCGATCAGTATTTTGAGATTGCGGACTATGCACTGGTGAAGCACGAGTATCACAATCTGGGCGGTATCCCGATTGTTGAGTACCCGATGAACCGCGCAAGAGTAGGTGCTGCGGAAATGGTGCTTCCCCTGCTGGACGCAATCAATCTGGTGGATTCCAACCGCATTGATGGAGTTGAGCAGTTCGTTCAAGCTCTACTTAAATTCCATAATGTTGATATTTCGGAGGAAGATTACGAGAAATTCCGTCAGGAGGGTGCAATCAAGTACCGCGACGCTGATGCGAACATGAAAGCCGAAGTTGAGTATATCACCAATGAATTGCGGCAGGCTGAAACGCAGGTTTTGGTCGATCATCTGTACGAGGTAGTGCTTACCATTTGTGGTATGCCTAACCGCAATGGCGGTACTTCTACCTCGGACACTGGTTCTGCCGTTATCATGCGTGATGGCTGGTCTGCGGCTGAGGCTCGTGCCAAGAGTTCCGAGCGGATGTTCCGTAAGCCTGAAAAGGCATTTCTCCGTGTGGTGCTGAATATCTGTAATACCTTGTCCGGCATGAACTTGAAGTTGTCGGATATTGGGATTCGTTTCACGCGCCGTAATTATGAAAACATTCTGCAAAAGTCGCAGGTTTTAACCACGATGCTTGCAAACCCGAAAATTGCCCCTCGGTTGGCATTTGTCCACTGCGGTATGTTCGCTGCACCGGATGAAGCCTATCGTGAAAGCGTGAAATATGCCGAGGAACAGGAAGCTAAGGCGCAGGCTTTGGCCGAAAAGGAGGCTCAAAACAATGTCGTATCAGCTGACACAGGAGCAGCAGGACACGATCAGTCGGATTCTGGCACACGGCAATCAGGCCGAGGTGAAGATCGAACACCGTCAGATCGTGGTAGTGGAAATCCGCAGGAAGTTAAGAAGTAAATCCGCGTAACAAAGGTTCGCGGCAGTCCAAAGGGACTATGAGCTATACAGGCTCGTAGTCCCTTTTTCTTTTTGCTATGGAAGAAATTATTAAGCAATATCTGGTAGGTTTCGATGAAATTAACCAGATGATTTCCACCAGTTACCGGCTGGCTGTGACCGAGCTTGACGATGTTCAAGATCAGGTTGCACAGATTATCGACGATTTACTATCTATGCTCATTCTGGCCTACAATGCCGGGATGGATGCTACGGCGCAAAATCTCGATGCTGACCTTTCGGTAGACTTGGATGCGCTGGAAGATGCTCTGTATACGTCGATTGACGGAAAGACATTTGAACAGCGGGTGCAGGAATATGTTCTTGCGCAGGATATGGCCGGTCTTTCGGTGGTAGCCGCTTCTGAATATCACCGACTGTACAACGCGGGTGCCTATGATGGTGCCCAGCAGTTTGTTCGAACTCAGGGTTTGGGCATCACAAAGCGGTGGGTTACGGTCAGGGATGATAGAGTCCGCGAAACCCACCGGTATTTGGAGGGTATGAGCGTAGACGTTGACGAGGAGTTTTACACATCGGACGGCGATCACGCTCCTTATCCCGGTGCATTCCGAAAGGCTAAAAACAACGTAGGTTGTCGTTGCATCGTGATTTACGACCCAGAAGAAGCATAAGCCTCTTACGAGGTTTATATACGGCGGTAGGGAAATCGCCTTACAAAAGTCGCAAATGTCAGACAAGACACAAAAACAGAAAATAATGCGCTAGGGAAAGCGCACTAGAAATATCGCAGGAGGTCTTATATGAGTTTTATGAGTGATCTGCTGGGCGACGCTTACAAGCCCGGTATGAGCGAGGACGAGATTTCTGCTGCGCTGGAAGCTCGTAAGGTTGTCAGCGGTGATGCGCTGGACAAAGCCAAAGCTGACCTGTCCCGTGCCAATTCTCAGGCAGCGGACTACAAGAAGCAGCTGCGGGCCAAGCAGAGCGACGAGGAAGCCGCAGAGCAGGCCCGTAAGGACGAAATGGAGCGTCTTACTCAGTCCAATAAGGAACTGACCGACCGGCTGTTCAAGACTGAGAAAGCGGCTGAACTTCGTGCTATGGGCTATGACATCAAGCTGGCCGACTCTACTGCGGAAGCCATGCTTAAAGGTGACATGACTACCGTTCTCGCCAATCAGAAAACCTTTATCGAGGCTCACGATAAGACCGTGAAAGCGGGCAATCTGCGTGGTACTCCCCGTCCGGCTGCTGGCGCAGGCAGCGGCGACGCTGATTACGCCAAGAAGATTGCTGAGGCGCAGGCTAACGGCGACTATGCTGCCGAAGCCTATTACACTCGCCTTTCCCAGCAGCAGGCTACCGCTGCTGAAAACTAAGGCAACAGAAAATCCAAAGTAAAGGAGAGAAACGAAAATGGCTGACACTATTGCTACTAATGCAATTCTCAACTATTCCGGCACCCTTTTCAACAAGGGCAACACCCGTACTCCGCTGAGTTCTATCATCGGCGGTAAGGCCAAGACCACAAACCATGTGGAGTTTGTCACCGGTCAGGAGTACAACACCGGCACCACTGCTTCCCAGCCTGCTATCAGCGAGGACAAGTCCCTGACTGCTCCCGAAGCCTCTGTGGTGACTCGTGAGCAGAAAACCAACGTGACCCAGATCTTCATGGAAAAGGTTGGCATTTCCTATGCCAAGCAGTCCAACATGGGCACTCTGGCAGGTCTGAACGTGGCTTCTCAGACTGCTAACCCCATCAACGAGCTGGACTTCCAGACCGGTGCCAAGATTCAGAAAGTGAAGAACGACATCGAGTTTACGTTCATCAACGGCAAGTACAGTAAGGCCACCAAGACTTCCGAGATCAACAAAACTCGCGGTCTGGTGGAGGCTATCACCTCCAATGTTCTGGCTATGGATAGCAAGCCTCTGGGCCTGTGGTCTGTGGCCGAGGCCATGAAGTCTGTCTACGAGGGTAACGCTCCTACCGACAGCCTGTGTCTGTGGGTTGACCCCGTGACCATGTACCAGCTGAACGCGGATGCTGTGCAGAATGATCTGACCGTCATTCCCAATGCCCGTGATGTGAACGGTATCAAGCTGTCCAAGCTGATTACCCCGCTGGGCGAGGTTTATATCTATCTGGGTATGTACCTGCCTGCTGGTACGGCACTGCTGCTCGATTTGGCTGTTATCGCTCCCGTTGTGCAGCCGGTTCCCGGTAAGGGCAACTTCTTCCTCGAACCTCTGGCTAAGACTGGTGCAGGTGAGAATTTCCAGCTGTTCGGTCAGATCGGCCTCGATCATGGCCCGGAGTGGTATCATGCCAAGTTCACCGGCATTTCTACCACCTTTGAGGCTCCCAAGTACACCAAGTCCGTGTACGTTGCAGGTGGCAGTGTGACCACCAAGGCAGGCACCTAAAGAAAGGAGGGTGACAGCGTATGACTACTGAGGAAATGACTACCATGCTTACCGGCATGACAGAGGAAACCAACGCGGCTACGCTGTCCACCTATCTTTTGCTGGCGAAGCAGGCAGTTTTACTCCGACTTTATCCGTACAAGGATAGCTCGGAGGGTGAAGTTCCCGCGAAGTATCACGGGGTACAAGTTGAGATTGCCGCTTTCATGCTGAACAAGCGTGGTGCTGAGGGTGAAAAAGCCCATTCAGAAAACGGTATTACCCGCTCTTACGAGAGTGGGGATATACCTGATTCTCTGCTCCGGCGCATTATCCCTATGGCGGGGGTGTTTTAATGCGTTGCATGAACCGAAATAAAGTCACCATATTTTACTGTCTTTATGAAAAAGACATTCCGCTGCGAGATACAGACGGAAATTTGACCGGTGAGAAATATTCCGGTTACGGAAAGCCGATTGCTCTCCGTTGCAACGTGTCCCCTGCCAAGGGTAACGCGCAGGTGGAGCAGTTTGGTAATCTGGATTCCTATGACAAGGTTATCGTCACCGAGGATGTGAATTGTCCGATTGACGAAAGTAGTGTCTTGTTTGTGGATAAACCGGTAGAATGCACAGAGGACGGCCCAGTGTATGACTACAAGGTTGATCGTGTAGCGAAGTCGAAAAATTCCATTTCCTATGCGATTTCTAAGGTGAAAGTATCGTGAGTTCTTTTAAGAAAATCTCGGTTCCTCTTACTGCCGCTGGCATCACGGCAATGTGCGCAGAAATCGAGAGGTATCAAAAATGGCTCACCGAGCGCATACCGATTTTTGTCAAGGAATTGGCAGAGGTCGGCGTAGAGGTCGCAGACCTCAAATTTCACTACGCTGTCTACGATGGCGAAAATGACGTGGCCGTTACGTTGGATGATCGTGACCCTTTCTGCAAGGCTGTGGTTGCAGTTGGTAAGTCTGTTTTGTTTATCGAGTTTGGTACAGGTGTGCAAACGTGGCCTGATAACCACCCGGAAGCAGGCAAGCTCGGCATGGAGCGCGGCTCTTATGGAAAGGGCAATGGTCAGCATAAAGCATGGGTCTATAAGGGCGAACCCGGAAGCATGGGACTCCCGCTTGGTTCCGATAAAGTCCTGACCTACGGCAATCCTGCTAATATGTCGATGTATCAGGCAAAGCAGGCATTGTGTGAACAGTTTGAGAGCATCGCGCGGAGGGTTTTCAAATATGATTGACCCGGAAAATGAGGTCTATACGAGGGTAGCCAATGCGCTGGCAGTGGATTATCCGAAAGCCGATATTTCCGGCACATATCAGGAGTCCCCCGCTGCATTCCCTCATGTTTTTTGCGAAATGAGCGATAACTCTCTTACTGCTGGGTTTCAGACTTCTTCGGATAAAGAGGATTGCGTGGATGTGATGTTCACATTTAACATCTACTCTAACAAAAAGGTCGGCCCGAAGTCAGAGGCAAAGAAAATCGCTTCTATTATCGCAGATGTTATGCACTCCATGAATTTCAGACGGACTACACAGTTGCCCGTTCCGAACATGAAAGATGCAAAGATTTATCGTATATGCGCTCAATACGTTGGGCGCACAGACGGAAAAAATTTTTATAGGAGGTAAGACAATATGCCTGCAAACACTGGCGAAACCAATAGCTCCAAGACGTACCTGATGTGTTGCGAGGAATCCGACAAGGGTACCTACAAAAAGGTAATCGACATTACCGAGTTCCCCGATATGGGCAGCGACCCCGAAGCTCTGGAAGTCACTACCCTGTCCGACATCCAGAAGCGCTTCATTCCCGGCATCAAAGAGAACGGCGCACTGGCATTCGGTGCTAACTACACCCATGACAACTATGCAAAGTTGCAGAAGATGGAGGGTAAGACCATCCATTATGCTGTCTGGTTTGGCGGTACCGAAGCGGCTGGCGTTACCACTCCTACCGGTGATGACGGCAAGTTCGCATTCGACGGTCAGCTGACCGTTCGTGCTACCGGTTCTGGCACCAACGAGGCACGCAAGATGGCAATTTCCATCATGCCCAGTACCGCGATCGTTTTCTCCTGATTTGTCAAACAGGAGTAAGTTTTAAGAGCTGCCGTTTTTCGGCATAGTGAAAGGAGATTTTTTGCAATGGCAAAAGAACTGATTTTTACCTATGAGGGTAAAGACTACACCCTTGGTTACAGCAAGAACACCATTCGAGAGATGGAGAGCCGGGGCTTTACCGCAAACCGGATTGACGACGTTCCTGCTACTGTCATCCCCGATCTGTTTGCTGGTGCGTTCCTGCTGCATCACAAGTTCGTGAAGCCGGAAGTGATTGAGGCCATCTACCAGCACCTGCCGAACAAGCCCGCCCTGCTGAAAGCCCTGGGCGAGATGTACAGCGAGCCTATCGAAGCTCTGATGGCCGAGCCGGAGAACCCCAAGGAAAACGTCAGCTGGACTACGAACTGGTAACGAGTTCGTCGTCCGTGGAGGGAGGCGGCGCGGATTCAAGCCGCCCGCCTCTTTTTCGTTACAGCGAGAAGTTCAAAGAGCTGTGTCCTTATTATATGGCTCTCGGTATGACTTACGATGATTACTGGAACGGCGACAACGAGTTGCCAAAGTATTATCGTGAGAAATACAAAATCGAGGCCGAGTTGCAGGCACAGGATATGTGGATGCAGGGTGCGTACTTTTACGATAGTATGCTCCGTGCCGCACCTCTGTATGACTTTATGAACAAAAAGCGGGAGCCGATTCCTTATCCCGATCATCCCTATCCGGCGACACGGGAGCAGCAGGAACGGTACGCTATGCTGGAACAGCAGAAGAAGTACAGAGCAAATATCGAATTTATGAAAGCGCAGGCGGTTGAATTTAACCGCCAGTTCCGTGAAAAGAAAGAGGAATAACGTCGTTGATGTGTGAGAAAGGAGGCGTAAAGGATGGCAGATAGTGATGTGTCGATGGGTGGTCTTGAATTTGAAATCAAGACCAACGCCGACGATGTGAGCAAGGACTTTTCCCGACTGGCAACAGCACTGGAAAAGCTGCGGAAAATCACCAGCGGCAGCGGGTTGAACCTCAGCCCGATTGCCAAGGAGTTGGACGGTTTCAGCGCAGCCTTGAAGCCTCTGAAATCCGAGGATGTAAAGGCCCTGTCCGATGCGGCAAAAGCTATGAATACCTTTTCCAAGCGGGCAGGCAATCTCAAACTCTCCGGCGTGAGCAAGGAGATTCGAGATTTTGTTCAGTCTACCTCCGGCTTGAAAGAAGCCAGTGCGAGTCTGTCTGCGGCTGGTGCAGCACTCAAGACGCTTCCGAACTCTATCAAGCGGTTCGGTGATGCAGTCGATGGGTTGACTCCTGATCGGCTGAACAATCTGACGCTGGCTGGACGGCGACTGAATAATTTTCAGGAGCAGGCCAACCGCTTCAATATTTATCCGGTAGTGTGGCAGCTGAATGATTTCAACAATGCCCTGGGTTCTGCGTTTGAAACCATGCAGCGGTTACAGAGCTACCGTGATATGAGCCAGAACTGGTTTAGCTCGGTTGCTAATGCTCCTATCGGGATTCCGCAGCAGACCAGCGCAACGCCAGCAGCATCGTTCCAAATGCCGCAGGTGCAGACTCGTATTCCTGAAATCACGTCGGCTCACGATAGTTTTCAGGAAATCGGCCAGCAGGGTAATAAACTATCTTCGATTTTTTTCACTTTGGAAAATACGTTGCGTCGTATCTTGGGTGTTTTTGGGAAACTTGGCTCTATGGGCTTATCGGTTTTGGATAAACTCAATAGTGGTTTCGATAATCTGGTCAAGTATGCGGCACGAGCTGGATACAACATGATGAAAGCATTTGGCTCCAATTTGTTTTCTCGTGTTAAGCAATCCACCTCCGGTCTGGGCCAATTCTGGTCTAGCTTGCAGCGTATCGCAATGTACCGCGCTGTTCGCTTTGTTCTGAGCCAGTTCACCGCAGCATTGCAGGGCGGTATCAAGAATATGTACCAATGGAGTAAACTCCTGAGCGGTGAGTTTGCTTCCAGCATGGACACGGCTGCTACCAGCATTCTCTACCTGAAAAACTCTTTTGCCGCAATGGTGTCGCCCATCATCGAGGCTCTGACCCCGGCCTTGGAGGTTGTAATCGACCAGCTGGTACGCATGATGAATGCCGTAAATCAGCTGTTCTCTGCGATTTCCGGCAAGAACGTGTATACTCATGCCGCCAAGTCTGCTACCGAGTATGCAGCAGCGGCAACCAAAGCTAATAAGGCAACCAAACGGTTTACTGTTAGCTTTGACGAGATCAATATTCTGGGCAAAAAGAGTAGCGATACGAGCACCAAGAAAAAGACTCCCGATTACAGTTCCATGTTTGAAACCTCTCCGATTGCTAGTGAGATTTCGGATTTTGCCAATCAGTTACGCACGGCTTTCAATGCGGGAGATTGGAACTCGTTAGGTTCCTTGCTCGGTGAGAAGCTGAACTCCATCGTGGACATGGTGGATTGGTCTGGTATCGGTTCCAAACTGGGTTATTACTTTAACGGCGCGATTTCTACCCTGTATAGTTTCCTAAAGACATTTAACTTTATGCAGTTAGGCACCGATCTTGCGTCGGGTGTTAATGCCGCATTAGAACAGATTGACTTTGGAACTTTGGGCGCACTGCTTGTCCGAAAGATCACGGCCCTGTTTGATCTGGTTATCGGTTTCATTACCGGTTTGGATTGGGGGCTGATTGGTCGGAGTATCAGTGATTTCCTGCTGGGTGCTTTGAATGAAGTTCGGGATTGGATTTCTTCGATTGATTGGGTAAAACTTGGTCACGATCTAACAACCAATCTGTTGGATTTCATTAGCAATATTCAGTGGGGTAAAATCATTACCACTTTCATTCAGCTATTGACGGATGTAGTAACGGCTGCCGTTGAATTTCTGGTTGGTGTATGCAGTGGCATAGGTAGTTGGCTCGACGAACACGTTTTCCAGCCGCTTCAAACGTGGTTTGCCACTACTCCGCTTGGACAGGCTCTTGAAGATGCAGGCGGCTCGTGGATAACCCTTATGTACAAGGGTATCAAAACTGGCCTCGGAAACATCGGCAAGTGGTTCGACGAACATCTGGTACAACCTGTCAAGGAAGCGATTGACAAGGCTAAAGGCTTCTTCAAGTTTGAATGGAGCCTGCCTGCAATCAAGCTCCCGCACATTAAATGGACGGATGGTGGCCCGCAGGCAACCGGTGTAATCAAAACCATCTTGGAAACTCTGAGTTTGCCTACCAGCATTCCCAAGCTGGGTGTCGAGTGGTACGCCAAGGGCGGTGTCATGGATGGGCCTACGCTGTTCGGCATGAACGGCTCCAATGCAATGGTCGGTGGAGAGGCTGGCCCGGAAGCAATTCTTCCTCTGAACACGTTCTACAAGAAGTTCACTTCTATCTTGGACGATAAGTTCACGGAGAATCTGGATTCTATTGGCTCTGCAGTTTCGAGTGCGAGTACGTCCCTGAAAACCGTTCTGAAAAAAATCAGTGGTGGCATCTCCAATTTAAGCGACGGACTGGATTCCGCGAAGTCAACGGTCGATTCTTTAGCCGGGGGCTTTAAGGAAACAGCCTCCGCTGTTTCCGATGTGTCCAAGTCCCTGATTGCAACTCAGAGTTCTTTCAGTCGGATTGTGCAGGGTGTGAAATCCTATGTATCGGACAGTATTGCCGAAATTGAGAACACCTACAACTATTCGGGCGGTGGTATTAAGGGTACGATTAGCGCAATCGGTGTGGCGATTTCTCGTACCTATCAGGGTATAGCGAAAGCCTTTACTGCAATTTCGGAGGCGATCGATAACGTTGAGACTACCATTTCGAACATCCAGAAAGTGATTACCACTTTCCAAAATCTGCGTAACAAGGTTGGTGATTTCATCGACATGTGTCCGCAGATTAAGCAGGCGTTGTCCGTTGCGGGTGATAACATGAAAGATTTTGTGCGGTCGGCTGGTCAGCTGTTTCATAGCGGTTGGGATGACATTTTGTCCGTAACAAGTTCTTTTTTTGACAAATTAAAGGTCAAGTTCGATAAGGGCTGGACTTTTAATAAAATCAAGGATAGCGTGAGTTCTCTGCTCGATTCCATGTACCAGGCGTTTGATAAGAATTGGAGCAATATTCTCGCATCGGCTGGTACGTTTTTAAACAACCTGGGTGTCAAGTTTAGCCCCAGCTCTGGCAGCGGTTCATCTGGCGAAGTCTCCGGCATCAATTGGGGCGGCGTGCTTGGAAACGGCATCAGTGCGATCATCAAGGCTGTAAGCGGCGACTGGGTAGGTGCAGCTATAAGCGGTGCCGGTGTACTTGGAAACGTCTTGCCGGGATTGCTCGGTGGTGGAAGCAATAACGGGTCTAGTGGGTCCACTGGTGGCATTTTCGGAAAAGTTGGTCAGTGGATTGGCAACGCATGGAATGGTATTAAGGACTGGGGCTCTGGTATCATAAAAGGCATTGGCAGTTTCTTCAAGGGAATTTTCCACTTCGCGGATGGTGGTTTCCCGGATGTAGGCCAGCTGTTCCTTGCACGAGAATCCGGCCCAGAGCTGGTAGGCAACTTGGGCGGTTCTCCTGCTGTTGCAAACAACGATCAGATTATCGAAGGTATTCGAGCCGGTGTTGCTGATGCTCTTGCCCGGCAGAATGACATTTTACGTCAGCAAAACGAGCTGTTGCAGAAGTTGCTCGAAAAGGACATGACTGCACAGGTTACGACTGCCAGCATGGTCAATGCATTTAATCGTAAAAATCAGAGAGACGGTAAGACCGTGATTCCTGTAGGAACCTAAAGGAGGGACATTTGATGGACTATAACGAATACAATCCTCTGCGGAGTGTGGACGGGAAGCTCGTCAAATGTCCGTCTTCTTATCAGTGGAAAATGCAGGATATCTCAGCCTCGGACGCAGGTCGTACCGAGGACACCAAAATGGACAAGAAGCGTATCGGTCAGATTCGCAAGATTGAACTGGAATGGCAAAACGTTACTGTCAAAGAAGCCTCTGCGATTCTGCAAGCATTCAACCCGGAGTATATCACGGTTTGTTATCTTGATGCTATGACGGGAACGTATCGTACCGGTGAGTTTTATGTGGGCGACCGCAGCACACCGCTGTACAATGCAAAACTGGGGGTGTGGAACAATGTAGCATTTAATATTATCGAAAGGACAGGTACTCAGAATGCGTAATATTTCACAGGAAGCAATCGACCTGTTCAGCAAAGACTATCGGCAGGTTGCTCGGATTCATTTCTCCAAAGGAGACAGTGAGTTTGATATTACCGAAGCCGATATCGTACAGGGCGGCATGACTATTGACCGTTACTCGGTTTCCGGCTCGAAGATCGAGGTAGGCTCTGCAATTGCGGCAGAGCTTACCTTGAAGCTTCGAAACTACGACGGTAAGTTTGACGATGTTCGTTTCGAGGGAGCAGAGTTGACCGTTGAGGTTGGTATCAAAAAGTGGGACGCTGGTGCATGGGAAAATGCTCAGGTTCATTGGATTCCGTGCGGCCGCTTTGTGGTCGATACTCCCCCTCGTACACTGGATACGATTTCAATCTCTGCATTGGACGGCATGGTCAATTTTGATAAAACGGTGGATGTTAATAAACTCCACTTCCCCGCCCATATTGATTCGTTGATTCAGCAAATTTGCTCAATCTGTGATGTGACCTTGCAGACTGATGTTACGCAATTGCCGAATCACGCTTATGCAGTCGGTAGTTTAACCACGTCGGACGATTCGTCAATCACTTATCGACAGGTGTTACGCTGGTGCGCTGCCATTACCGGAACTTGTGCGTATATGGATGTAGACGGAACCCTTGTTATGAGCTGGTATGAGTCCAGTGATTACACGTTCACACCGAAAGAGCGGTATTCTAGCGACCTGCTGGAAAATGACATCGTACTTTCTGGGTTTACGTTTACAGATAGCGACGGCAACTCGTATTTGGCAGGTACAAATGACTACACACTAGATTTGAGCGATTGTTCCTTTCTGACGAATAATCAGCAGGGAGTTCTTGATGAACTTTACAAAGCGCGAGGTGGTTTTTCTTACCGTCCGTATGAGGCCACGGTAAAATCCGCTCCCTACTTGTTTCCGATGGACACGATTCAGTTTGTAGACAAAAAGGGTGTGACGCATAGTACGATTGTGACACACGTTACGTTTACCTTGAATTGCAACACTTCCATTTCTGGTTCGGGCGAAACAGTCACGTCGAGCTCGTATTCTTTGTCAAACAAGGGTATGACGGAACGTCAGATTACCGCCAACAATTCCAAAGTCGGTAAAAACGACATCGTGTCAACGTTGAACGAGAGTAGCCAAACGGAATTGCTGAACGGAAATAAGATTGATTTGGCCGGTTGCATCGGCGAGAAAATCTGGTCGTTAAGTTTAGGCGAAGGGGTCATGCTCACAAATTACTCCTTTCCCTATCAGCAGTTTTCAATTGCGAACATCGTGGGTAAGTACACCTTCTACTATATCGTGTACAAAAACTGTACAAAGGAAACCTATTTCAACGGGGGAACTTACGGCACATGTTTGGTTCCCGCGAAAGTTCAAAGTGGTATGTTTTCGCTCCGAGAAGTGAGTCCGTTGGAACACTATGATGAGAGTTTAACTTACACGATTCCCTCCGGATTATTCATGGTTTTTCGTACTTTCGATTACTGGACGGCAGGCGATATTGTTTACTTTGAGTGGTTTAACGCAGGTGTTGTTACCGCCAACTCGGCCTCTGGCGATGGACAATATCTGGTGCCCGTCACGATTTATGGTATCAAATAAAGGAGACTTCTCGTGATTGCTTTAAATTTGGACAAGTCCACGCATCGCATTTTATCAGCTTATACCGTCTTTAACGATATCTACCCCGATGGCACCCCTTTGGTTGATACTCTGCCCGAGAAAAACATTAACGATTATCGCTATGAGAACGGTGAGTTTGTCTATGACCCGCTTCCCCGTGTGACGGGTGACACAAGCGCTATCTTCGGCCCTTATAAACCGACAGAGAGGAGTGTTTCTAAATGATTCAGGTTATCAGCGAGGTTACGCTGGACGTCGCACAACTTAATTATTTTGACGCGATCGTTACGAAGCAGTATGACCGCGAAACTCGTTTCCTGAGAGTTCATCTGACGAGTAACGGTGAACCCATCACCGTTGATAGCGATTCAAGCGCAATTATCAACGCTCGTCGCCCCGATAAGACCAGTAAGTCCTTCATGGGTACGGTTGAATCTGACGGTAGTAGTGTGCTGGTTCCTATCGCCTACTGGATGGTCGAACAGGACGGTACAGTTTGTTGTGATGTTTCTGTTGTCCAAAATACCGGCGTCTTGACCACTATGTCTTTTGAACTGAGCGTTCAGGAGGCTATGAACTCTAACAACGATGATTCTGTTACCGATGATGACAAATACGGTGTTTTAGTGTCATTGATAGCAGAAGTTTCCAGCTTTAAGACGGCTGAACAGCAGCGAGTTGAGGCTGAACAGCAGCGAGTTGAGGCTGAACAGCAGCGAGTTGAGGCTGAACAAGCTCGTGAAAGCTGGAAAAAGGATACAGCGGAGGAGGTGTCAGGTTGGGCTACTACAGTAAAGGAAACTTTAGACAACGCTAAGCTGGAAGTAAAGAATTTAGAAGATGCTATTGGTAGCAGCGCTGAGTCTGCCGACAAGGCTGCCGCCCACCTGCAGGCCACCAAAGAGTATTTTGAGCAGGTGCGCACCATCACCATCGGTGCACAGGGCTGGTACGCCACGCCGGAAGCCCTCAAGGCTGCTGTGCCGGTGGGCGAAAACGGCTGGTGGGCAGTGGTAGGCACGACCGACACCATCTGGACGTGGGACGGTGACACCGGCGCGTGGAAGGATAGCGTGCAGAAAGCGGACATGTCAGATTTTTACACGCAGGCGCAGGTGGACGCACTGCTGAAAGCGCAAAAGCTTGCAGACCATCCCGTTGGTAGTGCGTTTTTCACCATTTCGGACGACGACCCGGCGCAGCTTTTTGGCGGCACATGGATGAAAATTGCAGAAGACCGGGCGATTATGGGTGCCAGCACCACCCATGCAGCAGGCAGCACCGCAGAAGCGGGCCTGCCGAATATCACAGGCAGTCTTATAAGCACTGCAACAAGTTCCGGTTCGGGACCATTTAGAGGAAACTCTAACAGTGTAACGGGTCATGGCGCATTAAGCATTACTGCCGCCGTTAATAAATCATATTGCGGCTATTCAAGATATGATGGTCAAGAATATAGTATCGGGTTTAATGCGGCAAATTCCAGTCCCATTTATGGTTCCAGCAATACCGTACAGCCCCCAGCGTACTATATGAACGTTTGGATTCGATTGCCATGATCAAGTAACACGAATCCAAATATTGAAATAATACGCGGGCGGCTGGACGGTATCAGATGCACCGTATACCGCATTGGATGCAGATGCATCAAAGTAAAGATCATAGTTCTTACCGGCATAGCGAGCGTGCCCGGCATACGCGTTGCTTTTTTCGACACCACGAAATGCACCCGCACAAATCAGATATCCCTCCGTGCGGAACGGGCCCTGGTCAGCAGTGCCCTCGACCATGCTGCCGGTGATGTTGGGCAGGCCCGCTTCTGCGGTGCTGCCTGCTGCATGGGTGGTGCTGGCACAAAGCACAAAGTATAAAAACAGACCGCCCGAAAGCGGTCTGAATAGAAAGGACTGATTATATGAGCAAGACCATCATGGACGTGTCCCGCTGGCAGGGGGACATCAACTGGGACAAGGTCAAAGCAAGCGGCAAGGTTTAGTCTATTAGGGTTTATTAAGACAGTTTCAATCCTATATATCAAAACAAAGGAGAAGTAAATCATGGCAACTCTGAATATCATGGACGTGTCCAAGTGGCAGGGCACTATCAACTGGGATAAGGTGAAAGCCTCCGGCAAGGTGGATGGTGTCATGCTGCGAGTGCTGGGCAGTAAGGGCGGCAAGCCCTATGTTGACCCCACTTTCGAGGCCAACTACAAAGCCTGTATTGAGCGCGGCATCCCGGTCGGTGCCTACTATTACAGTGCGGCCACCCTCCGCAGTGCGGCCAATATCGAGCTGGCTCTCCTGCGCCGGACTATCCTCGGCAAGAAGTTCCAGCTGCCTATTGCGGTTGACATTGAGCATGAAACCCAGAAGCGGCTCGGCAAGCAGAAGCTCACCGATCTGGTGGCCTACCAGTTGAGTATGATCGAGAGCTGGGGCGTATATGCAATGCTGTACGCCAATTTGGATTTCTGCCTGAACTACCTGTACGCAGGCGGCGCGGCTCTCAAAAAGTACGATCTCTGGCTGGCTGCTTATCGTGTCAACAAGACCAAGCCTGCTACCAACTTTGCCTTTGGTATGTGGCAGCACACCTCGACCGATTCCGTCCCCGGCGTGAGCGGAAACGTGGATATGAGCTATGGCTACAAGAACTACCCTGCGATCATTAAGAAAGCAGGGCTGGAACTGGTAAAGTAAGGAGGACAGACCGATGCAGAATATCTTGATGTCAGATACGCCTTATGCTGAATGGCTGGCTGATGCACTGGCTACCATTGCAGAAATGGGCGCGGAAAAGATTGCCATTGTCGGTATCGCACCTGATGGACAGTCGGTATTTACTGGCTATACCAACATGACGATGGGCGATAAGGCGGTCGCCGCTACTCACATTCAGGCCGACGCAATGATGGATGTTGTCTGCAACAACGGTCAGTCCATCCGGCAGGCTTGGGAGGATGAAGATAGCGAGGTGTAAATCCAATGCAGTTTATCACCGATCACTGGCAGGAGGTAGCCGTTGCGCTGGTAATTGCCGGTCTGACCGCTGGTTTCCGTACTCTCTGGAAGCGTGTTAAGGCTCAGAAAGACGAAACCGATGCAGTCAAGGAGGGTGTGAAGTCCCTGCTTCACGACAGGCTCTACCAGACGTGTACACATTATGTTGCTCAGGGCTGGATTGATACGGAGAGCCTGCACAATCTGGACTACCTGTACAACGCATATCACCGACTGGGAGGCAATGGCACCGGAACCAACTTGTACAACCGTGCCAAAGCTCTCCCGCTGAACACCGATCAAAGAAAGGAAGAAAATTATGTCTAACAACATCAAGCTGAAAATCTCTACCGCTACTATTGCCCGTACCGCTGTCCTGCTGCTGGCCCTGACCAATCAGGTTCTCAGCGCGATGGGCAAGCCCGTCCTGCCCATTGAGTCGGCCACCGTCGAGCAGCTGGTCACTACCGGCATCACCTGTGTTACCGCGCTGATTGCGTGGTGGAACAACAACTCGTTCACTCAGGAGGCTATCAAGGCCGACAACCTGCTGAACGAGTGGCAGGGTAAGACCATGAAGTAAAATTTGACGGCTCCTGTCCGCAGTGGTATAATGTAATCAATCGGGAGTCAGGTTTGAATAAGACCTGATTCTGAGGTAGCAGGCTTTCGGGTCTGCTACCTTTCTTTTGAATTGAAAGGCCCCGGCCTTTGTAGAGAGCGGCATTGCCTGTGGGCAGTTCCGCTCTTGATTTTTGCCAGAGGGTATATAACCATAACGTCCCAAAACAGAACTGGCGTAGTAGACAAAAAGAAAAGGCACAGACGGCCCTTAATTGGACTATCTGTGCCTTTTTGTTTGGATTAGAAGCAAATTGAAGATTATAAAGTTCGGATTTACTCCTAATGGTCCACCATTGCGTTCCAAATCCGAACCTTTTCCCGTATCGGATTTGATGCGGTACGTCTTGCTCGGAATATCGGTTACATTGTACGCAGTGGTGATTTTGAACCAGCCGTCAGGTTCATCCCAAAGAGTGACCGAGTTTACAAAAAGATTGATAATACGTTTCTTCGCGGCCTCTGTTTTGATATTGCCCTGTGCGATTCGGGTCAAAAATTCTAAAACGTCCTGCTTGGTGATGGCATCTTTTTTCTGCTTTTCGTACTCAAGTTCTTTCAGGCAGGACTTTTTTTCTTTCTCCAACTCCACCATGCGGTTGAGCAGGGTTTCCGGGACTACGCCCCGCTCAATAGCAGCAGTGATGTTTTTTAGTGCGGCATCCAGCTCTTGCAGGTGTTCTTCCAGAGCAGGGATTTTGCCCTCGATCTGGATTTCCTTATAATACTCCTGCATGGTGGCATCCGCGATCAGATTCATAATATCAGGGGTCAGGAGGGTAAGGGCATCCTGCACCACCACGTCCTCGATCAGCTCTTTACGGATGGATTTCTTCTGGCACCTGTGCTGCTTATGACCGTAGCAGGAGTAGTAGTTGTAGGTCACACCCTGCGCATTGGTGCCGGTGTCGCCGTTCATCTGCTCCCCGCAGTGGCCGCAAAAGAGTTTACCCGATAGGAGGTAATCGACCTTTGCCTTGCCTCGCGCCGGGGCACTGGCTGTGAGTTTCAGTTTCTCTTGCACCCTGTCAAATAGGGCCTTATCCACGATGGCCGGTACGCCGCCCTCGACCCGGTGTTCTTTGTACTGATACACCCCGATGTACTTCTCATTGCGGAACATAGACTTAAAGCTGTTCTTATTGAACGCATAGCCCCGCGTTGTACGGTAGCCCTTGTTATTGAAGATTTCGGAGATCATCGAAATGGACTTGCCCTCGTCGTAGAGTCTGAATGCTTCTTGTACAATGGGTGCTGTCCGGGGGTCAATGACGAAGTGTTTGTTCTCAATCTTATAGCCCAAAGGAATGGTGCCACCTGTGACCTGACACTTGTAGGCCGACTCCTGCATACCACGGCTGACCTTTTGTGCCAGCTCTGCGGAGTAAAATTCTGCCATACCCTCAAGGACTGACTCTAGGATGATACTCTCCGGGCTGTCTGTCAAATTCTCGGTAGCACTGATAAGGCGCACACCAACTTTTTTCAGACGGTACTTGTAGTTTGCGCTGTCATAGCGGTTACGGGCAAACCGGTCGAGTTTATAGACGATCACGGCATCAAAGAGGCCCTTTTCTGCATCCTTTATCATCCGTAGGAACTCGTGACGTTTCTCTGTATGCTTGCTGGCAGAGGTAGCGCGGTCGATGTAGGTTGCAACCACAGTGATACCCTGCCGCTTGCAGTAGTCCAAGCAAACGCGCTGCTGGCCCTCAATGGACTGCTCCGTTTGAGAGCTGCTGGAATATCGGAGATAAAGACAGGCTTTCATAATAGAACCTCTTGGTTAGTTTTTCCAAATGTTATTACAATTTTCAATAGTACATCTATTGACTTTCCAATTTTATAGTTGTATAGTATAGGCAAGTTAAACAACCATAAATTGTATATAGGGGAAGCTATATGGATAACGAATTTATCAATATGTACAAGCAGCTCAATCAACAAGAGCAAGCTGCCATTAAAGATTTTATTCGTGAGTTGCTAGAAGCTCACGAAGTTTCTGTTTCACCTGCTCCTGCTCGTCGGGAGTAAGCTGATTGTACATTTCGTTAAGCTCACTGTCGATTTCGACGGTGGGCTTTTCTTTTTCGTCCGTTTCTCCGTTTAGATATTCAGGGGTTGTGTTTAATAGATCAGCCCATGTCTGAATCCAAGTCGGATTTACCTTTTTGGTTCTTTTCAAGTTGTAATTGTAATCGGCAGGTTTTCCTACTTTTTCATACAGGAATGCTTTTGTCAGCCCTCTCTCTTTAGAAAGTTGGTCAAATCGTTCATAACTAAACATAATAAAGCCTCTTTTAATTGTGCAAAGTGACAATATACCTAAAACTAGGTAATTTACCATTGACTTTACCTATTTCTAGGTATATAATCACTCTCGTAAACAAGATTTACAGACAAAACGAACCACAACCCCGGCAGACTTCCTCTCTACTCAGGTTCTCCTATGGCTATTTTGCTACTCCAATTTCATTATAGCATAAGAGCGTTCTTTGTCAACGGATTGTTTACAAGTTTTCAAGAAAGGAGGCGTTCTTATGCAGATTACGATTACTGTATCTCCTACGGAACTGCTCGAAGTGCTGTCTGGCATCAATGCCGACATTTGTATCACGGCACCCAAGAAGCAGCCTACCGCAGTCGAGATTCCCATTTCGGAAGATATGCTGGACAGTGTGATGCGTCGTGCGTTCAGCGGCAAGTAAGACCTCTCCCTACATTATAAGAAAGGAGGCGCAAGTATGGAACCCGGTGAACTGATTCAGCAGAAGCTATATGAGGAACACCTCTCTTACGAATGGCTGATTACACAGCTCAATCGTCGCGGCCTAACCGTTGGTAAAACCGCTATTAGTCTGGCATTTACCAGTAAGCGTACCAACGATACCAGCCAGCGTATCATTCAGGAGTCAAAAAAGGTTCTCCGCGATTACGATAGGTTCCTCAATAAAAATGACGGACACTGATGAATTATCTACTTTCGCCCAGTGGCTCCTTGCTTTTATCAAGGAATCCCGGCGCAATGCTGCGGAGGCTTCCAATGAACAGACTGGTTAAGTGGTGTTGGAAAAACATCTTCTGGCTGATGGCCTGCGCCGGTGGCGTGGGTGCCACCCCTGCCCTCGTACAGTATGCGTATTCTGCGCGTGGATATAAGGCAATCGGTGGTGAGATTTTCGTACCCTTTCTGGTTCCGCTGATTTGGTATCTGGTGGAGCTGGTCAAGGGAGCATTTAAGGAGTTCTCTAAGGAACTCGAAGAAGAAACCTAAAGAGGTATCACATGAGTAATTATTGTAAGTACGTCAAGGTGCGTTTCGGCATCGCACTCAATTCCTACGCGCTGCCGACAGGCAATGCCGAGGGCTACTGGTTCAAGGCTTACGAGCCGTTGGTTCCCGGCGATATGGTTGTTGTGGAGGTTCGGGACACATTCACTCTGGCAACTGTTCTGGATGTTGCGCCTATGCCGGTCGGCTTTACCGGTCAGGTTACGAAAGCCGTCCTGAGCAAGATCAACACCAACGCTTATACCCACGGCAAGCAGATGGACGAGCAGCGTAAGGAGCTGAAAAAGCGCATGGACGAAAGGGTTAAGGCATTGCAGGAGGACGCTCTCTACGAAATGCTGGCAGAGAAAGACCCTGAGCTGAAATCCATGCTGGAAGCGTACCGCGAGGTACAGTAAATCTTTTCTTCAAGAGAAAGTGAGTTTTATATGAAAAACAATTTTCAGGTAGGCGATATTATCCGAGGTGTTAAGGGTGCCCCCTATGCCATTACGGATGAACACATGACCACTGGCCGTGTGATTAAGACGGACTCTGACGGCACTTTCACGGTCAAGATCACCGGTTATCCTAGCCGTCCCGGTGAAATCGGTGAGGTTTATTACAATCTCGACCCGCAGTATTTTGAGCTGATTCGGCATTCCGAAATGAAGCCGTTCAATCGTCTGGAAGCCCTCGCTGCGTTGGCTAAGGACAAGTCTGCTTTGCTTGACTATGACTTGTCCTGTGCCGACCTGAGCAGTGCCGACCTGAGCGGTTCCAACCTGCGCAGTGCCGACCTGAGCGGTTCCAACCTGAGCGG
>ERZ1034949.567-NODE-567-length-23391-cov-93.290195_pt1 | contig 23391 bp, 28 predicted proteins | sample MGYA00520590_ERZ1034949 | MGnify/ENA primary metagenome ERZ1034949 (study PRJEB33766, sample SAMN09781752) | gut metagenome | biome: gut microbiome | host: Homo sapiens | place: Madagascar | study: EMG produced TPA metagenomics assembly of the PRJNA485056 data...
ATAGTTTCTAGTGAATTTTTGTTTTTTCACTGTCTACTATATGGGGAGTATATCAAGCTGTCTCTTTACTACTTCTTAGTATAAATCTAGATAGTTATCAATTTCCCATTGTGAAACAAAGGCCGCATAGCTTGACCATTCAATTTTCTTAGTTTCCACAAAGTTTACAAAGATATGTTCACCAAGTGCTGCTTTGACAACTTCATCTTCTTGTAAAGCTTTAACAGCATTGTGCAAAGTAGATGGAAGGTCACGGATACCTGCTTCTTTACGTTCTTCTTCAGTCATGACATAGATATTTGATTCAACTGGAGCTGGAGCTTCAATTTTGTTTTCAATACCGTCAAGACCTGCTTCAAGAAGGACAGCAAGTGCAAGATATGGGTTAGCAGTTGGGTCAACAGAACGAAGTTCCAAACGAGTACCCATACCACGTGAGGCAGGAACGCGAATAAGCGGTGAACGGTTGCGTCCAGCCCATGCAATATAAACTGGTGCTTCATAACCAGGAACCAAACGTTTGTATGAATTTACAGTTGGGTTCATGATTGCAGTGTAGTTATAAGCATGTTTCATCAAACCGCCAAGGAAGTAATATGCTGTTTCTGACAATTGCATACCTTTTGGATCTTCAGTATCGTAGAAGGCATTGTTTCCATCGTAATCGAACAATGACATATTACAGTGCATACCTGAGCCGTTGATACCGAATTTAGGTTTAGCCATAAAAGTAGCATAAAGACCATGTTTACGAGCAATTGTTTTAACAACAAGTTTGAAAATTTGAATGTTATCACAAGCTTTCAAAACATCAGCGTATTTAAAGTCAATTTCATGTTGACCAATAGCCACTTCGTGGTGACTTGCTTCAACTTCAAATCCCATTTCAGTCAAAACATTAACGATTTCACGACGAGTGTTATCTGCAAGGTCAGTTGGTGCAAGGTCGAAGTAACCACCACGGTCGTTTACTTCAAGAGTTGGTTCACCTTTTTCATCCAATTTGAACAAGAAGAATTCTGGTTCCGGACCAAGGTTAAATGATTTGAAACCAACTTTTTCCATATGACGAAGAGCACGTTTCAAGTTCCCACGTGGGTCACCTGCAAATGGTTCACCTTCAGCAGTATAGATGTCACAGATCAAACCTGCAACAGCACCATTTTCACCGCCCCAAGGGAATACTGTCCAAGTATCAAGGTCTGGATGTAAGAACATATCAGATTCATTGATACGAACAAAACCTTCGATTGAAGAACCGTCAAACATTGCTTTGTTTGCCAATACTTTGTCAAGTTGTTCATCAGTTGCTGGAATTTCCACGTTTTTCAATGTCCCAGCGATATCTGAGAACATTAAACGCAAGAAAGTTACATTTTTTTCTTTGACTTCGCGACGAATGTCAGCTGCTGTAATAGTCATGAATTATGGTCTCCTTTTTAAAACCGAAATAACCGAGCGGCGCGTATTTTTAGATGTGCCAGTTGCTAATGTACTGTGATGGGGGCGAAAAACGACCTTGGTTACGGAGTTCATCTTGTAAGATACGACGAACATCAGCATCAGTTAAAGATTTTTGTTTCTGATGTGCTTTATCTTGTCGCTCCGCATATTCACGCTTAATAGCCACAATATTAAGCCCCTCATCAAGAAAATCTTTAATTTCGAGCAATCGATCCATGTCGTTTAACGAATACATACGACGATTTCCCGACGTCCTCTCTGGGGTAATTAAACCTTGATCTTCATAATAACGAATCTGGCGTGCTGTTAAATCCGTCAATTTCATTACCGTTCCAATAGGAAATACCGCCATTGAACGTCTGAGTTCTTTTTCTTTCATGATGGCCTCCTTCCGACACTTATTATAATCTGAAAATTCTAAACCGTCAACCCCTTATGTAAGAAAATATGACATAAACGGAAAATTTTTAGCTTTTTTTGCGTAAAAGCTCCCTAATCTTATCAACATCAGAATTAACAAGAATAGCTACAAAGACTCCGCAAAATGTTTCAAATACCCTAGCAAATACATATAAAATAGTATCTCCAGAAGGAATTGATAAGGTAATAATCAAAAGCGCTGATGTTCCACCAATGATTCCTGCTTTGTTATTAATTGAAACATTAATCATAATTCCTAACATGGTAAAAATTGGGACAAAAATCAACGTTACCCAAAACTGATTATGGAAAAATTGATTGATAAAAAAGAAGAGCAAAGATAGCAAACCACCAACACTATTTCCTACCACACGTGAGAAGCCAAAATGAACACTTTTGTCCAAACTTTCACGTAAACTAAAAACAGCTGTCAGTGTTCCTATCTGCAGCCCTTCCCATCCAAATAAATGGAAAATTAATAAAACCAAAAAAACAGCTAAACCAGTCTTAAAGGTGCGCATGCCCAATTTAAATTTACTCGGGTCAAACTTATAATTCGATAAAAGATTTTTTAAATAATTCATAACTCACAACCAATTTGCATTTTCTTTATTTTAACATATTTTCAAATTGATTTGTAAGCGTTCCACCAACATGAATGCGTTTACCACAAAATATCTCTCACTTGAATTCCACAAAACAAAATAATAGTAGCACTTTTAAGCAATAAAATGTTTTCTTTTCATTTATGGATTTTACACATAAAAAAGGGCGGCAAAGCCGCCCTTTTGAATCTTCTTAACGAAGAAATTATTATTTATCAGTAAGTGCTGCAAGACCTGGAAGTACTTTACCTTCAAGAAGTTCCATAGAAGCTCCACCACCAGTAGAAATCCATGAGAATTTGTCAGCACGACCAAGGTTGATAGCTGCGGCAGCTGAGTCACCACCACCGATAATTGATTTAACGCCTGGTTGTTTAACGATAGCGTCCATTACACCGATTGTACCAGCTTGGAAATCAGGGTTTTCGAACACACCCATAGGTCCGTTCCAAACAACTGTTTTAGCACCAGTCAATTCTTCGTCAAATTTAGCGATAGATTTTGGACCGATATCAAGACCAAGGAATCCAGCATCTACTGCTGCACCTTCAGTATCTTTAACTTCAGTGTAATCAGCAAAAGCGTTAGCTTCTTTTGAGTCAACTGGCAAGATTAATTTACCGTCAGCTTTAGCCAAAAGTTCTTTAGCAACATCAAGTTTGTCTTCTTCAACAAGTGAGTTACCGATTTCGATACCTTGTGCTTTAAGGAATGTGTAAGTCATACCACCACCGATAAGGACTTTATCAGCTTTCTTCAACAAGTTTTCGATAACACCGATTTTATCTGAAACTTTTGAGCCACCAAGGATTGCGATAAATGGACGAACTGGTTTTTCAACAGCTTCTTGGATGTACGCAATTTCGTTTTCAAGAAGGAAACCTGCAACAGCTTTTTCAACGTTTGCAGAGATACCTACATTAGATGCGTGTGCACGGTGTGCAGTACCAAATGCATCGTTAACGAAGATTCCGTCACCAAGTGAAGCCCAGTATTTACCAAGTTCTGGATCGTTTTTAGATTCTTTTTTACCGTCAACATCTTCAAAACGAGTGTTTTCAACAAGAAGAACTTCACCGTCTTTAAGGTTGTTGATAGCTTCTTCAAGTTCAGCACCACGTGTAACACCTGGAAAGACAACTTCTTGACCAAGTTTAGCTGCCAAATCAGCTGCTACTGGAGCAAGAGATTTACCTTCTTTATCAGCTTCTTCTTTAACACGTCCAAGGTGAGAGAAAAGAATTGCACGACCACCTTGTTCGATGATGTACTTGATTGTTGGAAGAGCCGCAGAAATACGGTTGTCGTTAGTGATAACGCCATCTTTCAAAGGCACATTAAAGTCAACACGGACAAGAACTTTTTTGCCTTTCAAATCAACGTCTTTAACAGTCAATTTAGCCATTTGATAGGACTCCTTATTATTTTTTATACATGCTAATTATATCACAAAACCTGTAAAAGAGGTAGCAAAATCAGTACATTTTGTACGCCAGCCACTACTAAACGAGGAAACCTGTAAATTTCTGTATCATTTTACAATATACAAAAAAGAGAGGAACGAATCCTCTCTTCTTCAGCTAACTCATTGATTATTTAGCAATTTTTGCAAAGTATTCAAGAGTACGAACAAGTTGTGAAGTGTAAGACATTTCGTTGTCGTACCATGAAACAGTTTTAACCAATTGAGTACCATCAGCTGCTTCAGTTACTTCTGTTTGAGTTGCGTCAAACAATGAACCGAATGAGATACCTACGATATCGCGTGAAACGATTGGGTCAGTGTTGTAACCGAATGATTCAGTTGCAGCAGCTTGCATAGCAGCGTTAACTTCTTCAGCAGTTACTTTTTTGTCAAGAACTGAAACAAGTTCAGTAAGTGATCCAGTTGGAACTGGTACACGTTGAGCATGACCTTGAAGTTTACCGTTCAATTCTGGGATAACAAGACCGATAGCTTTAGCAGCACCAGTTGAGTTAGGAACGATGTTTTCAGCAGCAGCACGTGCGCGACGGAAGTCACCTTTACGGTGTGGTGCGTCAAGAGTCATTTGGTCACCAGTGTAACCGTGAACTGTGGTCATTGTACCAACTTTAAGACCGAATGATTTGTTCAAAGCATCAGCCATTGGCGCAAGACAGTTTGTTGTACATGAACCAGCTGAGATAACTGTTTCAGTACCATCAAGAATTTCGTGGTTAGTGTTAAATACGATTGTTTTAACATCTGATCCACCAGGAGCTGTGATAACAACTTTTTTAGCTCCACCTGCGTGCAAGTGTTTTTCAGCAGCAGCTTTAGTTGCAAAGAAACCAGTTGCTTCAAGAACGATTTCTACACCATCGTTAGCCCAGTCGATTTGTTCTGGGTCACGTTCTGCAGAAACTTTAACGAATTGACCGTTAACTTCAAAACCACCATTTTTAACAACAACATCACCGTCAAAACGACCTTGAGTTGTATCGTATTTCAACAAGTGTGCAAGCATAGCTGGGTCGGTAAGGTCGTTAATACGAGCTACTTCAACACCTTCAACGTTTTGGATACGACGGAATGCAAGACGACCAATACGACCAAAACCGTTAATACCAACTTTAACTACCATAGTGATTTCCTCCTTATGAAAATCAAAAAAATTTTTATTTTAAAAGGTTTCCCTTTTAGACAATTGTGAAAAGATTAACTTACGTAGGCACAAATCAATCTTTCAACGTTAGTATTATATAACTATTTCGCCAAAATTGCAAACATTATTACCGTTTTCATTACAAAAAAGGACACTCATTTGAGCATCCTTTTTAACAGTAATTATTCACCAGAATTTTTCTTGATGATTTCTTCTTGAACTGATTTAGGAACGTCTTCGTAGTGGTCAAATACCATCATGAATGTACCACGTCCTTGAGTTGCAGAACGAAGAACTGTTGCGTAACCGAACATTTCAGCAAGTGGAACGAAGGCACGAACGATTTGGCTATTACCGTGAGCTTCCATACCATCAACACGTCCACGACGAGCTGTAACGTGACCCATAACGTCACCAAGGTTTTCTTCTGGAGCTGTGATTGTAACAAGCATCATTGGTTCAAGAATAACTGGGTGTGCAGTTTTAGCAGCTTCTTTAAGTGCAAGTGATGCAGCAATCTTGAAGGCTGTTTCAGATGAGTCGACATCGTGATATGAACCATCGTAAAGTTTAGCTTTAACGTCAACTATTGGGTAACCAGCAAGAACACCGTTAACCATAGATTCTTGAAGACCTTTTTCTACCGCAGGAATGAATTCACGAGGAACCACACCACCGACGATAGCATTTTCGAATTCGAATCCTTTACCTTCTTCATTTGGAGTAAATTCAATCCAAACATCACCGAATTGACCTTTACCACCAGATTGGCGTTTGAAGAATCCACGTGCTTGAGTAGCTTGACGGAATGTTTCACGGTATGATACTTGTGGAGCACCTACGTTAGCTTCAACTTTGAATTCACGTTTCATACGGTCAACAAGGACGTCAAGGTGAAGTTCACCCATACCAGAGATAACTGTTTCACCAGTTTCAACGTTAGTTTCAACACGGAATGTTGGGTCTTCTTCAGCAAGTTTTTGAAGAGCGATACCCATCTTATCTTGGTCAGCTTTAGATTTAGGTTCAACCATCAATTGGATAACTGGTTCTGGAACATCGATTGATTCAAGAATAACTTTAGCTTTTTCATCAGTCAATGAGTCACCAGTTGTAGTATCTTTCAAGCCAACAGCAGCGGCGATATCACCAGCGTAAACTGTTTCGATTTCGTTACGGTGGTTAGCATGCATTTGAAGGATACGTCCGATACGTTCACGTTTACCTTTAGATGTGTTAAGAACGTAAGAACCGCTGTTCAATACACCTGAGTAAACACGGAAGAATGTCAAACGACCTACGAATGGGTCAGTCATGATTTTGAATGCAAGGGCTGCAAATGGTTCTTCATCTGACGCTGGACGTTCTTCTTCTTCGTCTGTATCTGGGTTAACACCTTTGATTGCAGGGATGTCAAGTGGGCTTGGAAGGTAGTCGATAACCGCATCAAGCATCATTTGAACACCTTTGTTTTTGAAGGCAGAACCACAAAGAACTGGGAAGAATTCAACGTTGATAGTTGCTTTACGGATAGCAGCTTTCAATTCAGCTTCAGTGATTTCTTCACCTTCAAGGTATTTCATCATCAATTCTTCATCAGTTTCAGCAACTGCTTCGATCAATTTTTCACGATATTCGTTAGCTTGATCTACGTATTCAGCTGGAATATCTTCTTCAAGAATATCTGTACCAAGGTCGTTAGTATAGATTTCGGCTCTCATTTTAACCAAGTCAATGATACCGTTGAAGCTATCTTCAGAACCGATTGGCAATTGAATTGGGTGAGCGTTAGCTTGAAGACGATCGTGAAGTGTGCTTACTGAGTAAAGGAAGTCAGCACCGATTTTGTCCATTTTGTTTGAGAATACGATACGAGGAACACCGTATTCAGTAGCTTGACGCCAAACTGTTTCAGTTTGAGGTTCTACACCTGATTGTGAGTCAAGAACTGTTACCGCACCATCAAGAACACGAAGAGAACGTTGTACTTCGATTGTGAAGTCCACGTGCCCTGGTGTGTCGATAATGTTTACACGGTAGTCTTTCCATTGTGCAGTTGTAGCGGCAGATGTGATTGTGATACCACGTTCTTGCTCTTGTTCCATCCAGTCCATCTGTGAAGCACCTTCGTGTGTTTCACCGATTTTATGGATTTTACCAGTATAGTAAAGAATACGCTCAGTTGTTGTTGTTTTACCAGCATCGACGTGAGCCATGATACCAATGTTACGAGTTTTTTCAAGTGAAAATTCGCGAGCCATTTTTTTCTCCTATGTATAAATTTAATTTACTACTCTATTATAGCATACTTTTAGAACGGATAGGCAGGACCTACCCGTTCTAAACATGCTTTATTAAATTTGATACAGATTAGCAAACAAAACACTTGCTAAACACAGCCTGAATACTAGTAGTAAAAAATTTTAATTGTATTCGAAGCTTTGTATCTGTATATCGCAGATTACCAGCGGAAGTGTGCGAACGCACGGTTTGCTTCTGCCATACGGTGTGTATCTTCGCGTTTTTTAACTGAAGCACCAGTGTTGTTAGCAGCATCCAAGATTTCTTTTGCAAGACGATCTTTCATAGTGTGTTCACCACGAGCACGTGATGCAGTTACCAACCAACGAAGCCCAAGAGTTGTACGACGTTCTGGACGAACTTCAACTGGGACTTGGTAGTTAGAACCACCAACACGACGAGCACGTACTTCAAGAACAGGCATGATGTTTTCCATAGCTGTTTCGAATACTTCAAGTGCATCGTTTCCAGTAGCTTCTTTGATTTGTTCAAATGCATCATAAACGATTGATGCAGCTGTACCACGTTTACCATCAAGCATAACACGGTTGATAAGACGTGTTACAAGTTGTGAATTGTATAATGGATCTGGCAATACTTCGCGTTTAGGCGCTCTATTTTTACGACTCATTTTTTCTTATCCCCCTTCTATTATCCTTTAGGACGTTTAGCACCGTATTTAGAACGGCCTTGTTTACGATCAGCAACACCTGCAGTATCAAGTGCACCACGAACGATGTGGTAACGTACCCCTGGAAGGTCTTTTACACGTCCACCACGGATAAGAACAACACTGTGTTCTTGAAGGTTGTGTCCGATACCCGGGATGTACGCAGTAACTTCGATAAGGTTGCTCAAACGTACACGAGCGAATTTACGAAGGGCTGAGTTAGGTTTTTTAGGTGTCATTGTTCCAACACGAGTTGCAACACCACGTTTTTGTGGTGAAGATACGTTAGTTTGAACTTTTTTGTGGCTGTTGTAACCAACGTTAAGTGCTGGTGATTTAGATTTTTCAACTTTAGATTTACGTGGTTTACGTACCAACTGGTTGATTGTAGGCATCTACTTTTCTCCTGTAAGATTTTTTATTTTGGTTGATAAGGTACTTGGTGACAGTCCTTATCTAAAATGTGTACTTTGCAACATTTGTCAGCACGTCTCTGTACACTCTGGAGAGACCAAAAGTAAAAAGTACCGTTCATTATGATAACACAACTTGCACCGGCTGTCAAATGATTTCGCCGTATTTTATAGCTTTTATAAAACTTTTTGGCAGCTATTAAATTGTTATAGTCAAGATTAAACACCCTTGGGCAATATAACATCCAAAGAAAAAAGAGGGAACTCCCTCTTTTAATCGAAAATATTACCAATTTCTACTTTGACATGATTGTTTTTAACATCAATTTCTGAAACTTTTAGAAGTGATTTGTAAGTCATTCGGTCACGTTTTTCTTGGGCATTTTCAGCAAAGACTGCGACACCCACAAGAGTACTATCGAATTCTTTCAAAAGACTGACCATACCAGAAATCGTTCCCCCACCTTTGAGGAAGTCGTCAACAATCAAGACACGACTATTCGGTTTCAAGCTACGTTTAGACAAGAACATCTTTTCAATACGGTCACTTGAACCACTTGCATAATTGACAGAAACGGTTGAACCTTCCGTAATTTTAAGGTCACGTCGAACGATGACAAATGGAACATTCAAGATATTTGCAACGGCATTTGCCAAAGGCACACCTTTGGTTGCTACTGTCATAACCGCATCAATTTTATTTTCCTTGAAAGCATTAGCAATGATACGTCCAACACTTTGTAAAATTTTAGGGGCACTTAATAAATCTGATAAGTAAATATAACCTCCAGGAAGAATACGATTGCTTTCTGAAAGACGGTCACGTAATTCTTCGATGACTGCTTTAGCTTCCTCATCAGAGATTCCTGGTGTAAAAATGACACCTCCGCTCGCCCCTGTAACTGTTTCAATTTCGCCGATTCCTGATTCTTCAAAAGCTTTTTTGATAATGGCGATATCTTCAGAAATTGAAGATTTTGCTGCTTCATATTTTTCAGCAAATGTGTTTAAACTTGTCAATTTATAGGGGTTGTTAATCAAATAGTTGGAGATGACAACCATGCGTTCACTACGTCGTAATTTCATAATTTCTCCATTTTCATATCTGTTTTTTGTCATTATATCATAAGAAGGCGAAAAAAACGAACATTTTAATAAAAAAATGTCCATTTTTTGTGTTTTTCCCTAATGTAAAGAGGTTTTTAAGTGAGTAATGTTAAAATGTTCTGCTTTTTATTGCTTTTTATAATTTTGGTTTGTAGAATGAGCGATTGTCCATTGCAAAAATACGATTTGTCATTTCACCCTCGTCAATACGACTCAATGCTGTTGTCATCATCATCATTTCGGCGTCGATATTATCGATAATATGAATAATCTCTGCTTCCATAACACGTGGACGAACGGGGCTGCCGTATTCAAGCAAACCGTGATGACTTAAGATAACATGGCGTAAAATGATAACATCTTCTTTGGTGTCATCAATGTTTAATTCTGTGAGAACTTTTGTGATTTCTTCATCAATCAAAGCAATGTGACCGATTAAATTGCCACGTACAGTGTATTCGGTATTGTCTGGACCAGTTAACTCAATGACTTTCGCCAAGTCATGAAGCATGATACCAGCGTAAAGCAAACTTTTGTTGAGTTGTGGATAGATATCACCAATTGCATCCGCTAAACGCACCATGGTTGCTGTGTGATAGGCTAATCCAGATTCAAAAGCATGGTGATTTGTCTTAGCTGCAGGATAAGTGAAAAATTCCTTGTCGTATTTGCGATAAAGCGCACGAACAACACGTTGCCAAACAGCATTTTCAATTTTGAACATCATTTGCTCAAGATAATCTTTGACATCAACAACGTCAACTGGTGATTTTTCGCGGAAGTCACTTGGGTCGTTTGGCTCACCCTCACGTGGATCACGAAGGGTAATTTGATTGACTTGAGGTGTTCCATTATAGACCTCACGACGACCTTTCATGTACACTACTTTACCAGCGATAAATTCTTCAACATTATAGGGTTGGGCGTCCCAAAGATTACCAGAAATTTCACCAGTATCATCTTGGAAAGTAAAGGCAATATAATCCTTGCCAGCTCTCGTCTTACGAAGCTCTGCGGATTTTATTAAGTAGAACCCTTCAAAGAGTTCATCTTTTTTCATTTGATTAATTTTCATGATTTTCCTCGTCTTCTAATGGTGGGAGGTTAAGTAAATTTGCCGTTGCTTGATCTTGATAAGATTCGACAGTATTTAAAGCTCGAATAATCGCATTTGTCCTTGTGGAAATGAGACTGTCCAAAGTGTTATTGGCAGTATTGATTTGTTTTTGAGCTTTGACCAACATATTACCAAATTTTTCAAATTCTACCTTAACATTTCCCAAAATTTTGCTAATATCGTTTGCATTTTTCTGAATATTGAGAGTTTTAAAGCCGACAGCAAGCGAATTTAATAGAGCTGATAAGGTTGACGGACCTGCTACGACAATATTTTCATCACGTCGCAAGCTATCAAAGAAACTAGCATTACGAACCACTTCTGAATACAAACCTTCTGTTGGTAAAAACATAATTCCAAAATTAGTTGTCTCAGGTGGATTGAGGTATTTTTTATTAATATCTTTAGCAAAACGTTTGATGCTGTTAAGAAGCGACTTGCGGTAAAGCTCAACTTGTTCTTTGTCACCACTTTCGTAAGCATCTTCCAAGCGATAGTAATCTTCCAATGGGAATTTCGAATCAATTGGCAAATAAACATAGCCGTCATCATCTGTTCCTGGAAGTTTTATGGCGTATTCAACACGCTCATTAGAGCCTGAAACGGTCGGAAATTCTCGTTCGTATTGGTTAGGTGTCATAATATCTTCGATAATTTGCCCCAGCTGTAACTCACCAAGAATACCACGTGTCTTAGTATTGGAAAGTACTTTGTTTAAGGCGCCAACATCTTGTGCGACATTTTTCATCTCACCCAAACCTTGATTGACAGACTCCAGTTGCTTAGAAACTGTCTCAAATGAGACTTTCAAGCGATTTTGCAAGGTTTGTTCGAGTTTTTCTTCAACCGTTTGACGCATTTCTTCCAAACGTTTTTCGTTTGATTCTTGCATTTCTTTGACAGAATTTGTCAAATTGCGGTTGATGATTTCTAAACGCTGGTCAGAACGGTCACGATTTTCATTCAAACTTTGATGAAGGACATCGCGAATATCATTTAATTGTGTGTATAAATCATTTTGCAGACGATTTATCTGATTATTCAACGCTAAAACTTGGTCTTTTTGCGCTAAATCAAGCTGATATGAGACTTGGTCAGATAAATTATCAGCGTTGTCGTCCAGTTTTTGTGAAACATCTTCTGTCAGCTTTGCCATTTTCAGCAAAAGATAAATCAGCAAAACGACACTAAGAAGTCCTAATAATAATGTAATAATTAACATTTTACCTATCCTTACTTTGAATAACAACAAGATAGCCTGATTTTAAGGTAACTGTAATTGGTTGGTCAAGAAATTCATTACTTGAATAGATTTTTTTCTTGAAAAAATTACTGGCATCAAGCTCGTATTTAGCACCTTTAATGGTCAAATCAGCGTCACCAACAGCCATAAAAGAAACGTAAATCATTTCTTTTTCTGGCAAAACTTGATTAGAACCTGCAGGATAAAACTGCACGGTATTTTGCTTATCACGTAGGGTTATCTGACGCATGAAGGGTGCTAATTCTGGGTCACTTGGTAGAAAAAGATTGGACATCATGTGGTCAATTCGACCGCCAAAAGCGCCAAAAATCGTCACTTGTGCTTGTGGGTATTTTGAGAAAATCGCCTTTAGGGCTAACTCTGTATCTGTGTCGTCTTTTTCTGGAGCAGCCTTGATGAAATCGCCAGCTTCTTCTTGAATCATTTGTAATTCTTCTTTGCTGACAGAATCAAAGTCTCCCACTGCTAAATCTAAAGGTAATTGATTATTTAATAGGAAAAAACTACCACGGTCAACACCGACAAAAAGTTCAAAATCAGTCGAAAAATCTGACAAACGACCGCCAGCAAAGACAGCTATCTTAGTCATCTAACGCCACACGCAATGTTTCTACTTGTGCAGCTAAATCACTTGCTTTGAAGAGATATGAACCAGCAACAAAGACATTAGCTCCAGCATCATAACAAACTTTGATAGTCTTATTATCAACGCCACCGTCAACTTCAATGTCAAAATCATGGCCTTTTTCATCGCGGAGTTGAGCAACTTTTGCCACTTTTTCAAGCATTTCAGGAATGAAGGCTTGTCCGCCAAATCCTGGGTTGACTGTCATGATAAGCACTTGGTCAACCAAACTCAAGACAGATTCAATAGCCGAAACTGGTGTCCCTGGGTTAATAACAACACCTGCTTTCATGCCTGCAGCCTTAATTTTTTGCAAAGCACCATGAATATGAAGAGTTGACTCCGCATGAATTGTCATAATATCTGCACCAGCTTGCGCAAATGCGTCAACATAACGTTCTGGATTAACCACCATAAGGTGACAATCAAAAACGAGTTTGCTGTGTTTACGCATGCTAGCCACGACATCTGCACCAAAACTAATATTTGGTACAAATTGCCCATCCATAATGTCGATATGAACATATTCTGCACTTGTTTCTTCGATACGTTTTAATTCTGAAGCGAAATTTGCATAATCAGCTGCTAAAATTGATGGTGCGATTTTATTGTTTGACATAAGTACCTACTTTCTGTTTATAACTTTCTTATACGTTTCACGACGGTTTTCAATTTCACTAAGAAATTGGAGATAATTATCATACCGTGACTGCCAAAGATCGCCTGATTCTAAGGCTTCCTTAACCGCACATGATGGCTCATGCGTATGCGTACAGGAACGAAATTTACAGTAATGACTAAGATGCCTTAGCTCTGGAAAAGCTTCGTTGAGATCTTCGGCATTCGTAATTTCATAATCAAGCGATGAAAATCCTGGCGTATCTGCTATTTTCCCACCATTAACATTGTAAAAACTAACTGCACGAGTGGTATGACGACCACGTCCAAGACTGTCCGAAATTTCACCTGTTTCTAACTTGAGTTCTGGAGCAATTTTATTTAACAATGTTGATTTACCAACACCTGTTTGCCCCATGAAAACAGTCACTTTGTCGGTCAATAGCGGAAGCAATTCTTCCAAAGACGTGCAAAATTGATAACCGATTTCTTGATATTGTCTTTGAATTGCCCTTATCTCATCAGGAGTTGTCACTAAATCCATTTTTGAAATATAAACAATCGGTTCTATCGCCTTGTGCTCTAATAAGACCAAAAAGCGATCCAACAAATTGGCATTAAAGTCAGGCTCTTTGGCTGACATGATGACAACCGCTTGGTCAATATTAACAATCGGTGGTCGAACCAAACTATTCTTTCGGTCATGAATCGCTAAAATGTAGCCCTCTGAATGGTCATCTGCTGAAAATTCAACAAAATCACCAACATAAGGTGTTTGACCCTTTTTTCTAAAATTACCACGCGCACGTGTCTGATAAATGACTCCGTCAGATTCAACATAGTAAAAACCTGCTAGAGACTTGATAATTCTACCTTGCAAATGTACTTCCTTTTTATAATTGATAGTCTCATTATAGCAAAAAATGCCCTTTTATTCAGTACCTAGCTCAAAAGATTTCTCATATTTGTCTTTTTTGATTAAAAGTCGTATAATGACTTTGTCTTTTGCGGAAGTGGTGGAACGGCAGACACGCATGCTTCAGGCGCATGTGCCCAGTATGGACGTGAGGGTTCAAATCCCTTTTTCCGCATGGTATTTTGAGCAACATTATCATTTGAAATCAAACAACGCTTAAATACAACATTTGGAAAGGTGGCCCAGCTTGGTACGGCACCAGACTCGAAATCTGGCAAGTGGATGTTATTCACACGCGGGTTCAAATCCCGTCCTTTCCTTATAACAAATAAAGAAGCTGGTGTCAACCAAGCAAATGCAGCCATCGCTAATCAGATTGCCAACCTAACAAACACAAGCCAGTCAATATCAAGAAATTAAAGATGCTATTCAAACTGACAAAACAAACGTATCTGGCAATAATCCATATGCAGCTACTCTTAATAGCTATCTTAGCCAAATTAAAATATGGTTTACAAGGCAAAACAATCAGCACTATCGGCAAAAAAACTTTCTTTAATTATTACAAAGACAAGCTATTAAAAGATTTTTGATAAGAATAGCTCACAATTACTATAAAAATAAATTATATAAATTCATAGTAATAAAAAATGGATTTTTATATCAAATAAATAGTAGATTATTTAACCCCAGCCATAATAATGACTGGGGTTCATTTTTATAATCCGACTTCTTTTAAGGCGTCTGCTAATTTGGCAAATTCGGCAATTGAGAGGGCTTCTCCGCGAATAGATGGTTTGATTTCTGCGATTTCAAGCGCTTGTTCAAGTTTGGCTTTGGTTTCGTCTGCTTTTCCAAAATGGCTTGTCAGGTTGTTCCAAAGGGTTTTGCGGCGATGAACAAAGCTAATTTTTGAAACACGGAAGAAGAAATCTTCGTCTTTGACTTGAACGAGCGGTTGTTCACGGCGAGTCATTTTTAAAATTGCCGAGTCCACATTTGGTGCTGGTACAAAGACTGTATGTGGTACAACAAAAGCAACTTTAGCGGTCATGTAATATTGCACCGCAATTGATAACGAGCCGTAAGCTTTGGTGTTTGGCTCTGCCGAAATACGGTCTGCCACTTCTTTTTGCATCATCACGACAAATTCCGCAAATGGGATTTTTGATTCAATCAAGTGCATCAAGATTGGTGTTGTGATATAGTAAGGAAGATTTGCTACGACCTTAATTGGAAGGTCTGGGTTAGCAAATTCTTTGATACGACTTTGTAGGTCTGATTTCAAAATATCCTCGTTGATAACTTTTACATTATCAAAATGGCGGAGCGTATCAGCTAAAATCGGAATTAAACGGTCGTCAATTTCAAATGCCATGACTTCGGCAGCATTTTCAGCCAAAAATTCAGTCAAAGCACCGATACCAGGACCGATTTCGATAACATTGACGTTCTTGTCAATTTCAGCAGTATCCACAATCTTTTGAAGAATGTTTGTATCTGTCAAAAAGTTCTGTCCAAATGATTTTTTAAACGTAAATTCATGACGCTCAAGGACAGCACGCGTCACGCTGTAATCTGCAATTCTCATAATTAATAATCCCTCATTAGTTAGGGAATGTCTTTCCTTTCATTTCTATCAATGCAAGTTACTATTTGTATCACATCTGGCTCAATCGCAAAATACTGCGGCGTTTTCGCATGGTTGCTGTGATATGTAACTGTTTTTCAAGGTAATTAGTATTCAGTCGTTTTTTCTTTGCTTCTCTTGGTAAATAGAGGTACAGGCACTCACTACCAGCTTTCAAAATTTCATCACAAAAATCCATCTCTAGTAGTTCATTTAATATCTCTCGGTTAAGCTGGTCATTGGTAAATACCAAGTGAACACGTGAGTCATCGTAGCTTTCAGCAAGAGCCGTCGTAAACTGGGATTGCGTTTTGAGGATAACCGATAAATCCGCACCGATTTTTGCCTGAATCGTGTCATGAATCAATGCACAAACGTCATCGTCAGACAAGGTTGTCTCAAAAATGATATTGCCACTTTGAATATATGTCTTAACATTTTCAAGACCTGCTTCTGTTAAAATCTCTGCCAGATAAGCCATTTTAGGAATACGATTCTGCCCAACTGGCGTAACTCCCCGTAAAAGTGCAACTTTTTCATCCCTCATATCTCTCCATAGCTTCTTCTACTTCGGCTAAAGTGATGCCAAAGAGCTCTAGGCGTTTGAGAAGTTGTTTGCCGTTGCTGTAACCAATGCGGAGCTTTTCGCCCAAATATTCACGGCGCCTACGGCTATCATTTCCCATTAAAAGCCCCATACGCATTAGGTCAGCTCTTGTGATGTCGAATTGATTATCATCATCAAAATTTCCTAATACGCCAGAAAGAGCTTTTTGCAAATCTTCGAAACTTGCGTGCTCAACGCCGAGTGAACGACCTTTACTTTTTGATTTTGGCGCAGCTTCATCACGATTTAAAAAAGCGTGTTTAACATTTGGGATAGCATTCATGATGATTTTGCGAATGCGTTCTCCGTTATAATCTGGGTCCGTAAAGACAATGACCCCACGAAGGTCATTTAATTTTTCGATACGTTCAAGGTCGTCATCATTGATAGCTGACCCGCGGGTTTCATAGGTATCTACATCATAAAAACGACGCAAATTTGCGGTATCGTCTTTTCCCTCAACAACAAGCACTTCTTGAATTTTGATTTTTTCAGTCACAGTTAAACAACCTCTTTGCATTATCTGATGTCGCTTTTGCCACTTCTTCACTGGTCAAATCACGGAGCTCTGCAATTTTATCTACAACATAGCGAGTATAAGCGGTGCGGTTTTCATGACCACGTTTTGGAACAGGTGCAAGGTAAGGCGCATCCGTTTCAACTAAAATCTTATCAAGCGGCAATTTCTGCGCAGCTTCTTGAACATCAAGCGCTTTTTTAAAGGTAACAACCCCTGAAAATGAAATCATCATGCCAATCTCGATAAAACGCTCTGCCATTTCCAAAGAGCCTGAAAATGAATGAATAATCCCGCCGCGAGGTCCAACGCCTGCTTCTTTGATAACAGCGTAAGTATCTTCAAGTGCATCACGAGTGTGGACAATAAAAGGAAGGTTATGGTCTTTTGAAAGCTGAATCTGACGTTTAAAAACCTCAATTTGGACGTTTTTTGGGTCTTCCATCCAATGATAATCCAGCCCAATCTCACCAAGACCAATCACTTTGGGGTGTGATAGATGGGCAACAATCATATCCTCAATTTCTTGAATATATGAACCTGCTTCCGTTGGGTGCCACCCAATCGTGGCGTAGATTTCAGGGTATTTTTCAGCTAACTCAATAGCACGTTTAATAGTTGGTGCGTCAAACCCAACAACGTTATGTCGAGTGACACCCATTTCTTTAGCAAGTGCCAATTCTTCTGCTTCACGCCCAGCAAAATCATCGGCGTTTAAATGCGTATGTGTGTCAAATATATTATACTCTATCATTATATCATTCCTTATGTTTCCTAAAGGCTATTATAGCAATGGTTACAAAAATTATTATATCATAACTACATAGCCTCTTCACGTTTCATTTGTTTATACCTTAAGAACTCCTCATAAATTTCAGGATTGATATAAACTCTTTTATGTGATGGCTTTAAAATACCATCCTTAAATTGTGCCATTCGTCGCATCTCAGTTAAATCATTATTCAACGTTACAAGAGCCACACCAAACTGTTTTATAATTTCTTTCTTTGTTTTATATTGATTCATCTTCACCTCATCTTGTACACAAAAAACAGGCACTAATACTAGCACCTGCTAACAATTTATGAAAAAGAAAAGTTTTAGGAGATTCTTAACGAATATTGCCAAGAATCAGGAGTTATATGCCCTTAAGAATATTCTAATAAGAGCAATTACATTGTAACAATTATATATTCAACTAACTATACCAAATCTAATCTATAACTTTGACTATATTTTCAGCAATCCGCTCAATCACTGGTACTGCAACACTATTACCTGCTTGTTTATATAACCTACCGTTACTTTGATTTGGCAATACAAATTCTTCTGGAAAACCTTGAACATTGAAACATTCACGAGGAGTCAACTTTCTGATTTCATTACTATTAGTTAAAATTAATGGAACATTGTGCCCACCAGTTCCCATATTAGCAGTTAATGTTGGAACAAGATTACTTTTATTTTCTCTAACATACACCCTACGCCATTGATATGTAGTGTCATGATTCACCATTTTTTCCCTAAGTTCATCATAAAACTTATTTTTTTCAGCTGTATAATAAAATCTATCATCAACTTTACTATTAAAGTCAATAACATCATGTATCGTTTTATTTAATGGAATCGATTTAGGCAAATTAAAATTAGCATAATCTTCTTTCTCACGAAAAGCAACAATGTAAATACGTTCCCTATTTTGTGGAATATTACCATATTCAGAAGCATTTAAAACTTGAAATATATATTTATAACCTAGTCTATCTAATTCTGAACAAATTACCCGAAACGTATTCCCTTTATCATGTGATACAAGATTTTTAACATTTTCAAAGAAAGCTACTCTTGGACGTTTTTCTTCCATAATGCGAACTAACTCAAAAAATAAATTTCCTCTTCCCTGTTCATCATCAAATCCCTGACGATATCCTGCAATAGAAAAAGCCTGACATGGAAAACCACCAATCATAACATCAAATTCTGGAATTTCTGTTGTTTTTACAGAATGAATATCTCTACGATCAACTTTGATATTAAAATTTAATTCAAATGTATCTGCTGCATAATCATCAAATTCATTAGCATAAATAGTCTTAAAGCCAGCTTTTTCAAAACCTAAATCTATTCCCCCTACACCAGCAAAAAAAGAAGCTACCTTTAACATATACTTACCTCACATACTATTATTAAACAAAATAATTATAACAAAAAAAGCGGCACGCCGCAATTCTACTGTTTGAAGAAAGAGGGATAAAACAACCCCCTTTCATTTTAGTTTCTATTATCTTTAATAATTAAACAACGTCTAATATCAAAAATGATATCTGGTTCTAAGTTTTTTGCTTCTACAAAAAGTTTTAGTAAACTAACATGTGGTCGCCGACCCTCATCCTTTTGTTCTTGAATAGTTTGAGTTTTATTAGCCGAATATTTTCCAAACTGTTCCGAATTAATCTTTAAGTCATAAATATATAATTGATTATCACTAAGATTAAATCTTAAAAAAACTAAATTATCAAAAAACGTTTTTGGTCCAAAAGATGATAAATCGCCATCAAATTTTGAGGTAGCCTTAAACTCAATCTTTGAATCAGTTTCTGGATCAGTTGCATCTCCGACTTCGTTTCCCCTATTCCAAAGATACCCCAGACAATAACACCCCATTGGCTCACTTATCGCATCAGGCATGTTTATTCCACGAGAACTTGTACTTTTTATATAAGTATTCAAATCTTTCCATTTAAAATACGCATCACAAGTTTCATTAATTCTAGCATCATCTATGGTAATACGACCAAAATTTTTATAAACCAATTTTTCACCTTGGGTTGTTTTATCCCCCACTAGGTCATTATAACATATACTATTGGTTTACAATAAATTTTTACAATTAAATTTCATCTAAAACTATTATCAACTAACTGATAATATTTGTTCTCCCTCATAATAAGGAACTTCAGTATTCATGGTAACATCTTCCCACTCATCACCATCACCCCATGCTATCGCATAACCAGCATATTGGAGATACACCTTTTTAAACTGTTCCTCATCTCTTAAATGGGCAAAAGATTTTAAGCTATCAATATCTTGTTTCACATTATATCGAAAACACTTTCCATCTTGATACCAAACTTTAATATCATAATTCGGTAAAGCTTTAACTTTTACTGCTTTTTTCATAAAATAACCTCTTTTTAAACATCAGACTGCCACAATTCATTTAAATAGTCCTGATGATTAGCTAGATACAATCGAACCTCTTTTAACTGTTTACGAGATAATTTGCCACCTGCTAACTGTTCACCATCAAACACAAATGAATAGTCTTCATCTTTATATAAAACATGAACATGAGGACGATTATGTCCTTTTTCTCTATTATTAATATAAATTCTCAAACCATTATTAAGATATATCGTCGATACTATTATACCACCTTTCTAAACACAATAAAAGCCATAATAACTTATCATGACTCCATCTGTTTTCTTTCTTTCAAAATATCATTAACCATAACAAAACTATTGTCAAAAAATATAGTATTACATAATATCTCATGGGTAAAGAATAAAAACGCCACTTAAACAAAAAATATAATACCAATCGCAAAAAAAGATATATCACCACCATATTGTTTTTTACAAAATAAAAAAGCCATGATTTTTTCACGACTTCTTAATATTCACTTCCTCAAAACTATTTCTAGGCATTCAAGATACCCACATAGTCTCGCCAAGTCTCTAACCAATTATCACGATTACGTCTAATTTCTTTCTGTGCAAATCGTATATCATAATCAGCTAAATCAATATTTTCAACAACTTCTGCAGTTTTTAAAGAAAATTTCCCAATCAATTCATCATCATCATACATTCTTACCACAGGATTCTTAGGATTTAACTTCATATCTTCTTTAGATAACTCCAAAATTGTTTCTCCAAATGATTCTTGCATATTAAGACCACCTTTCTTTTAAGAATTCAATAATACCTTATCCTTTTCAAAATTCTTATAAACTTCTTTACCAATATATGTAGAATTTGTTGAAAGTCCTTCCATAGTCATTAAATCAACTTCTACATCATCAAAAACAGCCTCTAATTCACCATAAAGTTTATAAAATGCAAAACCTAAAGCTCCTGAACCTTTTGAAACAATAACTAAATCAATATCACTATTCTCATCAGCTTCACCTCTTGCATATGAACCAAAAAGATAGACAGCAGATAGGTTATACTTCTCTGCCAATGGATTAATCTTTTCTTGTATCTGTTCTATCGTATAAACCATAACTATATACTTCTTTTTCTAGAATTTTTCTAATCGTCATCTTTTGCATCTTCAATAGCTTCTTTCAAAGCTTCACTATTTTCTTTATAGCAAGTAACCTTATAAGAAGAACCATATAATGAATCTTCTGTAATAGTCAATTCACCATCTTCATCATATGAATATGGAACAGTATAATCCGAGCCAGCATTAACTGTCATTTGACTCTTTTCTGTATCAATATCAGTAATTGAATACGTAACACCATCAACATCAATTGTTCCACTATTATTATTTATCTCTAAAAACAATTCTGTTGAACCATCATATTTAGAAACTCTATACCATTTCCCACTTAAATCATCTTTTGATGAACACCCAAAAAGTAAGAATACTGACATAACCGCTAACAATGTTGCTAATAACTTCTTTTTCATAAAAGCACCTCCCTTAATATATATCCCTATCTGATAGAAAAACTTTTAATCTATCAATATCACGTTCTGATAAGTGACCAATAATTTTTATTTTTACCTTATCACTATCAATCTCATAAAATCTTACAGTATCAATCCATGATGGCTTTCTAAGACCCGCCTTATACCAATCAATAATTTCAAAATATTTAGCTTTTATAACGTCTGACTTAAACTGATACTGACTTGTTATTCTAAAAGTTTTTACAACTTCATCTCCAACACTTACCACTAAAGCAGGACGAACTTTCGAACCTGTTCCATCAGCATACTCTATTCTAGCAACTACTATAGAATAGATATTTAAATCAGTCATTAAATACCTCCTCATATTCTGAAAAGTCCTCGTCACCGAAAAATTCTTGAACATCAACAGGATTATCAAAATCTACCTTTTTAGATGGTATTTTTTCTTCTATCATTTTGAGAAACTCCTCATCAGAAATAGCTGGCTTTTCTAAAGTAACATCAAAAGGCAAACTGCGTGTTCTCACACTTTGAATCAAAAACATTCTAACGGCTGTTGCCATATCAAGCCCTAAATCTTTATATATCTTTGAAGCTTCTTTCTTTAGTTCATCATCTACACGTACTGTTACCATTGACATAACTAAAACCTCCGTACTCCATTTGTACTTACATTGTACCACTATTTTATATTTTTTCAAATAAAATATAAAATAAATACACAATAAAATCTATTTAATATACAGTAAAATGCATTTTATTCTATACTACAGATTTCTTTGGTTACTTTTTTGGTTAACATTAACTCATAGCTCTCAAAAAACCACATATTTTTAAAGAATCTTTGCTTGATAATCTGACACTTGGTCGTTCTGTGGACAAAGAGCAAGAATCTCTATTGCCCGTGAATTAATTGGTAACAAACCAATACTCATCATGGACGAGGGTGTTTCAAACCTAGACAAAATGACCGCTATTAATATTGAACGACGTCTGCTTCAGACCAAAGAACTAACAGTTATCATGATTACGCATCATCTCTATGACGAAAATAGAGCACTATTTGACCAAATTATCGAGATATAGAATATATTTTACGAGGAAAACCAGTAGAAAAAAACCGTCAGCCTCGAGCACTGACGGTAACTTTTTGTATTCTATCAATTAAGCAGATAAAACTTTACGTCCTTTACGACGGCGAGCAGCAAGCACGCGACGTCCGTTTTTAGTTGACATACGGTGACGGAATCCGTGTTTACGTTGACGACGGATTTTACTTGGTTGATAAGTACGCTTCACGATGAATACCTCCTCATAGATTTTCGTATTCGTTTAGCCGACTATATTTGATCAGTTACTAAACATACCATATTATTTTATAATAAGAATAGGAAGCTGTCAAGAACCACTTGGTTTTGGTATGTGTCTTTTTTTCTGGGAATTTTCAAATAAGCTAGAAAAAAACGTTGAAAACAGAGAATTCTTATCATCGAAAAAAGACTGAAACAATTTTTTCCTTTGCTTCAGTCTTGACGATATTAGCTTTTCTATGCTACAATACTGTTTGACTGATTAAGCAAAGATGTGTTTTGTCTTAATCGGTGGAGTAGAAGTTACAGCTTCTGCTCCTTTTTTCGGCTATTAATAATCTATATTGTTGTCGATCATAACCAATGTATTTTCCATCCCTTTTCAAAATTTTCTGTGATGGAAAGGGATTGTTATTAGCATGATTTCCTAGAGGTCCTACACCTAAACGCTTAGTATGATAATAC
>ERZ1034949.569-NODE-569-length-23273-cov-13.248945_pt1 | contig 23273 bp, 30 predicted proteins | sample MGYA00520590_ERZ1034949 | MGnify/ENA primary metagenome ERZ1034949 (study PRJEB33766, sample SAMN09781752) | gut metagenome | biome: gut microbiome | host: Homo sapiens | place: Madagascar | study: EMG produced TPA metagenomics assembly of the PRJNA485056 data...
TTGGGGGAGCCACAACAGAGTAGTCTTTTGACTACTCTGTTTTCTTTTTTGGCTCTATGTCAATAGTTGGGGTAGCCCGAAAAATTTGGTGTATGAAGTATTAAGGATTGTAAAGGAATCTGAAAGTAAGGATGAAGCCGTCGAAAAATTACAAGGATTAATCGAAAATAAGAATTCTATTTTTGGGGGTAATCAATGTCAAGAAAAAATCATATAAAAATTGATGGTATGCTTATCAGAACCGATAAGCAATTCAGACATCAGAAGAACTCACAGAAAGAAAAAATTAGTAATTGGCTTTATGATGAATACAAGAATGCTTACGATAAAATTGGAAAAGCACCTGATTCAAGAAGAAGTGAAGAAATAGTTTCTGCTGTTTATGAAAAAATTGAAAAGTGCGGTATTTGGATTCCTTATTATGAAGTTGAAAAATTTTATTGCAGTAAAAAGAATAAGTATCGCTAACGGTATGAAAATGCAAATCTATCTGCTACTGATTGATAAAACTTAATAATTTATGACAGAGTCAATTTTATAGAAATATAAAGTTGGCTCTTTTTTTACTTTATAGGAAATTGCTCGAAAGCAATCGGCAACAGAAGTGAAAAATTATATGATGCTGTCTGCTCGGACAAGTGCAGCCCACCGGCTACTTTTTTATTTGGCAATCGTTTTAATTTTTTTGATTAGAACGGTTGCCTTTTTTTATTTACAAAAAATTGAAAGAAATGATTTTAAATGTATTTTACCGACACACCCGAACTCAGGAAGTTTGAAAGAGAGATGCGTCAGAAACCTAATTTTGACAGGCGTAATGATGATAACAATGAAAGCGAGATTGCACATTTCTCTGACAACAAAAATGTCAATACAAACAGAAAAAAAGAAGGAGATTGATTTTATGACAATAAAAATCAGAAGTCCTACTAAAGCTATTACTTAAATCAAAACTAAAAAATAGGAGATGTATAACTTGAACGAATATGAAAGACAGCGCAGAATAGCTGAAAGCACAAAGAAATTGTATCCGCCGGGTACAAGAATTGAGTTTATCAGTATGAAGGATCCTTACGCACCTGTTCCGGCAGGAACAAGAGGAACAGTAAAATTTGTTGATTCAATGGGAACGATATTCCCTGAGTGGGATAACGGTCGTTCACTTGGAGTGGTTCCCAGCGAGGACTCATTCAGAAAGCTCACACAGGAAGAAATCGAAACGGAAAACCAATCTGAATCACAAGTTGATGATGAAGTTCCTGATGAGAATAGTGGAATTACTATGGGAATGTGAGGTGATTTTAAGAATATAAATCTTCGTTTGGAATGAAGATTTATGTCAATTAAATTTTTGGATATGTTTGCAGGCATCGGCGGTTTCCGTTCCGGCCTTGAAGCCATTGGCGGTTTTGAGTGCGTCGGATACTGCGAAATCGACAAGTATGCAAAGCAGGCATATGAAGCAATGTACGATACAGGAGGTGAACTTTACTTTGATGACGCAAGAAAAATTGTACCCGAACAGTTACCCGATTTCGACCTTATTACCGGCGGATTTCCCTGTCAGTCCTTCTCAATCGCAGGAGCGAGAAAAGGATTTGATGATATAAGAGGAACGCTGTTTTTTGAAATTGCAAGAATTGTTGCCGTTAAAAAACCTAAGTATATCTTCCTCGAAAATGTTCCCGGTCTGCTTAACCATGACTCAGGCAAAACATTTGAAACAATCCTCCGTAGGGGTCCCCGAAAAGCTGTAAGCTTTTTGGGGAGAGGAGGCACAGCATAGCGGACGAGCTTTTGACCGCTTGCGGTCGAAACGAGTAAGCAGAGCTTGTGCCGACGAGGGGTATGATGTGTGCTGGCAGGTACTTAACATCAAAAATTTCGGATTGCTGATAAACGCTAAGACCAAAGACGGTTATCAGGTTGCATATCCCGGCGACAGTATTGATACTGCATTTTCGGGAGAAAATTCAAGGCGTGGCAGAGTCGGCAATCAGATAGCGCATACTCTGACAACCTCAGCAACGCAGGCTGTATTCTATCTTTTACCTGAAAGGGAAAATGATAGAATTAGCCATCGACCGTTGACACAAAGTGTCAAACTGGTCGGGCGAAATGAATCTAATGAAATGGACACTCGTGTCCATTTCATTGACCTTAACCCTGACCCGAAACTGACAGAAATTGCAAGCTGCATAACCGCAAGGCACGACTCGGGAATCAGTAACCGAAAAGCTGAACATTCGGGAGTGTTTGTAGAAAATTCAGATGTTCTCGATAACAATGAAAAATTCGCAGTTGCTTTTGTTGATCCAAACGGAGAAGTCCATATCGGCAGAATAAGAAAGCTTACTCCGAGGGAGTGCTGGAAATTACAGGGCTTCACGAACGATCAGTTCAACAAGGCGAAAGCAACAGGACTATCCGACAGCAGGCTATACAAGATGGCAGGAAATGCGGTGACAGTAAATGTAATCTCTGAAATCGGTAAGATTATTAAGAAGGTAAACGATAAAAATTAAATAACAACAACTAATATCAATTGTTCCGAACGACTGATATAGGTTTTCATATATATAGCCGTTGGTTGAGTTAAAAACTTAATCAACGGCTTTTTCTCGTTTCAGTGGCGATTGGTATTCAGAAATGGAGTGATGAATATCAAAACCCCTGTGAGTTGGATGGGTAACAAGACATCCATCCTTCATATTTTGTACGCCCTCTTTCCTTTGAATTACGAAAGGTATATTGAACCCTTCGGAGGTTCGGGAGCTGTACTTTTAGGCAAGAAAAAACCTGATAAATTTGAAGTGTATAACGATTACAACCATAATCTTGTAAACCTTTTTCGCTGTATGCGTGACAGACCTATGGCATTCATAAAAGAACTCGGATTTTATCCGCTAAATTCAAGGGATGATTTCAATGCAATAAAGAACTTTTTTAAACAGGAAAAGTTTGAGGATATGTATCTTAATGAGGAATTGGAACTGACGAAGATTATCCTATCTGACTTGAAAGCAGAAGAAATCATTGAATTGTATATAAAAATGAAACAGGACTATGACTTACGCAGAGCTGTAATGTTTCTAAAACTCTTGCGATACAGCTATTCAAGCGGTGGGAAGTCATTTGCTTGTCAGCCCTTTTCAGTAGTGAGCCTGTTTCAACTGATAGAGCAAGTCGGTAAAAGGCTTGAAAATACTGTGATTGAAAATCAGGATTTCGAAGTTTTAATCAAGCATTATGACCGAGATAATGCCTTTTTCTACTGCGATCCGCCGTACTATTCAAGCGAGTATGTTTATCAGTGCGGTTTCACTTGGGATGACCATCTGAGGCTGAAAAACACGCTTGCAAATTCAAAAGGCAAATGGCTTGTTTCATACAACGATTGTGAAGAAATCCGTAATTTATATGACGGTTACTCATTTTTTGATTTCACAAGGCTTCACAATATGAAACAGCGAATTAACGCAGGCGAACAATTCCCCGAACTGCTTATCGGCAATTACGATATGTATGAACGGCAGAGAAACAAGCCGTTGCAGTTGAGCCTGCTTGACTTAACCACCGAACAACAAATTGATTTAGAACAAATTTTGAAGGAGTGTATTATTAACAATGGAAAATAGGATTTATGTAAGCATACCGCTTGACGCACTTATTGTATCAGGAATCACATCCGACTGTGCTGTGCAGATTTCAGCTGTGGACGGAGCAATTCTGATTGAGAGGTTCAATGATGATTGCAAAGAATGTTGTTGCGACTGTATCTGTGATGAGTGCAGAGCAGAGCTTGCGGAAAGCGAGGACGAGTAATGCTCAGGTTGTTCAGAGTTCTCGGAAAAAAAGGAAGAATTACAATCCCTTTTGAAATCCGTCAGCGAATCGGATTCAGATACAACGATGTTTTATCATTCACCCAGCAGGATGACGGCTCGGTAGTTGTCAGGAGAGAAAAAATCTGCGATAACTGTAACGAACTTGCAGAAGAATTCGAGGAAAATTTCACCCTTGAAGATTTCCTTGACAGCCTGTCCGAGGAAGAACAGAGAGATGCACTTTTACATCTTTCTCTGCTGTGGGCAGAAAAGCAGAAACACTAAATCGGAGGTAAATTTATAATGGCACAGAATACAAATTACAAAGGAACCAAAAACAATAATCAGAAAAAGAAACTGCCGTATATCAAGGTAAGAATTGATAAGCTCGTTGATATTGATAATTGCAACACAAAGGCGTTCGCAAGCGTTACTGTCGGAGGTGCGGTTGCAATTCACGGAATCAGAGTGATGAACTCAAGAAAAGGCTTATTTGTTGCAATGCCTGCAAGTAACTATGTTGATGAAAACGGCGAAACGAAGTTCAGCGAGATTGCTCACCCGATTTCAAAGGAGTCAAGAGATATGCTAAACAGCAAGGTTATGGAAGTGTATCATCAGGCACTTGATGAACAGCAGAGTGAAAAGGAAACCGAGGATATGTCGGAAGATGAATCAGAAAGCTTTACGCAGAGTATGTGATTTTGCCTTGACTTTTACTCTAGACTTATGTATAATATCTTTCAATTTGAATGGTAATTTCGGGAGATAAATAAAATGAAAGTTTTAGTAATGAATTGTAGTCCAGTAAGAAATGGCGCGACTGCTGAAATAGTAAATATTGTTTCAGATTGTTTGAAAGAAAAATATGATGTCAGAAGTATTTGTATTGATGATTTTGATATAAGTTTTTGTAAAGGGTGTAGAAATTGTCATAATACAGCTAAATGTATTCAAGATGATGATGTAGTCAAAATAATTCAACAGTATGAATGGGCAGATATTATTATATCAGTGTCTCCTTCATATTGGGCTGACATTCCGGGACAATTTAAGGCTTTTATTGATAGGTGCACACCTTGGTGTAACACTCATGACCCTCATGCTACCATAAGTAGCGGAAAGAAAGGATATTCAATAGCTTTAAGAACTGGTCCAAGTATGAGAGAATGTAGCCGAGTTATTGAAAGCATCGAACACTTCTATGGACATTTGGAGATTGAGTGTTGCGATAGTTTAGGCTTGTGTTCAGTAGAGTATAAGGAGGCAGTGGAACAAAGAAAGAATGAAATTATAAAGTTTTGCGATAAAATTTAAGAATATGCTCTGGACATTTGAAATTCTTTGGATATACTTGTTGTTTGAAAGGAGCGATGAGAATATGAAAAAGAAAATCGCAATAATGCTGACATTGATTTTAGCAACAGGAACATTCACAGCTTGTACGGCAGAAGAAAAAATGGATAATAGTTCTTTATCACCCACGGTTTCAACTTCCGTGGGTGTTTCTGTATCTGGGGAAAGTTCTGAAATGGCAACAACCGAAACAACAACCAACACCGAAAAAGCCACAGTTTCAAAAAAAAACAGAGCCTTCGGGACAGAATACCAAAACCGAAGAAAAAGCCGACAGCGGGCAAAATTCGGCGGTTGTTTCGGCAACGGATCCGATTCAGAAAACACAATCTGAGGTTCAGAACAACAGCAGGAATACAGCAAATAGCAATAAGTCTGAATCAGAATCGACTGCTAAAAAAGAAACTGAAACTCCTGCTCAAAAGCCTGTTGTAAAACCAACGCAACCGCCAACGCAGAAACCTACGGAAAAGCCGACTCAAAAGCCTACGCAACCGCCTACCAAAGCAAAAACGGTTGATGTTCAGTATGCGGTGAGTGCCTGCATAGCTTACGGTCAGCAGCTCGGAATGAAATATGATTCCTCGCTGAATACAGGCAACGCAAGCTGGTTTTCGCCAACAAACGCATCATATTATGACAGCACTTCGGAACTGACGGCAGATTGCTACGGCGATGTTGAGCATGTAGCTTACTACTACCAAAGCAGTGGCATAGCTCCGAGCAACTTATCATTCAATGTAATCACAGAAAACAACAAAATATATGTAGTCTATTGTTGAACAGACGATTAAGCAAGGCACTCACTTCATTGTGGGTGCTTATTTTTATGAAAGGAAAATGGCAATGAAAATCAATAATATTACACTCTCGGATCTCCGCCGTATGAACGGCAAGGAAGGACTCATCTTGCAGGGATGCGGCGGTGAAACACAGGAATGGGTGGACTGCATTAATAAAATGCTTACGGACAAAGGAATACTTCTTGACAATACAAAGTTTGAGAATGTTTCTGTGTTTCAAAATGACGGCGTTACCTGTATTCTTTATCCATTTGAAGATGTCCACCTTGACGTAGGCAAGATTGCAATGTGGAGATTACAGTCATACACAGCATTTGCTGGAACTTGGCTTTCCGACTATGTGGAAAACAAGCTCGGTGGATTTATTACCGATGAGCAAATCAAAGCAGAAAAGGTCAAACCTGACTGTGCGTTGATAGGTCAGGACGGCAATATATTCAATTTTATGGGAATTGCAAGCCGTACACTAAAACAAAACGGTATGGCTCCGTTCATACCGCATTTTTATGCGCTGATTTTAGATGACAGCAACAAAGAAGAAAGAAACCTCGGTATGCTTGCAGGACTTTCTATGCTTTGGGTTTGCGATGTGGTCTGGGTTTTCGGTGATGAAATAACCGAGGGCATGAAAACAGAGATTTGCTTCGCCGAAAAGCTGAACATCAAAGTCAGGTATATATCGGAGAATGATTTAAGAAAATCGGAGGTACAAAATGATAGAGTCAGGAAAAATTAAGTTGTTGAAGTGGATAGCAGGAATATCAATAATACTGTTAATGCTCGGAATTTCAGGAATAACGGTCTTTGCGGCAGGAGATGTATCATCAGCAATCGAAAGCACATGGACGGCGGCTCAAACACAGATTAAAAGTGTTGTAAACAATGTTGTTTTTCCTGCGGTGGATATGATTCTTGCCATACTTTTCTTTGTTAAACTTGCTACTGCTTATCTCGATTACCGCAAGCACGGACAGTTTGAATTCACCGCGCCGGCAATTCTTTTCGGCTGTCTTGTGTTCTCTCTGACTGCACCGCTATACATCTGGACGGTACTCTAATAACAATAAAAACAAAGGCTGTTGTGTTAAGTCATAACAGCCTTTTTCGAGGTGATTTATATTTTTGACTGGTTAGGAGATTTTATCGGTGGTATCGGAAGTGCCATAGGAGGTGTGTTCGATTACCTCGGTGAGCAAATCTCAAATGCTATATGGAACACAATGCTTCAGTGGTTTTATGAAACGATTTACAACGCTGTTGCCGACTTCTTCACAATGATGGGAAATATGGGAGCAGATGTGTTCGATCTCACTTGGGTGCAGGCGACAATAAACCTGTTTACTCTTTTTGGCTGGGCATTGTTCGTCGCAGGCACGGTCGTTGCCGTATTCGATGTTGCAATAGAGTATCAGAACGGCAGAGCAAATATCAAAACAACCGTTATAAATGTATTAAAAGGGTTCTTTGCCTGTTCGCTGTTTGGCGTAGTACCTGTGGAGTTGTATAAGTTCTGCATCAGCCTGCAAAACACATTTTCAAAGGATTTGTCGTCCATAATGGCAGGACAGCAAAGCATTGATTTAGCAGGACAAAGCACAAGCGTTTTAGAGGGTAGTTTTGCAGTTTCTGTTCAAGTGAATTTTGGTTTGCTGAATCTGTTATGTATGATTGCTTTTGCCTACTGCGTAATAAAAATATTTTTTGCGAACATCAAGCGTGGAGGAATTCTGCTCATTCAGATGGCGGTAGGTTCGCTGTATATGTTCAGTGTTCCGAGAGGTTATCAGGACGGCTTCAATCAGTGGATGAAACAGATAGCGGCGTTGTGCCTGACGGCATTTATGCAGACAACTCTGCTGTTCCTCGGGTTGCTAACCTTCCCCGGCAATATGCTTTTAGGACTTGGAATAATGCTTGCATCAAACGAAGTTCCTAGAATTGCACAGCAGTTCGGACTTGATTCAAGCGTTAAGGAATATACCAAGCCGTTGTTCTCAATTTCGACTCATCACTTCTTATTCATCCCCGGTAATATTAACCCAAAGAACTTTGAAGATGCGCTTATGGTAGAGCCAAACGAGTATGCCTTAATCAAATTCGGTGAGCGTGGCACTTGTCTGTATAGGTGCGGTAATGAACGCTATTTGCTTCTCGTTCAGGCTCCTGACTACAAAGCAGAGATTTTCGGCAGTGCTGGAGGTAGATGAATAATATTGACAAAATATTTGATGGTGTTATAATTTATTTAGTGAATTCTTAATTCGTGTCGATTGGAGATTTATAAATGCTCATAGATGAAATTGTTTCGTTCTGTAATAGTCAATATTCTCATGCAGATACAGAGCATATATGTGAAAGTTGCCAGCATGAAGAATGTCCTCAAAGTTGTAAGAAATGTTTAGAAGAAATACATTATCCATATAGATATCCAAATGGAAAAAAGGATTATGATTGTTGTAATTTGATATACTTTTATATGTGTGATTACACCTATAAATATGCTTCTGAAATTTGGTACTTGTTAAGAAAAAGTGAAGTGATTAAAAGTATAGAAACATTTCGGATATTATCGATAGGTTGTGGTGGGTGTCCTGACCTTATGGCATTTGAATCATACCTTAAAGAAAATGGTCAACGTAAAAAGATATCATATTTAGGAATTGATAAAAATGAGTTGTGGAGTCCTATTCATAATGAAATAAAAAATTATCGTAGTAATCTCATAAGAACAAGTTTTTGTTATGATGATGCTCTTGAACTTTTGAGTAGAAAGAGAGTTAATTCTGCTAATGTTTTAGTGTTGCAATATGTAATTTCGCATTTCTATAATACTGGGCAAATATGCAAAATTGAATTATTTTATGAAAGACTGATCGAAAATATAATTTTGCGCAAAGAAAAAGGAAAGCCTTTTGTAATTCTTATTAATGATGTTAATAGTAATAATCGAGGGCGGGATTTATTTGAAAGCTTGTGTAAAAAACTTGCTGATGCTGGTATGCATGGTAGTTACGCGAAGTACTACTTTAATTATAGAATACAAAATGATTATCAAAGATATGGTGAAGAACATACAAGTAATTCTTTACTGTATGATATGCCGTCAAATTTATCAAAATATGAGCCTTGGAAATACTGTTCAAGTGCTCAAATGATAATAGAAATTTCTGGGGTTGATTAATTGATTATTAGTGCAAGTAGAAGAACCGATATTCCAACGTACTATTCTGATTGGTTTTTTAACAGGATAAGAGATGGATATGTTTGTGTTCGTAACCCAATGAATATTCATCAGGTAAGTAAAATTTTCTTGTCTAAGCATTCTGTTGATGGAATAGTATTTTGGACAAAAAATCCAACACCAATGATTGATAGACTTGATGAATTAAAGGATTATATGTATTATTTTCAGTTCACTGTTAATCCATATGGAAAAGAGATTGAAGAAAATGTTCCAAGTAAAAATAATATTATAATCCCATCATTTAGGGAATTATCACGAATAATAGGACCAGAACGTATAATATGGAGATATGATCCGATTATATTAAGTAGAAAATATAGTATTGATTATCACATAACTTACTTTAATGAGATCGCTAAACGGCTATCTGGCTATACAAATAAATGTATAATTAGCTTTTTGGATATTTATCGTAACACTAAGTTGAATATGAAAAATTTGGAGTTATTACCGATTAGTGAAAACGAGATTTTCGCATTATCGCAGAGACTTGTTGATATTGCTCATAAAAATCATATTATAGTCGAATCTTGCGCAGAGAAAATAAATCTTGAGCAGTTTGGTATTAACCATGGTCATTGTATAGATTGTAATTTGTTAGAGCAGTTGCTCGGGTATAAGCTCGATTTATCTAAGGATAAGAATCAGCGTAAAGAATGTGGCTGTGTTACCAGTATTGACATTGGTATGTATAATACTTGTCAAAATGGTTGCAAATACTGCTATGCGAATTATAGTGAAAAATCGGTAATCCGTAATGTAAGTATGCATGATCCGTACTCTCCACTTATTTCTGGAAATATTTATTCAGATGATATAGTGAAAGAAAGAAATATTCAATCTTGTAAGAATTTTCAGTTGAATCTGTTTGATTAGTATAGTGTATTTATCCGATTGATTTTCGTATGAAGTCAATCGGATTTTTTGCGTTCAGGAGGTGAATTTTAATGAGTGCTACCATAGGTGCAGCATTAAAGAAAATAGCAGTTTCTCTGCTGACAGATAAAAAGGTCATAAAAACAATAGGCGGTATAATAATCGGCATAATCATAATTGTGGTTATGCCGATTATTGCTGTGGTGTCAGTTTTTAACGGCAGTATGGATATTGATACAGACAAACTCAAGCAGTCTATACAAGCAAACATTTCAGCAGAGAAGATGAAAAATCTACAGCTTATCAACGACACGATGACTGAGGTTGAAAACCAACTGAAAAATAAAAAGTTGTCCGACTATAACACGCAGGCAGAGGTTATCTATCTGTTTTCTTTGTCCGATAAATCAGAAGATGAGAATTTTGTAAAAAACTTTGTATCCTGTTTCAAGAAGAATCAGTCTGATGAGGATTTGATAAAAGCCGTCAATCAGAAATTCGAAACAGAGATTAAGTATGACGAGTTTCAGAAGATGATGCAGTCAATCAAGGGTGCTGAAATCAGCACCGTAGGCTTCACCGATAAGACAACGAAGAATAATCTTGACCTTGTCAGGTGGTGCGAGAACACATACAAAAACGGCTGGGGTTATGTGTACGGCGGTTACGGTCAGGTCTGCACAAAACAATATCTCGACCAACAGGCGTCGTTGTTCCCCGGAAATAACGAGGCAGGTGGTGAGATGAGAAAGGTCGGTGAAAAATGGCTCGGCAAGAGAGTTTGTGATTGCATAGGTTTGATAAAATCATATGCTTGGTACAACTCTGACAGCGGAGAAATTGTAGCAGGTTCAAACGGGTTTACGGATTGCGGAGCAAATTCCATTTGGAGCAATGTCACCGAAAGCGGCCCGATTTCAAATATGCCCGATACACCCGGACTTGCCGTCTGGATGGACGGACATATCGGAGTGTATATCGGCAACGGAGAAGTAATCGAAGCACAAGGCACAGCCTACGGAGTTGTCAAAACAGAGCTTAACGGTCGAGGGTGGACAAAGTGGCTGAAGATACCGAATATAAAATATGTAAATCAAAAGAAGAAATGACGAGGTGATTTTAATGAAGGAAACAAGCGTGAGCATAATGTATGATGACGAAAAGCTGAATGCAATCAGGCTGTATATGTCACAGCGTGATTTGGATTTCAAGGAAGAGCTTGAAAAATCTGTGGACGCTCTGTACGCAAAATATGTCCCTGCAAATGTCAGAGAGTTCATTGATATGAAGTCGACTATATCTAAGCAAACTAAAAAGAAGAGTATAGATGCTCTATCTAATCAGAGTGCCGAAGTTGAATTATAATTTTGCTTTTTGTCTTCATATTTCTGCAAAGCTTTTTCAATTTCGTCCAATTCATATAAATCTACATTATAGGGATCATCGTCAGATAGAAGCTTAGAAGTTTTTAAGATTGACTTAATCATGAAATATGCAATAAATAATATAATAATTATCATTAAAATATCGCAAATAATTGCACCTAATCTAGATAGGATTTTAGAAGCATCTAAAATAAAACTACAGATGGCACTTCCTAATATTCCAAATATCAGTGATATCAATATATTGTGAGTATTACTGCGAAAGGATGTGAGAAATTTTCTTCTATTAAGTAAATCTTGATAGTAAAAATTGTTTTCGCTATATATCTGAGATATCCTGTCTTCTAATATATAATGCGCTTCTAATAAATTAATATCATTACTTTTTAATTTATCGTAAACATTCTCTTTTTCTATTTGAATTAGTTTTGTGATTTTGTCTTTTTTGAATTCTTTGAACATACGAACACCTCAATTATTTTATTTGATATTATAATATCATTATTTTAAAAGAAACACAATTGTAGAAAAAGGTGATAAAAATAAAAAATCAAAACTTTGGTGTAGAAATTGAAATGACCGGCATCACTCGCAGTACTGCGGCGAAAGTGATTGCCGGTTATTTTCATACAGACGCAACTCATGTCGGCGGCTGTTATGACGCTTATTCTGTCCGTGATAATGACGGCAGGATGTGGAAGATTATGCGTGACGCAAGCGTCCGTTGTGAAAACCGTTCGGGGCAGAATGCAAGCTCTCTGTATTCGGTGGAGTTTGTCACTCCGATTTGTAATTACGATGACATTGAAACAATACAGGAACTTGTCAGAAAGCTTTGTGGTGCAGGTGCAAGAGTCAACTCAAGTTGCGGTCTGCATTGCCATATTAATGCGGTTCCGCATACCCCGAAAACACTTCGCAATATCGTAAACATTATGGCGGCGAAAGAGGACTTGCTCTACAAGGCGTTAAAAGTGAATGTATCAAGAGAACATTACTGTCAGAAAATGGACACTCGCTTTCTTGATGAAATCAATAACCGCCCTCCTATGTCTATGGAACAATTCAAGTCAATGTGGTATGACGGAGAGGATTACAGCTACCGACACTATGATGATACACGCTACCACGCACTGAATCTTCACAGCGTATTCTACAAGGGTACGATTGAATTTCGTCTATTCAATTCCACTTTACACGCAGGCGAGATATGCTCCGTACACAGACAGAAGCACTTGCTAAGAATCTTAAAATTCCAATCCAAAATCTTCGTTGGTATGCGGCATTTCATAAGGAATCGCACCACCCTCACGTGCATTTGATTGCATATTCAACTGTTGAGAACGAAGGCTATCTCACACAAAAGGGAGTTGAAAATCTCCGTTCATCATTTGCAAAAGATATTTTTCAGCAAGATTTATTGTGCATATATGAAAGGCAAACCGAGCATAGAGATAAACTCCGAGCAGAGGTTCGTGACATTGTAGAGGATTTGGTTTCGAAAATAAACTCGGAAATATATATCAGCGCATCAATTCAGCATAAGCTGTTGGAACTTGCCGACAGACTTTCACAAACGAAAGGTAAAAAGGTTTACGGTTATCTTAAACCTGATGTAAAAGCACTTGTGGATTCTATTGTTGAAGAGCTTGCTAATGACAGCAGGATTAAAAAGCTGTATGATTTATGGTATGAGCAAAAAGAAAATACAATACGCACCTACACGGATGAAATTTCTGTCAGGATTCCTCTTGTCCAAAACAAGGAGTTTAAGTTAATCAAAAATGCGATAATCAAGGAAGCGCTGAAACTAAATTTCACCGAAGATGAAGCGGAAGAAATCAAGAATACAGACGAAAAACCTGTTTCAAATCCATTTGAATATGAAGAAAACACCTCTGCCGAATCAGTCTTTAATTCAGGCAGAGGTGTTCTGTATCCTCATTATTCAATTAAAACCAACCGCAACAGTGTTGCAGTTTCTTCCCTCTATCTCCTGCGTTTCCTCAGCAATATGATTCAAAATCAACTTCGATTTGAAGAAAAGCAGAAAGCACAACGGACGGATAAAAAGTTACAGCAGAAGATAAATGATAAGAAACAAGCTCAGGGTTTAAAAATGTAATCACAGATTTAATGAATAAAGTTGGCAAAAGGGATTTTCTTTAAATCAATCTAATATCGGTAAATTGTTTAAACATGGAGGTAAATGCATCATATGATGGTCAGTCATTGGAGTTAAAATCATACCTCCCATTGTTAACCTTCCCCAAAATACTAATAACCATACCGAGCGAAAATCTGTTGTTACTCCACCTTCTTCTAATATTCTCATTACCCATTCTTCCGGTACCATTGAATTTATCTGTACTAATGTTAGATTTCCTAATATATTACGTGTGTTTTTACCAACTGCGAGCATATATTCATGAAGAGCTTCAACGTTTATCTCTTTTCCAAACGCTATTGCTTCATCAAGTTCCAAAGCATTGCCTGTATCTGTAATAGGTGAATCAATTTTTCTTTGCCATTCTTCATTGAATATTTGATTTTGATTTGCCATTAAAATATTGCTTACTAAATCTTCAATTCGATATGTATGCCAAAATTGCCAACACAAAGGAACGGTTCTAGTGCCTGCGTAATGTAAATCTACATCATAATCCTCTCTGGACACTAATTCATTTTGATTGCCTCTTAACATATAATCCAAAACATAATCTGCAATAGTTTTTTCAGTTCTTCCAGAAATTTCAGCAGGATGCACCATAGCATGAACTTCTAAAGTAAGTTCTCTTATTTTATCTATATCTGTTCCTTGTAATGCAAGTTTTAGTTCATTATATTTCTTCGTTATTGGCTCAAATAATTCTTCCTTTGTCATAGGATTAACCTCCTGAAATTTATAATTTTTGATTGATTATTTATAATTATCTTACCATATATATAGGAAATTGTCTATCAAAAAATCATCACACCGCCAAGGGGAAACTGCACCCAAAGGTTGATAGGTGCCTCCTGTCACAGTGATAAGAGAAGAACTACCCACTATAAGATATTACAGCAGAAAAGAAAAATATATACAAGGAAGTGATTAAAATATCAACCTACATTCATTTTACAAAAGAACAGCGAGAACAGGCAAGGCGAACAGACCTTGCTAATTTTTTAATCAATCAGGGAGAGAAAGTTAAGAAATCAGGTTCTGAATATGAATGGCTTGACGGCTCGCAAAAGGTTACAATCAGAGGTCACCTCTGGTATCATCAGTATGAACAGAAAGGCGGTGATGCGGTTGACTTCGTCCGCAAATTTTACAACAAGGACTATGCCGAAGCGGTAGAAATGCTTTTGAATAACTGCGGCGGTCAAATAATAACCTCACCACCCATAGAAAAAAGCCACAAACCTTTTCAATTGCCGCCGAGGAATGACAGAATGAGCAGAGTATGTCAAGCGTTATGAGTACGGCACTTTCAAGGCTGAATGCTTTTCTGGATTCCGAGCTTGAACAGCTTTTGTGTTTTGATACAGAAATAGACGCTGAAAAATTCTGCAATGAAAAGTGCGCGATATTCATTGTAATGCCCGAGAAAAATCCCAACACTTTCTTTATGGTATCACTCATTATCCAACAGCTCTACCGTGAAATACTTTCAGTCGCTGATGAAAACGGCGGTGTTCTGAAAAATCGCTGTGTATTCTTCTGCGATGAATTTGGAACTTTGCCAAAGATTGATTCAGCCGAGATGATGTTTTCTGCATCCCGTTCAAGGCGTTTACAGATAGTGCCGATAATTCAATCCTTTGCACAGCTTGAACGCAACTACGGCAAAGAGGGTGCTGATGTTATCATCGACAACACACAGCTGACTATCTTCGGTGGCTTTGCTCCTAACAGCACAAGTGCAGAAGTGCTATCAAAAGCACTCGGCTCAAGAACAGTTATGAGTGGTTCTGTAAGCAGGAGCAAAAACGATCCGTCACAATCATTGCAGATGATAGAAAGACCTTTGATGACTCCCGATGAGTTGAAGTCACTTCCAAAAGGCACATTTGTTGTTATGAAAACAGGTTTTTATCCTATGAAAGTAAAACTAAAGCTGTTTTTTAAATGGGGTATTAAATTTGAAGAAAAGTATGAGGTCATGGAAAACGGCAACCGTGAGGTTCACTATGCCAACCGCTCGGAGTTGTTCAACAACATAATCCAAACATACTGTCCTCACTATCTTGAACAGCCAGTAACTGATTCGGGATTCGACGAAGCAAACGGTGAGAAAAAGAAGAAAAATGAAAACTTAAAAACCTCTCCTAATGCAGAGCAGAACGACAGCCAAGATTCTTTTAATTCTGAACAGCAAGATGAGCCAACAGAAGAACCCGAAAATTCAAGCGTTGAACAGAACGCAGACAAGCAAAGAAAAGTAGTCATCAGAACCGAGCGACCACCACAGGGGGATAACAGCAATGAGTAGATTAACTTTTTTGTATCAAATGGACTTGCCTCACCGAGCTGTTGCCGTATATACCTACCTCCACGACCGAGCTAATAAAAACGGCGAATGCTGGCCCTCAGTAAACAAAATAGCAGGCGACATAAAGCTGTCGCCTGCTACAGTAAGAAGGGCAATTAAGGATTTGAAAAATGCTAAACTAATTACAACCAAGCAAAGATATAGAAGGAACGGTGAGAAAAGTAGTTTACTGTTTAAAATAATTCCAGTTAACTTAAGGTTATGACACTACGCCGGTGGCACTACACTTTATTGTAACTGACATTGAATAATCTTTTGATCCAGCACTTGTTTTCCATGTAGCTGTTGCTTTTGCTGTTGCCGTGTTGCCTGATTTGCTGTGCGATGCACTCTTTATAGACCAAGCAGATGCTGGAGCTGTTGTAATATGGGAACAGCTTGTACAGGTCGATGTACTGCCATTGTATGAAAATGTAGCCTTAATTGCAACTGACCAAAGTACAGTACCACTGCTGTTTTTGTAATATCTTGTTTTTGTTTTTGTAATTGTATTTGTGGCATATAAAGAAATACCTGGATTTGCAGTATCGTCAGTAATTATTGTTTCAATATAGTCACCATTATCTAAATATTCAATGGTTCTTTCTGTATTGTCGGCAGTTGTAGCACTTACAGGAATACTCAAAAATATACAACTAATAAGTGCAATAATTAATGTAATAGTTATTGTTTTCTTCATAGTTTTTACTCCTTTATTCAATTACTTCTTCAGCGATAACAACTTCTTGCCTCATGATTGCTTGATGTTCTTCCCATAATATAACGCCATACACAGTAGAAAGAACTAAAGCAACTGCAATGATTACGGCGATTAATGATTTAATATATTTGCTGATTTTAAGCTTTTTAATAACATAGGGAACACCGGTAGCAGAAAAATATTCAGCTACTACATCAACAGGAGTTCCGTAGTTTTTATAAAGTTCTTCCTTTGTTGTTGCGTCTGCTTCCTCACAGTAGTCCTCTATATCCTTACTTAGATTCTTTATGTATTTTCTTTCCTCTTTTCCTTTTACAGGAAACATAGCTTTTATTTCGTTGATATATTCCTTACATAGTTTATTCATTGTCCTTATCCTCCGTGTTTTCTTTTAATGTTGAAAGTATTTTTTCTACACCCCTGTAAGCGTCAAAAAAGTTGTTTAGTAGTTGGGCGTAATAATCCCTTCCGTTGGATTCAAGATGATAATAAATTCTTGTTCTCCGCTTGCTCACAAGTTTAGAATATTGGGTGATTTTACCCTCATTTTCAAGCTTGTAGGTAACAGCGTAAATGGTGTTTGGAGAAATCGCAAGGCACCCGTCGGAAAATTCCTTAATGTACTTAACAATCTCATAGGCGTAGCTATCATGGTCATTCAAAATTGCCAGAATAAGAATTTCTGTTATTCCGCTGAAAAAATTATTTTTAGTACCCATAAAACACCTTTTCAAAATTATTATTTACCAGCAATTCTATTATACATAAAAATATTGTAATTTCAATATTTTAAATATCAAAATATTATTGACAAGCCTTGTCAATAGTGATATGATTTAATCACAAGATAATTGAATTATGGTAACATTGTTCAATTTATTGAAGTTTTGTGATTGTTGCAACAAATTACAGATAAAATTTAGACAAATAATAAATAATAGAAGGAGGTTTTCGATAATGAAAACAAAGAAAAGCAAAGTAAGGAGAACGGTTATTACCATTATGGCGGCGGTTTGTGCAATCTCATCGTTTTCTGCTATCAGTGCAAGTGCATATACACACAGTTTGGAGTACACAGCAAAGGGAAGTACTAAGGTGAGCGTAATACTTCGTTCGAGTGGTTACACAAATTTGATCATCTCACCTTTGCAGTGCAGAACAAAGAATGGATCAAATTATTCTTATGTAAGGGATACAAACTCATCTGGAAACGGTACATCAATTTACGCAGGTGTTACTCCCGGTACCGGCTGGAAACTTGTAGCGAGCAGCACATATGACTACACAAAATATAAGGTTGGAACGGGCAGTACATATTCTATGGACTATTATTGGCAAAATTGATATATCTAAGATAATCTCTTCAGGAGTATCCAATTTTTTTGGCCTGATATCTTAATATTCTTAGTATCGGATTTACAAATGAGTAATAACTTATAAAACCAACCACCTGTGGTTTTGTGTTATTAGGTAAGGGTAAGAAGCAAAATAGTTAAATGAATATTTTGTATAACTACCATATTTCGAACAGAAAGGGGGAGTTTATACTCCCCCCCCAATTGATTTTATATAAAAACTTTACAATTTGTATGGTGACTAAAATGAAAAAACTTCTATCTGTTTTATTATTAATAATTGTTTTCTCTTCTCTAAGTGCTTGTGGTAAGCAGGAAAATAGTCAGCCTGTATCTGATGATCCAACTAACGGAATAAATAACGGGTTAAAATCAAATGAATACGGTGATACAGTAACAGACTACGGGACTCAGGCTTGTGAAAAAACATCGTTTGAAATTGGCAAAGATGATCAGCCGTTTTTTATTTCAAAAACAGGTATGAACATATCAAATGGAAGCGGAGAGTACACTTTTTATAACAATACATTATATTATTATGATAACAAAGTACAAAAAGCTGTTATCGCTTGCGGAAAACCCGACTGTCAGCACATAACAAATGTTGACGAGGGGGAAAGCGACTGTAATGCATTTTTCCCAAATAGTATATTTTATTTTGATAAAGGTTATGCCTATTATAATGATAATATCTATATGCTAGGAAGAGGCAGTGACAGCGACAACTCGGTTTCTCTCTACAAAATTAGCTCGGATGCATCAAAACGAGAAGAAGTATTAAAATTATTTGAAACTTCTGATATTAATAATATAGGAGTGTTTACGATTCATAGAAAATATGCTTTTTGGTCATTAAACACACAGAAGGGTACACAACTGTTTCGAATGAATTTAGATGACAAAAAAGTAGAACAAGTATTCAGGGAAAATGATAATGGTGTCTTTATAACGAGATTTATCGGAGCCGGAGATTATTTGTATTTTTCATATTCATATGCAACTGATGAAAGTTATGATAATTGGGACGGGTATATATGTCGTCTTAATATACATTCAGGTCAAACTAAAAAAATAATAAATACAACGGGTTGTTATACAGTAATGAATAATAAGATTTATTACTTTGATTCAAACAAGTTTTTTCAATGTGAACTTAATGGAGAAAACAATTCTAATTTTATTGATGCACCTGATGATTCTTGGCTTATAGTTGGTGATACTAAATACTTATACCTGACAAATTGGGATAATGAAATTACAGATTCCTCATCTTACAAAATATTTGTTGTTAGTACGGACGGAAAAATAATAGATACAATTCCTATTTCAGATTGTGAATTTTTCAGAGGCGGACTTTCAGACAATCTATATATTGAAACAACTGATAGAAAACTAAAGGTGTTCGCAAAAAATCAAATAGGAACCGGCAAATATAATTGGAAAACAATTTATACTGTATCGGATACCGGGGAAGTAATTTTAAATGAATGAATCTAAAAGAGTTTTCTTAAACAAAAAAATAATATTCAGCTTTTTAATACTGATTACAATATGCTTCTCCTTTTTTCTTTACACTCAATACCAAAATACTTATTCAAATGGATGTAGTGTTGAAACGCTAAACAGTTACAGGAAAGAATTTTTTAATGACTTAAGTAATAAAACTATTTTGCAGGCGCGAAACATCGTGTCGGAACAATTAGATTATGTTTCGACTGTTAATTCATTAATTAATTTTGAGAGAATGAAACTGGAGGACAAAGACAACTACTTAGACGTATGGCAAGATAAAGAGGAAGAGTTGCGTAATTTATATCCGGAAATATCGAAAGAATATGATGAAAATAAAAACTTATATTCGGAAAATGATTATTCGGCTAAAGAAGCCGTGCTTCTGGAAATTTTAACTCAAATTGAGTATATCATTGACTATCCGGATTATTTAGATAGTATTGATTCTAAATCAGAACAAATGAACGAAATAAGTATTTTTTCAAATGCTGATTCGCTGTCTAACTCAAATATTAAAAAAACAGCGGACGATTACGCAAATCTAAAACATATAGATCTTGAGCTTGGTAATGATAAACCAATTATTTCTGTAGTTAATTTTGGATTAGTGCATTATATAATTTTTATTTTCAACTTAGCTATCATCATAGTTTTTATTCAAGAGAGAAAATCGGGTCTTTGGAATATTATCCATGCTACTAAAAAAGGAAGATTTTCACTTGCAATCAAGCGAATAGGAATTCTGACGGTAAGTGTTTTTCTGTCTACTGCTATTGCATATACCATTTTATTTATTACATCTTTTTTGTTATACGGTGGTGTAGGTGATGTATTTAGAAGTGTTCAATCAATCCAGGAATTTCAAAATTTTGTATTTCCGATGTCAGTACTGGGATTTATTGCATTTTATGTTTTTATAAGTGCCTTATCTCAATTCGTCCTAATACTTTTTGTTTGGTTAATAATTTCACTCATCAGAACAATTAATATCGCATTGGGTTTTGCTGGTGTAATATTGGCTGTTGAATTTACATTGTATAAATTATTGCCAATCCAAAGTAATTTGTCTATTTTAAAATGCGTAAACTTGTTTTGCTTTGTGGATCCAACAACAGAAGTTGCAAAATATCATAACCTGAATTTTTTGAATATCGTTATAAACAGATTTTGGCTTATATTTTACTCTTTAATAGCGTTTATACTCATTTTTGGATTAATAACAGTGTTGGTTTCTGCGTTTAAATACCCTGAATCTAACGGAAATAAGTTAACAAATCTGCTTAATAAGTTCTTTAAAAAATTAGCTGATTTATACTGGCAGACAGTTGAAAAAATATCTATTATCGGCTATGAACTTTATAAACTCTTAATCATTCAAAAGGGATGGATAGTTTTAACTGTGCTGATATTTGTCCTTTTTAATACTGTTAATACAACAGAAATTTATCAAAGTGAAACAGAAAGCATAGTTAACGAATTTTATGAGAAATATAGTGGACAATTAACAGATTTTGCGCGTCAATACGCTGTGAATTTGAAAGACGAAATTGAAAAAGTGGATTCTGAACTTGCCCAAGCATATTTGGATTATAGAGAAGCTAAAATTACTCAAAATAACTATAATTCGCATGTCTTGAAATCAGATGCTTTTGATAGTAAAAGAGAAGCTCTGAATATTATACAGGGGCGTATAAATTATGCTGAAAAGCAAGGTGACAATGCCTGGCTTGTAAACCCAGAAGGATACATTGAACTGCTGGATTCAAAGGCTTTTTCAAGGCAACAGAACTTTGCATTACTTTCTGTTTTTTGTATTATTATTATTTTGTCAAATGTTTTTGCCTATGAAAAGCAGTCAATGGTATATCCTGTGCTTATGTCTTCGTTTAAAGGACGCCAATTTCTGTTTAGGAAAAAGGTTCTGGCAGCAACTATTATTACCCTAATAATATGGCTATGTACAAGTTGTGTAGAAGTTATTAGCGTATGCATCAGATACCCGATTGAAAACTTAAATGCTCCGATTTACAGTATTGAATTCCTGAATATAATTCCTTTTAATTGCAGTCTTATTATTTTTCTATTAGGATTATATATTTCAAAACTGCTTATTATGATTTCTGCTTGCTTCATTGTATGTTTGATTTCTACATTGGGAAAATATGAGATTAGTATGATTATCTCGACAATTCTGTTGGTTGTACCTGCTCTGCTCTATATACTTGGAATTGATTTTTGGGGTTATATTTCGGTTATTTCTCCATTAGCCTCAATGAAGTTAATACTGTCATCTAATGGCACAACTTATTTTATTCAGCTTGTTTTAATGCTTATCTTGGGAATATCATCTATCTTTTTTGCAAGACAAAAATGGTGCAAAGAAAGAAGGTTTGGTAATGACACTTGAAATGAAAAATTTAACAAAATACTATGGTAACAACTGTGCATTGGATAACCTCAGCCTGTCGCTCTCAAATGGAATATATGGTGTTCTCGGAGCAAATGGAGCAGGTAAAAGTACCCTTATGAATCTGATTACTGATAATGTCAAGAGGACCTCAGGAGAGATTTTATATGACGGGACAGATATTTTGAAACTCGGTAATAGGTTCAGAAAACATCTTGGTTATATGTCACAGCAGCAAGGTTTTTATGATCAGATATCAGCAAGAGCTTTTTTGCTATATATAGCCTCATTAAAAGGCTTGAAAAAGAATGAAGCAAAGGAACAAACTGACAGGTTGTTAGAATTTGTTAATTTGTCCGATGTAGCACATAAAAAGGTGGGTTCTTTTTCGGGCGGAATGAAGCAACGTGTTCTTCTGGCGCAGGCATTGCTTGGAAATCCAAAAGTAATACTGCTTGATGAACCCACTGCGGGACTCGATCCGAAAGAGAGAATTCGTATTCGCAACTTTATAAGTGAGATTGCTGAGGATAAGATTATATTGTTTTCAACACATGTAGTTTCAGATATTGAGTTTATCGCAAGGGAAATAATATTGCTCAAGAACGGTAAGCTTGTGTCACATGATACCTGTACCAACCTTACAAAAGAAATTGAAAATAAGGTATTTGAAGTCGAAATTAATAAGGAAGAACTTAAATATTTTCAAGATAATTACCGTGTGTCAAATCTTTATCATAACGACGAAAAAATCATTGTAAGATTAGTAACTGATATCCCACCTAAAAACTATAAAATACAATCCGTAAAAGCAACCCTTGAGGATTTGTATCTGTATGTGTTTGAGAAAGGGAAATAACAAAAACAGAAAAAATAAGAAGATATTTAATATGTGCTTGTTAAATGCCGACAGGTTTTAGCTTTTAATGCTATTACCTGTCGGCATTTTTATGCTCTTTTTTGCATTGAAAGCAGAAAGGACTTTATTGTTATACAAGAGCAGGAGTCCTCCAGTCAATTTGATTTTTTAAATTCAGATTGATTGGAGGACAAAATATGGACAACAAACGTCCGAAAAGAAGAAAAGATAAGTACAATCCTTACACATTACATACAGAAAAGGGAAAGTACTATATCTCATTTACAGATGCTAATAATTGTATTCAAAAAGTTTTAATATCTAAGAAATATTTGATAGTTTTAATAAATTTGAACTTGAAGATATTTCTCAGATGAATGAATACGAATGTGCTTTCGTATATTCGTATTC
>ERZ1034949.575-NODE-575-length-23048-cov-29.374505_pt1 | contig 23048 bp, 13 predicted proteins | sample MGYA00520590_ERZ1034949 | MGnify/ENA primary metagenome ERZ1034949 (study PRJEB33766, sample SAMN09781752) | gut metagenome | biome: gut microbiome | host: Homo sapiens | place: Madagascar | study: EMG produced TPA metagenomics assembly of the PRJNA485056 data...
CAACAGAAGTTTACATAAGATACACAAAAGGCCGCTGCGCGGCTGGCCACGGACTGACGTCCGCGTGGCCCAAGAGACATAAGGGCTGACGCCGTAGCGAGCCGCTAACGCGGAGAACATAAGGACATAAGAACATAAGAACAAAAGGGCTTCAAGACATACGGCATGGACTTGCGTCCATGTGCCCTCAAGGACAGAAGGGCTACGCCGTTACGACCATGAGCGTCATAAACAAAAAAGCAATAGCATTAAACGCTATGGCGTAGCCCTTATGTCTCTTGGTCCACCCGGACGTTAGTCCGTGGCCAGCCGCGCAGCGGCCTTTTGTGTGTATTATGTAAACTTATGTTGCTTATGTTTTCCGCGCTAAGCGGCTAACACAAACGTAATTTCTTTTGTTCTTATGTCCTTTTGTTCTTATGTTCTCCGCGTTAGCGGCAGATTTCACAATTCACGAACAAAGAAACGCCACATTTTCCCCTCACAGGCATATGTTTATAGTTCTCCGCTAACGCGGAGAACACAAGGAGTAAAGAACAAAAGTCCATGCCCGTATTACTCTCCCCCACTCTCATTGCCATACACGTCGACGGCGGTTACCACATAGCGGCTGTGGCGCAGGGCGGGCAGGGCGAGGGTGCAGTCGTAATGGGTGGCGGTGGTGCGCACAGATAGCAAGACGTTGCCAAACGTGGGGTCGAGGCGGTAAACGTTGTAGCGCACCGGACCATCGGCATCGTGCACGGCAGACCATTCAAGGTGCAGGTGCTGCCCATCAAGCCTCTGGGTTACCTGGGGCGCTGCGGGCGGAATGCTGTCCTGCCAACGCATGGGGGGCACCAAGGCGGGACGGGCATAGAACGAGGTTTGCAACCAGTCGGCAAGCCCTTTCTCGTTGTTCAGCAAAAAACGTGTACGGAAAAACGCCTGGCCGCCAAGGCCCTCGCTGCGTGCCACATTCATCTGGCGCTGCACGGTAAGGAGCGGCCAGTCCTTTTCACGGGAGTTGAGAAAGTAAATGCCGAGTCCGGGCACAACGGGGCGGCCGGCATCGTGCTCCTTCCAGTCGGCAAGGAAAGGATAATAATGATTGCCGTCGAAGTACATCATCGGGAAGAGCATATCCATCCACCCCAGGCGCAACCAGCGCTGGGCATCTTGCGACACAGCGTCGCGTGCGTTCCACCCGTAAGAGGAGTAGCGTGACAAGTCAGAATACTTGCCCACGGGGGAGCAGCTCAGCTTTACCCACGGGCGCACCCCTCTCACCGCATCATGTATGGCCAGCACACAGCGGTCAATGTTTGCCGTGCGCCATGCGGCCTTGTTCTGCCCATGGCCATAGCGGCGGTAAGTGCGGTCATCGTTAAAGGGCACACTGCTCTCGGGGTAACGTATGTAGTCGAGATGAATGCCGTCCACCTCGTAGTTTTGCACAATTTCGCGACACACCTTAGCCAAATATTCGGCAGTGCCTGGCACCCCAGGGTCCATCAGCCATTGGTCACCGCACCGCTGGCACAGTTCGGGGTGCTGCACAGGCAGGGCGCGTTTGCCAAGTTGCTTGGCCACCGTCACCTTGCAGATGGGGAATGCCACCACCCAGGCATGGCATTCCATGCCACGTTTGTGGCATTCGTCCACCGCAAACTGCAACGGGTCGTAAAGCGGCCGTTGTCCGGGTCGCCCCGCAAACACGCCGTCCCAAGGTTCTATGGCCGATGCGTAGGCAGTGGTTGCACGTATGCGCGACTGAAACAGCACCATGTTAATGCCCATGGCCTTGAGGCGGTCGAGCATTTCACACAGCGTTTGCTTCTGTGCGGCAGTTTGCGCTGCGGTTGTGGCGGGGCGCTGCGGCCAGTCGAGCCCCATAAGGGTGGTGAGCCATGCCGCGCGCACCTCATATTTTATGTCTGATGCCACTGGCGAGCACGCTGTCTGCGCCTTGGCGCACAAACTGCAAAGCAGCACAAGCAGCACGAATATAGTTCTTTTCATATCCTTACAAAAAAGAGTTTGGCGTTTCAACAATGTACGATTGCAAAGTTACAAACTTAGTAACCATACATTGCTGAAACGCCAAACTTTTATTCAGTCGTTGCGTTATTTCTTTGAAATGCGCAGCTTATAGGTCATTGGTTTTTCGGGCACGTAGAACATGCGCAGTGTGCCCGGGCCACACGAGGCGTTGCCCAAACCGCGCAACCAAGCATCGAGGTGCAGCACGGTGTAGGGACGCGGCTGCATCTCCCAATAGTGTTGGGCGTTCATCAAGTCCTCGTCGGTGTAAGGCACTGCCGAGAAGTTGACACGGCCCTCAGTTTCGATTTTCACACCAAAGCCCGACTTGTCGCTGAGCGTAAGTTCGCGCAACTCCTCACGGTTGCCAGTGCTCTGCGGCTTCATGTTAGGTTCCACCATGCCTGCCACGGTTGTGGTATAGCGGCCTGCCACCACACCATCGCAGCGGTCGCAAGCGTTCTCCCACGGACCGAGCGCGTAATAGTCCACCTTCGAGAGTGACGAGTCGAGCATACACACCAGTCCGGCGCGTCGCAGCTCAGCAGTATGCGGTGTAAAGCGAGCCTCCACATCAACCACGCCCTGCGGGTAGATGGTGTAGTCTATCTCTGTGTCGCAAAGCGAACCTTTGCGGGTTGTCTTCACCACAGTGTTGCCGTTCACCTGCTCCACACGCACATCGCCCTTGGGCTGCAAGCCGTTGGCCGTGTTGCCAAAGCGGTCGTTCTCTATCCAGCGGTGGTTGCTGTATTCAAAGCCCTGGTTGTCGGCAATGATGTTGCGACCATCAAGAGCCAATGAGGTGAGGCGTGCCGTTTCATTGTCAAAAGTAAGCTGCACCTTGTCGTTGCCAATAATAGTTTGGTCGAGCGACAGCGTTGAAAGCATTTCGGGCGCTTTGGCATCAGACTTCAGTGCAGGCAGCGTGCCGCGCTGCTGCAAGGTAAACTGCTTGAGTGCCACCTCGTGACCAGCTGCGGCATAGCTTTGTGCTGTGCGGAAAGCCACGTGCAGTGTGAGCAGCACCTCCTGGCCATTGGCCTCAGCCTTGGCCAAATCGGCCTTACCCAGTTTGAGCACAAGTGTGGTGCTGTCGGCAGGGGCCACAGCAGGCAGTTTAATGGTTTTGGCGCTTACCACACGACCGTTCTTCACCACCTCGTAACACAAGTTCATGTCCTTCAAATTCTGGAACAAGTAGGTATTGCGCAACGTGACAGTGGCCGTGTTCTTCTGCTTGTCCACACCCACCAAGTTGAATTTCACATATTGGTAAGCGGCCTTCACCTCCTTCAGTTTGGCACCCTCATGGCGTTCGCTATTGATTATGCCGTTGCAGCAGAAGTTGCCCTGGTGCGGACCGGGATAGTCATAGCCCGTAGTGAGGCGGTAGATACCCTGCTTCATCAGCTGCGGATTGTAGATTGACTGGTCCACCCAGTCCCAGATGCAGCCGCCAATGGTGGCATTCGATTTCTCTATTACGTCCCAATACTGGTCGAGGTTGCCAATGGCATTACCCATGGCATGTGCATACTCGCAGATAAACATCGGTTTGTCGAGGTTTGAGGTGTTCTGCGCCATCCAATCCATGCCGGGGTACATCTTCGAGTAGAAGTCGGAGTAGCGTTCGCCGCCATAGGGCAGACTGATGCGTGTGCCCTCATAGTGTACGGGGCGCGCGTCAAGACGCTTGGCCGCCTCGTAGCAATCCTTAAAGTTGACGCCAGCACCAGCCTCATTGCCAAGACTCCACATCACCACGCAGGGGTGGTTGCGGTCACGCAGCACCATGCGGTCAATGCGGTCAACGAAAGCGGGTATCCAGCTCTTGCGGTCTGAAATGCTCTGGTTGGCATGGTCCTCAAGGTCGGCCTCGTCCACGGTGTAAAGTCCGTAATAGTCGTACATGGCATACATACGCGCATCGTTAGGATAGTGCGAGGTACGTATGGTATTGATGTTGTTCTGCTTCATGAGCGTCACGTCGCGCAACATTTCGTCGACAGTGACGGCACGGCCGTGCTTGGGCGAGGTGTCGTGACGGTTGACGCCTTTAAGGAACACGCGCTTGTTGTTGACATAAAGCAGCGAGTTCTTTACCTCCACCTTGCATATACCATATTTGGTTGAGAAGGCCATTTCCTCATTGCCCTGTTCATCGCTCTGCACCACACGTACCGTATAGAGGTTGGGGTGTTCGGCGCTCCAAAGCTCAGCATTTGGCACATCGAATGCCACGTTGGTTTGTGTGCCGTCAGCACCGCCAAGTGTGGTGCGCTGCTCTTGTATTTCGGTGCCCTCAGGATTGAATATCTTGACGCACACTTGCTTCTTGCCGGCAAGGTTGTCGCGGTTGTCGAGCGTCAGGCGCACATTCACCTTTGCCTGGGCTATGTCGCCCCCCTTGTCAAAGGTGATGTCGGACGTGATGTAATGGTCGCGCACGGCCATTTTGGGGGTGTTGTAAAGATACACCTCGCGGAAGATACCGCTCATGCGGAACATATCCTGACATTCAAGATATGAGCCATCGCTCCAGCGGAACACTTGCACAGCCAGACGGTTTTCGCCACCCTTGTGCAGATATTTGGTTATGTCGAACTCGCTCACATTGTTAGAGCCTTGGGTGTAACCCACATACTGGCCGTTGAGCCACACAAAGGCTGCCGAATAAATGCCACCAAAATGTATGAAGGTGCGGCGGCCGTCCCAATTGGCGGGCACGGTGAATGTGCGCACATACGAGCCCACGGGGTCGATGCCATAGTTCTTGCCACCATCGTTGAAGCCGGGACGGGCCTTGATAAACGGCGGTGTGTTGGCGTGCGGATACTCTACATTACAGTAGATGGGTTTGTCGTAACCCAGCATTTCCCAGTTCGAGGGCACGGGTATGGTGTCCCACTGGCTCACGTCGTAGTTCTCTTGCCAAAAGTCGAGTGGGCGCTGCGAGGGTTCGGGCACAAAGTGGAATTTCCACGTACCGTTGAGCGACATATAGCGTCCGGTCTGGGGCTTGGTCCACGGGGTGTTGTAGTAGGCTTTGTCGGCCAGCATCTCCTGCTCATTGTTATAGGGCAGATAGGTGGCCACGCCGGGTTCTTTGTTTTCGGCAAAGCGTGTTTCGTCCTCCCAATAGGGGGATTCGATTTTGGGTTTTTCCACCTGTTCGAAGGTGAACCATGCGGCTTTGTCCTTGGCGTTGTAGGCCACGCTCTTCAGTTGGCCGTTTACAAGGCTGTACATCTTGTCGGCCTTGGTTTTGCCCACCGAGCGAATGATGTAGGTGCCGGCCTGGCCCTTTACGGGTTCAAAGCAGAATTGTGCATTGTTCCACACACCATCTTGTGCCGGCCACTGCAGCAGGTAGTCTATCGAGGCATTGCCGCCACCATCGTCAAAGTTCTGGGTGTAAAAGGCATTTGCCACCACACGGCGGTCGAGGTCGAGCATCTTGATGTTCCAGTACTGTCCGCGGTTGTCCTTGTCGGCAGTCTCGCCCACTATGTGAGCATTGTTCTCACCCGAGTCGCCATTGCCGAGCACCATGTCGGGGTGCTGCACCGAACGTATGCGATAGGTCAGTTCGGCATCAAAACCAGCGCGTGCGGCTTCGGCCAAACTGAATTGGGCGGCTTTGTTGCCTGCTGCCTTGGCTTTGTCTATCAGCACGAGCTTGCTGCCTTGCACAGCCGCTGCCTTGCCAGGATTGTTGGTGGGCACCAAGTTGTAATGGCTGCCGTCGACCACCACGCGCCACAGTTGGGCTTCGTCTGAACCGTTATTTTCACCGGCCTCCACACCATTGCCGTTGTAGCGCACGGCCTGGTTGTTGAAGGGATTAATAATGCGCCACGAGCCCGAAAGCTCTGACATGACGAAATGCTGTCCGGCATCTTTTTCGTTGAGTGCTGACAGCACAAGGTGTCCCTGCCCATCGGCATCGACCACCTGTCCTTTGAGCGCCGACACCAGGTGATAGAGTGCGCCTGGCTTGAAGCTCTGGGCGCCCGCGCCCAAAACTGACAGACACACCGCTACGGCCAATGTCAGCCAGCGCAGATGTAAAAAGGTCTTGTTCATGTTTGAAATGTATTGTTGTTTGATGATTATTCCTCAGCAGGGTGGTTCGTCCAGCTCGTGCCGTTCCAACCCATGGCGTTTGAAAACGAGGTACTGGCATCAACTTCAACGTCGTTATTGACACCAATTCCTGGCGATATGGCCAATAATTGTTCTGCAACGAAAGCGTATCGCTGCGATTTGGGGGCGGAGTACGCCTTTTTTATAGTTGTTGTCATATTTATGTCGTTAGGGTTTAAGCATTCTCTTTTTACCATTTACAATGTACATGCCCTTGGCTTGAATGGTTGAACATTTGCGTCCGTCGATGCCATAAACCGCAGCAGGTGTGCTTGTGCCAGTCTCCACCACGTTGCTTACCGAGGTTAGCGTGCCGCCAAAGTTCATGCTTACGGCAGGTAGCGTAGCGTTCCATTGCAAATATGCCTTGTAGCGTGGCAATGTGCTCCCCACTTTGGCACGGTAAAAGGCCATTTGTCCCTGTTGGACAGCCAGCACATAAGCATTGTCATCTGATGCAATTATGTGGTTGCCCTGTGCGTTGGCTTGCAAACGGTTGCCTGTTAGTTCGGCCACAGGATTTGAGGCGTCAGCTTGTTCCATAACCAGCACGTCGGTTGCTGAGTTCGTGGTCAACAAAACGCCTTGCTCAGCAGGAATGGCATAGCCTTCGGGCACCGAAGTGAGTTGTGCCATGTCGCCGTCAACTTGCTTAACATACCATGCTTTCGCACCATTGGGCACTACGGCATTAAAGGGTGCGCTAAAGGTGGCAATAGATGCCACGTCTTGCAGTTGGCCGGCTGCGCTCATCTTCACTTCCACTTGGGTGGGAGTTGCGGGCGTGTTTGACTCGAACACGGGTTCGCCTTCGGAATCGACTAAGAATCGGCCTTCTATACCAAAGAAGGTCAACTCCTCAGGGTGTAGGGCCTGAACGTCCCAAGCATTATTCTCCTCATCGTAGATTCCTCGTTCAAAATAGAAATAGTCATTCCAGTGTTTGGGTTCGAGGGCAAATATTTCCTTTTTGGGATTACTGCGATCATTGGGCACAGAATCGGTCACCCATATACGCGTGATGGTGTTAGTTTCAGTATCTATTTCAATCGCCCACAATGTCCAAGCGTGGTTGTTGTCACGAATTTGTGCAATGTAGTTACCCGTAGTGAAATACCTCAGCAACACCTCGGTTAATATCTCTTCGTTGGAATTTATCCAGCCTCGCGTGAAGATGATTGGATTATCGTAGTCGCCCACGGGGAGGTAGTTCTGAGAAATATCGGAACGTGAGTAAACAATGGTTGGATGCGTCTCTTTCAGATACCAATCAAGGGCCTTAAACACATAGTCACCATTATCGCCAAAGTAGGAGTTGCGATCAAATTCCCGATTGATTTCCTCTGGGTCCCAGCATTTACCAGTATAGATGTACCGTTCCTTTATGCGATCTTGCCACCAAGCTATCATGTTGCTACTAACTGCAGCCCAGCAACCATTCGTAAACTGGAAGGTGTTGTACCAGCCGCCCTCTACGCTGACGCCTTTTGCCCAATATTGCACCCTCTTAGCTTTTGCCGAAGAAGTGGGGAACATGGTGCTCAGCGCGAATATCAATGCAAATATAATTGATGTCTTTCTCATTTTATCTGTATCAAGTAGATGTTTAATATCATTTTAGGCGCCATTCTCCACACTGAAGATTGTGTGACGCCCACACGCTTTGTTGTTTAGGGATTACACACACCACGCACAGAAGAACCATAATAGCGGGCGTAATTCCAATCTGGCTTGGCATAAACTTGGGTAAATTGCAACTGGTAGGCAGAGCCACAGTAAGTAGAGGTTCGGAAGAACGAGCTCGACCAGTAATATCCGTGTACGCCCTTCTCGTTAAACTGATTGGCATAACGACAACCTGCCGCAGGCAAAAAGAGCGAGGCATCGCTGCTTTTGCTTGCAACCACATATCCTGCAACGCCTGTTTGGTTGTAGTCGTCAGTCCATGTCCAATCGCAATTCGTTTGGAGTTCTGCCCACTCTTCCTTGGTGGGCATACGCCATGTGCCACCCCATGTGCTGGTAACGACATCATCGGTGGCATCGAGCGACATTAAGCCATCAGCATTTGAATACTTCGTGAGCGATTTATAACCTGCGCCATGAGCGTAGGTAGCCCACCGATAGTCTGTTTTCGAGGTCGTTTCGCCCCACGCATAGTAACGGCCTGCGTCTTGAGGACGATTGGCACCGATATTGACCGAAGCCCATTTAATGCCACTGGGCAATCCCATGTCAATCCAAGTATGCCCAGCCTCCTCGCCGGTGGTTTGTGCTACCATGGCACAAGACACTGCACACATAATCAAACAAGTAATCTTCCGCTTCATTTCTTCATAAATTAAATATTTAATACTGCGACGTCAAGGTGTAGATGTCGCTGAACTTTTGCAACTATTCTTGGGTTACGAGTTGACAAGTTGACAAGTAAGTATGCGATATGCTTCTTATTATGCCGGAATGGTAAGAAGCTTGACAAACTTACCCGTTAACTTGTCAACCAGTCCCCCCCGTTAACCCGTTTACTAATACAGCCAACGCGCATTACCTTGTAAAAGTTCCAAGCAAAAAGGCTCGCGGCCAAAATAAGACCGATGCTGAACGCCAGATAGAGGCCCACCACACCTAAACCGCATGGGAAGGCCAGCAGGTAGCCGGCCGGAATGTTGACTACCACGTAGCTGACAAAGGCTACCCACATCATGGCCATCACGTGTGAGGTGCCTCGCAGGGCGTTGGCAAAGCATATTTGCATGGAGTCGCCCAACTGATAGAGTATCATGGGCAGTATGAGGGTGAGGGACAATGATATGACGGCGGGGTCGGAGGTGAAGCCGTGTATGATAAATTCGCCACCAAAATAGAATATCATGGACGATATGGCGGCCATGCCTAACAATATGAACACGCCGGCACGCGTGGTGCTGCGCACACTGCTCCAGTCGTTCTGGCCATAGAAGTGGGCCACACGTATGGTGATGCCCGACCCGAAACTGTAATACAGCAGGAAACCGAGTCCGCCAAGGGTTACCATCACCTGGTAGGTGGCCAAATCGACGGCACCAAGCCAACCGGCCATGATGCCGCTCACGGTGAAGGCACCACTCTCCATGCCCATTTGCAGGGAGATGGGGAACGACTGCCTGTTGATGTGCAACAAACTGGCGGTGCGCACCACCGACTGGCTGAAGCCCTGGCGATATGCGGCATAGCGCTTGCGCCCGAGCAGCAAGGCCACCATGATGACGGCCATTACGATGCGTGCCGCGAGTGTGCTGACGCCGGCGCCAAGCAAACCAAGGCGCGGAAAGGGACCTACACCATAGATAAGCACAAAGTTGCCCACTATGTTGAGCACATTGCCCACGAGTATGACCCACATGCCGGTGGAGGTTTCGGATATGCCGTCGGTAAACTGGCGCAGGGCATTGAACAGTGCCACAAACAGGAGCGAGGCGCCAATGGTTAAGTAGTAGGGTCGTACCAATGGCAATATTTCGGCGGGCTGCCCCATGCGGTCAATAAAGCAGTAACCTACGCCCAAAATGAGCATGAGCAACAGGGCAAAGACGAGGTTGCATATCAGGCCATACTTCAAGGTGCCGCCAGCCTCAGCCCGACGCCCCTGCCCTACCAACGAACTGATGAGGGGGGTCAAACCATAGCTATAACCTAACATCATGTAGACAAAAAGGTTGAACACGGCGTTGACAAACGAGGCGGCTGCCAGTGCATCGGTGCTGAAGCGCCCTACCATCATGGTGTCGGCAAAACCCATGATGATAACGCCCAACTGGCCTATGGCAATGGGCACACCAAGCTGCAATATGGGACGGTAATAGCGGTTCCAGGTATTGGCGGTGGTTGCATTCATATATAGTTACAGTGCTTAGTAGACAGGTTTGCGGGTTGATGAGTTGATGAGTTGATGAGTTGACAGGTTGACGGGTAAGTTTGTTTTGTTTCTGACCATTCTGACTTTAACGTAATAAGCAGCGTAAAGCATACTTACCCGTCAACTTGTTAACCCGTCAACTTGTCAACCAATAAAGCTAAATGCTAAATTCCTTGGCCACAACGGCTTGTTTGCCCGTGCCAAAACTGATGGTGAAGCGCAATGGCTGCCCCTTCAGGCGATGGGGGGCCACAATGGTGGCCTTGTAGCGTATGCCCTGCCCCGGCAGCACGCTGGCCACGGTGGCGGCTGGCGAGATGCCTACACGCTTGTTGCTGCACACAATGTTGGGGGCTACATTGTAGAGGGTGCGTGAGCCACGGTTATAAATGTCGAAAACGATGCAGGCTTGCTCGTCGGCGTCGAGTTGTTGGTTGTTGTTGTCGTCAAGAAAATGTATGTTGCTCACCTCGAGTGACTGCAAATCGCTATGGGCAGCCGCAGCCGACTTGTAGCGCGGATTGTTGTAGGTGCCATACTGCACTTCGTTGCCGCTGACGGGGGTATCGTTGCCGTAGGCGTAACTGTCGTTTTGCGTGTCTGCCTTTGGTGTATGGGGAGCAGTGGCAGCGGCTCCTACCGCACCACCTATTATCATGCCAGCCAAAGTACCTCTGTCAGCACCTCGCGGACCGCCCATCAGTCCGCCAATGCTCGAACCGAGCATGCCACCTAACGAACTGCCCGTGGCCACTCCCGCAAATTGGTTGTAACTGCACGAACTCACTCCCATGGCCAAGCTGAGCACCATGGCGGCTGACATTGTGCCTTTGTATGCTAACAACTTTATCCTGTTCATGATTGTAAATTTTACATTGTATGTTGAGTGCAGGGTGCAGTGCATAGTGCATGCACTTTTACCCCGATATGGCCTCTACACTTTGTTGTCCGACATTTTGCCTACGCTCTGCGCTTTTGCACCGTGTGCCGCAACCGTTCGTGCTACGGGAGATAGAAAACCATGTCACGGGAGGCAGAAAGACAGTGCATTCGTCTGTTCATTCTACCTCCCATGACAAGATTTCTTACCGCACGCAACAGTTTTTACACGCTCCGCAACGGGTGTTGCCAAGGTGTGGTTGACTCGTGCGCTACAACCTTACATAACTTTTTGCGCACAGTGCAGGCAAGTGTAGACAAACGTGCAGACGAGTGTGGGCAAGTGTGTAGGCATTTTTCGATGTCACCTACGTTACACAACGTCCTTATTATCACACAGTTCAGTATAATTAGCACAGAGTGCAGGCACTATTGCAAATAAAAAGTTGTGTAGGAAAGAGTGCGGTTTGTGCGGGCTTATTTTACAGTAATGACAAGGTATCTGCTCACGCTCCAGAAGGCTTGCGGATTGGTTATGCGCAAGGTGTACTGTCCCTGGGCGTCCTTGTCGAGCGAATATGAACTGGCCGGGTGGCTGGTCATGAGCTTGGCACTCTTTGAATAGAGGCGTATGGTTTTGGTCACACGCAGGTCGATGCGCGTAAAGTAGTCCTTGTTAAAGTCGTTGCTCTTCAGCACGTTGCCACGTTGCAATATGCGCTGCTCACGCAACTCGCGCTTGGTGCCAAACACATAGTAGGCTGTGTTCAATTCCTTGTCCTGTGCGGCCACAGTGCGCGCCTTTTCCTCATTCTTTTGCGTCAAGTCGCTCACATTGGTGTTTAACGCATTAATTTGCTCGCCTTGTTCGGCTATTTTGATGTCCTTCTCAGCCAGCTGGGCACGGAGGTCTTCTATCTCCTTGCTCTTGTCTTCGAGTTGCTTGTTAAAGTTGGCCACCATCTCCTCGAGCTTGGCCTTGGTGCGCGAGTCGCTTTGGTTTGACGCACGCAACTGCTGTTGCAGATTGGCTATAAGCTCGCGGTTGAGTTTCAGTTTGTTCTGAATGAGCGTCATGTTGTCGATGATGCGCTGCTTGTTGCCTTTTTCACCCTGGCGGTTTTCAACATTTACTATGCCCTCAGCCTCGTTTATCTGGTCAAAACCGTCCTGTATCTGCGACAGCGTTTCGAACATGTCGCTCGACTCGTTCTGCGACTGGGCAAGTGCTTGGCGCAAAGAGTCTATGGTAGCCGCATTGGGGTCCTGAGCCTCTTGCTCTTTTTCTTTTTTGGTGTTGCACGATGTGACAAACGACAAGGTGCACACTGCTGCAAGCAGCATGATTAACTTCTTCATAACGGAAAGATATTAGCGAATATGAATAATTTGCAGACTTAGCACGTTTATTCTGCGTCGTGTTTAGTGTCTTTTTTCTTTTTCTTGGGGGCTTCGTAGCCTTCAACCACAATAACGAACTCGCCACGTGGCTCGGTTTCGGTAAAGTGGGCCAGTACCTCGGCAAGGGTGCCGCGCACGCTCTCCTCGTGTATTTTTGATATTTCACGACAGGCCGAGCAGTGACGTTCTGGGCCAAACACCTCGACGAACTGGGTGAGGGTCTTTACTACGCGGTAAGGCGACTCGTAAAATATCATGGTGCGGGGCTCCTCCTGCAGGGCGGCCAAACGGGTGGCACGCCCTTTCTTTTGGGGCAAGAATCCCTCGAAGGTGAAACGCTCGCAGGGCAGACCCGATGCTACAAGGGCCGGCACAAAGGCGGTGGGGCCAGGCAGGCACTGCACCGTTACGCCACGGGCTACGCAGGCCCGCACCAACATGAAGCCGGGGTCGGAGATGCCCGGCGTGCCTGCGTCGGAAATGAGTGCCATCACCTCGCCGGCTGCCATGCGTGCAGCAAAGGCATCGGCCGTTTGGTGCTCGTTGAACTTGTGGTGCGACACCAGCTGATTCTTTATTTCAAAATGCTTGAGCAGTATGCCCGAGGTGCGGGTGTCTTCGGCCAGAACCACATCGGCCTCCTTCAAAATGCGCAAGGCTCGGAGGGTTATGTCTTCAAGATTTCCCACGGGTGTGGGTACTAAATAGAGTGTTCCCATGGTGCAAATATATAGCTATTTTGTTGTTGTGCAAACAAAAAGCGGGGCTTTTCCTCTTTTTTAAGGGAAAGACGGGCTGCGCCTCGGCACAAATTTCAAACAAGTTTGACTTTGTGCGCTCGACTTGCACCTTTTTGAATAAAAGGGGCTGCGCCTCGGCACAAATTTCAAACAAGTTTGACTTTGTGCGCTCGACTTGCACCTTTTTGAGATAAAATAGATATATTTGCCACAGAAAGCCCAAAGAGGGTTTTCAAACTCTATTAAATATGCGTCCTATGACACAGAACAATTCTGCCAATAACGGCACACCAGATAATGCAGTCTTCAAGGTGGGCGGACAGTCACCCATTACTTTCGACCGCTTTATTCGCGGACTAATCGGGCTGCTACTCATTGCCGGACTCGGCACTGCGCTTTACTATTTGAGCGGGGTGCTGATACCTTTCTTTGTAGCATGGATGGTAGCTTATCTGCTCTACCCAGTGGTGCGCTTCCTGCAAAACAAATGCAGGCTGCGCAACCGCTTGCTGGCCATTATCATCACCCTGCTGCTCACATGCGGGGCCATAGCCGGGTTCATTTATATTGTGGTGCCGCCCATGATTGAGGAGATCGGACACCTTAAAGATGTGGCTCTCTCGTACATACAGGGGGGCATCAACAACAATACCATACCCGTGCCTGTGCAGCAATTTCTGCACCGCCACATCAACGAATACCAAATAGAGCACCTGCTGCAGCAAAAGGACGTGATGTCTGCCTTCAAGACAACTCTGCCCAAACTGTGGAATGTGTTGTGGAGCACGGCCGGCATCATCATTAACATCGTGTGCTCACTCATAGCCTTGCTATACTTGCTGTTCATACTTACCGACTACGAGAAGTATGCCAACGGCTGGATAAAGTTTGTGCCACGTAACAAGCGCGCATTTGCCGCGCAACTGGTAAGCGACATCGAACACGGCATGGCGGGTTACTTTCGCGGACAAGCACTGGTGGCACTGAGCAACTGTGTGATGTTCTCTATCGGATTTTTGATTATCGGGTTTCCCATGCCCATAGGACTTGGCTGCCTGATTGGGGTTATCAGTTTTGTGCCTTACCTGCAAGTGGTCGGCATGGTGCCTGCCGCCTTGCTGGCACTGCTCAAGGCTGCCGAATCGGGCGAAAACTTTTGGTGGCTGCTCTGTCTGGTACTGATTGTGTATTTGGTGGTGCAGGTGTTGCAAGACACCATTTTCACACCGCGCATAATGGGCAAGATTATGGGGCTGCCCCCCGCCATCATTTTATTGTCACTGTCGGTATGGGGCTACGTTCTGGGCATTGTCGGCCTTATCATTGCCTTGCCCGTCACCACGCTGGCCATATCATATTACAGGCGTTACGTGGTGGGCAGTGAGCGCATCACCGACGAACTGGACACCGAAACCATTGCCATGGAGAAGGCCGCTGGCATCTATCTGGACGAAAACGAGGACACCAAAAAGCCGCACAAACCCGCCGCTCCGCCCGCTGAGGAGCCTCAAACTTCAGAAAAAACAAAAAAAGTTGGCAAATAATTTGGTGCGTTAGTACAATCTTCGTACCTTTGCACTCGCTTAACAGCAATAACGGTTTGACTTGCTAGCTCAGTTGGTAGAGCACAACACTTTTAATGTTGGGGTCTTGGGTTCGAACCCCAAGCAAGTCACTTATATTCCCAACGGGGTCACTTAGTGACTATGCAGAATCACGAAGGAAAATCAATTCCAAAGAAAAGTATTAAGTGGATTTTACGAAAGTAGAGTCCACTTTTTTGTTGGTTATCAAGCATTTACACACTTTGATTAGCCTAACAAAAACATAAAAGTATATGTTCAATTAAGGAGATGGTAAGTTCAACTACTGCGGTTGAAAATTACTCCAAGTAGCCTACATGTGCCACCACAAGCCCTCATAAGTCAAAAAGGTGATACAATAGGTGATACAACTTTGGAAAAGGTGATACATAAAAAGTGATACACCTCACTTCCTTCAAAAAAAATTGCCGAAACAGGCATTTTTTTCTACTCGGAGCGATTTTTTTCCGCTTAACACCTACTATTCTCATGAAGAGTAAAGCTGTAAAAGTCGTTTTCGACAGAAGAAAGGAAGCAGCCAAAAAGGGTTATGGCTACGTTGATGTTGTAGTAAATCTGGGCAAAAAGGTCCGTAAATACGTTCTTATAGGGACATCAACTCCCGAGGAATGGGAAAAAGATTCCAATTCTTCAGAAGTAAAAGCTGTGGTAGAGAAATGTGAAAACATTCTCGTCACCATGAACGTGCTTGGTGAGGAATCGAATGTTGAAAATTTCAACAAGCATTTCTACGAAGAACAAGCAAAAAACAATGAGCCAGAACTTTCACCCGAAGAGATCTTAGCTCAAAAAGATTTCATCGCCTACTGCGAGGAAGCCTTGGCAGCCGAGGACATTAAAATCGACACGCGCAAGCACAAGCAAGTAGTGATTGATGCTGTCAAGACCTACGGCTAACTAAAGACGTATGGCGACTTGACCCCCAAGAACATTCTTGCCTTCGACCGATGGCTGCACAATGGAGAGCGGAGTGACGTCACCATCTATGGCTACCACAAACGCCTGAAGAAATGGGTGGGCGAACTGGCACGATTGGACGAGATACCGCGCAATCCTTACAAAATTGTGAGTGTCACCCGTGGCAAGAGCAAAGAGCGCCAACCTCTGCTCGAAACCGAATTGAAGAAAATGCGCGACTATCCCTTTGATGGAAAGCTGGAACGGGTGCGCGACCTCTTCATCTTCTCCGCTTATACAGGTCTTGCTTTCTGCGATGTGCAGAACTTTGACTATCAGTCCATGACGGTAAAGGAGGGTGATTTGGTTTTCATTGATGGAAACCGAATCAAGACCGACACAAAGTTCTTCACCCCTATCCTTGCACCAGCTATGGAAGTGTTGAAGAAATATGACTTCAAATTGCCCAAAATTTCCAACCAAAAGGCAAATGATTACCTTCACTTGATACAAGCACAGCTTGGCATCAAGAAGAAATTGACCTTCCACGTTGCCCGCCACAGCTTTGCCACACTCGCCTTGGCGCATGATGTCCCCATCGAAAATGTAGCCCGAATGCTCGGACATGAGGACATTCGGACCACACAGATTTACGCAAAGGTTTTGCGTACCACCATCGAGCGCCATGCCACCGCACTTCAAGGCGCCATCATCTAAACTTTATTCATTATCTAAAACACGATAAAACGTGCCTTTCAATAGCTGCGACATTCCACTCTCCTTGAATGTCGCAGTTATTTTTTCGCATACATACTTGCCTCCCCTTATATAATATAAGGCACGTGGGTTGGGCAAAGTATCAGACAAAAACGAGAACTGATACTTTTTCTTGCCATCAATTTTATATAACACTTCGCGTTTCTCCTCCCACATTCCCTCATTCAAGCGAAGTGAAAAAGGCGTGACGAAAGTCTGGAACTCATCTGAGACTTCCACAAAATCCACCACAGGGTGCGGCATATACGGCTTGAAGTACTGCACTCCGTTCCAAAAGCCCATATATATTTGGTCAAAGTAAGCGTCCGTGTTCTTGTTCTCCCCCTTGGCAATGGTACGGCTTGCCGCACCTTGCGCCAAATCACCTGCATCGTAGTCAATGGTGTTGGCTGACGTTGAACTGCCAAACACACGATCAGTACGACTACCACTTGAAGAACCGCTCCCATCTTCTGTCAGTGTCCAATTCTCACTGCTTCCCATCTCGCCACAATTCATGAAAAGCATATTGCCGTGACTGTCTCCCGTCCCCTCGATCCAAGCTGGCACAATTTTCAGTTCCAAGTCCTCTGCATTCTTGTCCGCAAAACGTTCCCCATAGGCATTGACAGGGAGCAAACGATTATAATAGCGATACCACTTCGTTTTCGTCTTGTCTGAAAAGCCAGAAGTACCCTCCATTACAAACTCCGACTTGTAGCAGTACATGACAAAGAATGTGCGGTTTTCCTTGACATAAAACAATTTGTGTCCATCAGAGCCATATTTATAGCCACGCACATACTGCGTGCTGCTGGCGTTCGGTCTTGTTTGCCTTGTGTACACCCCACTTATTTTAAGCGACTTTGCCGCCTCCAACAAATCTGCCATTTTCTCATAAACCTTGGCATCCTTGCCATATTTGCGAATGTACCAATCACACGAATGGTACGCCCAAAGCAAACTGCCATTGTCCTCATACTTCACATTCACGCTACCCAAGTATTCCGACTTGTCCTCCTGCGTGACTTGGGTGGTATAACTATCCACCACCTTGTCCAACAGAACCTCATTTGCTTCCGTAGCAATGGCATCAGAGAATTTGAAAGAAATCGTTTTCTGCTTGTGGTTGATGGTGAAATCCCCAAAAAGGAACTTCTCCAACTCTTCAAAGAACTCTGTCAGCGTCCAATGTGGCAAAGCAAGTGCAAAGTTATAAGCACCCCATGCCGCAGGCAAGGTGTTGCATATAAGGAGGTTCACAAAGACAGTATTTTCCAACGCCATGAAATCCCACTTATACCCCACCTGCTTGCATATCCTGTAAAGGATATACAGCAAGTAAGGCTGAAACGACAAAGCCTGTGCTCCCTTTTGCGCATTGGTTTCATGCGGCCAAATAAATTCATTCTTTTCTGCGCTCCACACCATTTCATTCTGAATGTTCCCCGAAGTGTTATTCACCCAAGGCAACGGGATCCAGAAATTATCAGGGTATGGGCGCATATCGTCCATACAATGCCCTGCAACCGCCACGCGGCTTGTAGGATAGCCCAAATCCAGTTCATTCAAATAAATATCATCGAATGTCTCATCAAAGTTTTGCTCACTGCGTCCCTCCAAAAATTGCGTCTTGACTTCCACATCAGAAATTTCTGTAATGGTGATGGTGCCACTCCGATAAAAGTCACAATCGCGAATTTCGCAATCGAACACCACCTTGTTCTTTGCCACATCTGCGCGGTGGATATGCCCAAAGATCGCTATGTTTTGGGCACACCCTCTCAAAGGGAAAGTGATCGTCAGCGTATAGCTGTCACTTCCCGTAAATAATCTATTCTCGGCAATGAAGTCAAACGATGTGCCTTCCTTCAATACGGCTTGTTTATTGTTGATGATGATTTCCATTTTTATTATCTTTGCGAAATGAAACGTGCCATAATTATCATACTTGTAAGTTTAATACTCTTTTTGGCAATTCTTGCCTTGGGGTTCTTTTGGTCTCTTCCATTATCGCTTATATTTCTGTTTATAGGAAGTATTGCATTGTTTATTTCATGCGTATATGTAAAGGGAGAATCCACAAGAAGAGTTTTTGATGCTATTTCATGCAGTTTGCTTATCACATGGTGCTTGCTGCTGTTATTCTTTTTTGTTGCAATGTATATGATGATGGATCGCAAAAGTTATTGAGCATTCATTTTCTTCTGCTTTTCGGAGATTTATTTCTAATCAACGTATCGTACTCGTCTTGCGCCTGTTTGATGCCCGTGTCCCCTGTCACTGTGTTCACGGTGACAAAAGGCTCATTCAGTCTTTGGCTTAGTCGGTTCATTGTTTCTTCGTACTTACTAAGTACAGCTGCACTCTGTGCCAAAGCTGCCGAAGCGACATTGTCCGTGGGGGCCTGAATAATTACAGGTTGCGGTGAAGGCGGAGCCACCGCACCTGTTCCTATAATTGTTCGTGAAACATCATCGGCTCGTAAGGATCCGATGGTGTTTGTTCTTTGTGCATAGTCCAGCGCATTGATAAGCGGACGAGCCACAGGAGAAGCAAGCAATTTCTGCGATGCGACCCATTCTCCAGCATGAACCACGCCCACTTCTTCGTTTACTCTGCCTTGCGGAGTAAAGCCACCTTGCGCATAACCTTGTGCCTCACTTGCCTGTTGTTGCTTTTTAATCGCGGCAATCTGTATCATGCCCGCAGCATTAGCCATAGCCGCTGCAATAGGTGCCATGATATAACCGACCACAGGAATAGCCGCTGCCGAACCATAAGCAGAGATCGCGTTTTGGGCCGTCTGCGCCACCGCTTGAATAACCTGCATGGCAAACAACTTTTTGTTCGCCTCGTTCTTCGCTTTGGCAAGGGCGGCTTGTTTTTCCTTTTCAAGCTTCGCCACTTTGTAGTTGTTACCTTCCGCAGCAGAAATCTCCGCATCATAGCGCGTGTTAATTGCAGCAGTTTCCTTCTCGAGTTCCGCTTGGACGAGAGAAGAAAACCCACTGAAAATCTCTCCCATGCCACTCATGACAGTGGAGAATGATTGCGTAACGGCTTGCCCAGCATCGCTCTCCAACCAATTAGCCAACTTATCATTAGCTTTCTCCATGCCGTTCTTAGTCACACCAATACTATCAATGGCATACTTCTTACGCAAAGCCAGCTTTGCCTTCTCGAACGCTTCCTCAATGCGCAGTTTCTCTGCTGCATTGTCGCCAACTGCTTTTACTTCAGCATGATATACCTGTTCCAAAGCAGCCATATCACTATCGTACTTAGTCAAACGTTCATCAGCGTTCATGCCAAAGTACTCCTCTTTGAGTTGCTGTTTCACTTGTTGCTGGCGTTGGATAATCTTCTGCTGATTGGCAAAAACCTTGTTCTGATATTCCTTTTCAGCTGCCAAGCGTTCCTTGGTGCCTTCCTTGTAAAGTTGGACTATTTTGCGAAGATGTTCCAGTTCAGCCAACTCCACGGCATCTTCGTAGGTTTTGGTGTCAGAAAGTCCGTCAATATAGCGTTGTTTCAACTCCGCGAGCTGGGCATTATACGCTTTATCTTCTCGTTCGCGAGAAGCAGAAGTTGCATTCTCCTCCTGTTTCTTCATAGCCTCTTGGTATTGCGCTTGCGCCTCCAAGAGGTCTTTAGCAGAAACGTCAGAACGCTCCATCTTCTTTTTCCAATACTGCACGTTGATTTCGTCCATGCGTGCGGTGTATTGCTCATAATCCTTCTCACCCTTTGCATACGCAATGCGGTTGAGCGCTTCCTCTTTCGCTTTCCAATCATCGGGAGAGTTCTTGCGGTCAGTCTGCTTTTTCTTTGCTTCCGCCAAGTTCGCTTCCGCTTCGGCTTTTTCTTCTTTGGTGATTTTCTTGTTTTTGAGGACACGAGAATAATACTCTTGCTCAATCTCCTCCATGCGCTCCACATAGGCTTCATAGTCCTTTTCACCCTCCATGTATGCTTTCTTGTTGAGCGCATTCTGTTCTTTCTGCCAATCTTGTTCCGCCTTGAACTTGTCAGATTTCTTATTCTTCTTATCATCGTCCACCACAGGCACACTGCCACCACCTCCACCATTGTTCGTGATGACAGGTTTTTTATTGGTTTCTTCGGCAGCTTGTTTGCCGAGATCGTTGCCATAAACATCAAAGATAGCATGCTCTTTTTGGTTCTGCTCATCAATTTTCTTTTGAATACTAGCCTTGTTGTTTTTCAGATGCGCAGTATAAGTAGCCGCTCCCGTATCCATGGCACGCCCTTCACGTCCGCCCACAAAATTTGATGAAGCATTGATTCGCTTATCCTTCTCAATCGCATCATCAGCCTCTTTCAATTCCATTGCAAGTTTTGCCTTCTCCTTGCCAATCTCTTTGAGCAAATCCTTGGCACCTTCCAACTCATATTTCTTGGCAAGAGAGTTCAGATAGTCGTCCAGGGCTTTCTTGTTCTCCATGTATTTCCCCGTGGTCGCGTCCAACTGAGCATTGTAGTTAGGGATAATTTTATTCAGCGCATTGACCGCCTTTTGGCGATCGTCAAGCGACAACTTTTCATCCTTAGCCACCTTAATCAAGGCTTCGATCTTGTTTTTCTCCTCTACAATGCCCTCCTGACCTTTCTGTCTGACTTCAGCAAGCGTTTTCTCTGATGCACTCATCTCGTTCATATTGGAAAGGGTCTTGTAAATGCCATATCCCAAAGCCACAGTTGCTGCGAGCAAAACGCCCCAACCCGAAGCGAGAGACAAACCTTTTCGCTTCAAGTCCACCATAAGTGAGGATTGACGCGCCCAATTTCCTTGCAGCTTTGCCAATACCAAATTGAAAGCAATGTGTCCAGCTTGCAGCGTATTCACTACCGCATGGTACGCGATAGCCGTACCCTTGCACGCGGCATGCCATGCCGCTTGTGCTTTGAGAGCTATTGCATTAGCCTTGACTGCGATGGTGTAAGCTGCCACCATTGCAGTCAGCACGATAATGGCTTCCTTGTTTCTTGCAAGGAAGTCTATTGTCGTACTCATTGCCTTCAGCGTGAGGGTCGTGGTAGAAATCACGTGCTTCATGACGGGCATCAACTTCTCACCCAATTCGATAGCCAACTCCGTAACGCGCTTTTTTGCCTTGTCCAGCTCCGCCTCGACAGTCGAGTTCTGCACATTAAACTCATTCGTCACTGATGTGGCATCTTCAAACGACTGTGTCGCTTGTTCCTGTTGCCACTTCACCATTTCCACATTGCCGGCTAAGGTCGCCAAGACTTGTGAAGCACGGGCGCCATTCTCACCCATGTTCTTGAAAACAGGAGCAAGTACGTCCATGTTGCCCAACTCCTTCAACTTTTGAAGGAGCATAAGTAACCCTTCATTTGTAGAACGTTTGAGCGCTTTGTTCAACTCGTCCAAATCCATGCCCGTTGCCTTGGCTATCTTGCTTGGCTCCTTGAACAAGTTCATGATGAGTTGCGAGAGTGCCGTTGCCGACATCTCGCAAGCTTGACCTTGGCTATCCAACATCGCAGCAAAAGCCATGATTTGCGGAATGGTCATGCCAGCTTGCGCACCCACACCCGCCATGCGCTTGCCAAACTCAGCAAGGTAGCCAGCACTTGCCGTACAATTTTGCGAGAGGTCGTTGATTACAGAACCGACAGCGAGCAAGGATTTTTCTGTGCCAAGTCTCGCTTCATCACCAAATATGTTGGTGAGTTTGGAAAGCGTCAAGGTCGCCCCATCTCCCAACTCGTCCAATGCCACATTGATTTGGTCCGCAGCTTTGACAAAGCCCAATACATCTTCTTTTGAAGACTTTCCGAGTCGCCCCGCTTCCTCTGCGAGTTTGTTCAAATCCTCACGCGAAGTACGGGTGTCCATCTTCTTAAAGTCCTCATTCAGTTCCTTTACCTCGTCATCAGCCAACCCCGTGAACTTGCGCACATTTGCCATTTCCGCGTCCATCTCCGCAAAAGCATTCACTGCCTTGCGTCCTGCCATGACAAGTCCCGTGCCGACCGCAGCCACCCCTGCAATGATGTTGCCCCACTTATCCACAAAGCCATTGATGCGGTCCACAAGTCCCACATTTTCGGTTTCCCTAAGCTCCTCATTGACATTCGCAATTTCAGCCTTTACACGTTTGATGCTCTCGCACTGCTTGTTCCACTCGTCCGTACCGCGTTCGATGCCGTTTAGTGAGCGTTTCAACTCCTTCAACGTCCTGTTCAACTCTTTCGGTGAAGCTTTATCCAGTCTCTTCAAAACATTCTCCACCCCCTGGGTTGCACTCTCAATCTGCCCAATCTGGCGGCGGGTCTGCTTTAGTTCACGCTGGAACTTCTTCAGCTGGACTTTATCGCCCGCAGCTGCTGCTTTTGTTATCTTATCTTCGAGGTCGCTCGCTTGCCGTTTCAACTGTTCGAGCATATTTTGTGCCTGTTTGCCGTTCACTGTAAGCGTGACCGTAGCATTTGCGTTGATGTCTGACATAGTCTTTCCTTTTTGGGTGTTATTATAAGCACAAACTTAGCCATGCGCCAAAGAAGCAAAAAAGACGATGTATCAAGGCATTTCCACTCCTGAAGTTGGCGTGATTTTTGAAGAAATCCGCGTTTTGTTAAGTATTAGCAAAACAAAAGCCTTGATACAGAAGTCTTTAGGGGATTGTTAAGGGGTTTCCCCTTAACCCCTCCGTC
>ERZ1034949.577-NODE-577-length-23005-cov-16.856819_pt1 | contig 23005 bp, 20 predicted proteins | sample MGYA00520590_ERZ1034949 | MGnify/ENA primary metagenome ERZ1034949 (study PRJEB33766, sample SAMN09781752) | gut metagenome | biome: gut microbiome | host: Homo sapiens | place: Madagascar | study: EMG produced TPA metagenomics assembly of the PRJNA485056 data...
ATCTTTCTTTCCTCTAAAATTATGTTGTTTACACTCCAATTCTATAACAGTCTCATTCCATAAGTCAACCGGAAAATATAATCACATTTTTAAAACTAAAATACCATAAATAAGGTGCATGAATTTCTATTTGTTACACATACTTTACATACGCGATTGATTTCAGCTAATGTCATATCAACTAAACATCTGTAATTTTCAGCTTGTTTGCAGGTGGTTGAACCTCTATATTGTAAATTTTCTTGGTCTAAGCTTACTCTAAGGCTAACAAAATCATGGTATAAAGGTTTGGCAATATCCTTAAATAAAGCTACACAAGAATTATAAGCTAAATCTATAGTACCATTACCTGTGGTTCTCATATGTATATCTATAACAAGATATTTCTTATCATTATTTAAATATGGTGTTATGTTATTTCCCATAGAATCCAATAATCCATAACTATTTTGAGCGATAACAAATGATTCGGGAATTAAATTTGCTGCAAGAATAAAATCACGTAAGAATATAACCCCGTCATCAGGATTACTTTTTATTAAATTATCTTTATACTCTAATAATTCTTGAATTAAAAAACTATAACCGCTAATCATCTTATTTATTTTAAATTGTTCCATCGCTTTGGAATATCCGGCAATACCTCCGACACTTAAAACTCCGATTATCGCCAGAACACCGAGCATTTCAATCATACTGCGGCCAAATTGATTTTGTTTCATAGCAACTTCCTTTCATTATTTTTTCATGTAACAAAAAAAGCCATCGGCGAGATGGCTGGAAGTTCGTAACTATTATTCATGATTATAGTGCAGCATATTAACCATTGCGAATATGGCATATTTTGCTACCTTCCAGCTCTAAAGCCAGAAGATATTTAACGTCATATAGACGCATGAATAAGAGGCTACGACACCCCAGACAGACTATTGCCTATCTAACAGATATTTTACTGAAATATTGCACGAAAGTAAAGAAGATTTTATAAAATATGCAAAAAAACAAAGCGTTATTATGGTCGAAAGTGTGTAAAAAAAACGACCGTTTAAAATGGACAGTTTTTAGGCTGTTTTTTGTAGTCTAGCAAAGGTTGCCGGAATTTGCAATAACTTTTTATATTTACGATGTTTTTTGGCGTTTTTACAACATTTTATTGTCGTCTGTTTCGCTGTGTAAAAATAACGGTCGTTTTTTTTACACAATTGAGGAGGAATAAGATGTTTAAGGGTATAGAATTTTTCAAAGAACAGAGCAGGGGCGAGGGTTCTGGATTGCTTCGTCGTTACACTTCTCGCAATGACATTTGCTCTGCCGGGCGTTCTATGATAGAAATGCTCGGCGTCCTCGCTATAATCGGTGTTTTAAGTGTTGCCGGCATCGCCGGATATTCCAAAGCGATGGAAAAGTATAAGGTCAACAGAGCAGTAGAAGAATACAGCTATCTAATTCATGGACTTATAGAATACCATAAAGATATTGTAAAAATGGAAAATAAATCAGGTCTGGCAGATTTGTCGGAACAACTGAATTTATTGCCTGCAACATGGGTAAAAATCAATGCTTCTGAAATGCAAGATTCTAATGGTGAAACATTAACTTTGTATATGAGAAATGATTACACATTCAAATCTGTGCCGCGAATTTTGTTAAATGTTAATTTAGTTTCAAAGACCAGTCAAGATTTTTGCCGCGAATTATTAGATAGCTTGGCTCGTCCTTTACATTCGGTTTTGATTCATACTTGTATATATCGTCCGAAGTCCGGCTCAACAGACTATTATGGCGATGCTTATTGTGATACGGATGATAAAATCTGTCTGCATTCTGTCAGTTTGGCTCAAATAAATGAAGACTGCAAAAAATGTGATAATGAAAATGAGATTTGTAATTTAGCTATAACATTTTAAGCTGGTAAGATTTAACTTATATATACTAAAGTTTTATTATTGACTTTTTATGGTTTTTTATATATCAATTAGTGAATTTTAAAATATTAACAATGAATAAGATTGAAAAAATTGATAAAAAGAATCGTTCAACTCTTTTTGCAGTGTAATCATAAAATATATTTTTGCAGATATCATTTTTGCGTATTTTTTAAGGGATTGCAAATTTTTTTTATTTATAAGCGTTTTCCAAATCAGAGTAAAATTCATATTCTAAGCGAAGATTTATAAAAAAAGAATCCGTTCTCAAGGAGCGGATTCTCTAAAATAAGCTTAGCTGTGATTATTTGCTTAATTGAGCAGCAACTTCAGCAGCAAAATCTTCTTCTTTTTTCTGCAAACCATCACCAAGTTTGAAGAATACAAAGTCAGCCAATTTAACGTCTGTACCGCATTCTTTAGCTGTGTCGGCAACAATGTCTTTGATTTTTTTATCCGGGTCCATAATGAAAGCTTGTTCTTCTAAAACAACTTCTTCATAGAATTTACGGATACGGCCTTCAACCATTTTTTCAATAATGTTTGCAGGTTTGCCGGAGGCTTTTGCTTGTTCGGCAAAAATAGATTTTTCATGTTCTACAGCTTCTGGAGCAACGCCGGCAATGTTCAAAGCGATAGGTGCAGTTGCGGCAATGTGCATAGCGATATGTTTGCCGAGTTCTTCCAATTTTGCTTTATCTGCGGTAGATTCCAAAGCAACCAAAACGCCGATTTTGCCCAAACCGTTACGAACAGCATTATGAACATAAGAGCAAACAACGCCGTTGTTTACGCTGATAACTTTAGCGCGGCGCAGGTTCATATTTTCACCGATTTTAGCAATCATATCTGTCAAGCGTTCGCCAAAAGTTTTTGAGCCTGCGCATTTAGGGCAAACAAAAGCTTTCATAGCTTCTACATCGCCGTTGCAATGCAAAGCAACTTTAGCAGCGTCTTCAACATATTCTTGGAAAATTTCATTTTTAGCGACAAAGTCTGTTTCAGAGTTTACTTCAACAGCGGCGCCTTTATTGCCGTCTACGGCAACGGCAACCAAACCTTCTGCGGCAACACGGCTAGATTTTTTTGCAGCCGAAGCCAAACCTTTTTTACGCAGCCAGTCAACAGCTTTTTCCATATCGCCGTTAGCTTCAACCAATGCTTTTTTACAATCCAACATACCGGCACCGGTAGTTTCTCTCAATTCTTTAACCATAGCGGCTGTAATATCTGCCATAATTTAAATTCCTCTAATATAGTAGTGTATAATCTCAGATTTTATGAGGCGCGGCAATCAAAAATCAACCGCCGCGCCGTTTTTATTTTTTTACCTTCAAAGAAGCGCTTGCTTATTCAGCAGCAGATTCTGCTTTTTTGCGGGAAGCTCTTTTCTTTGGAGCAGCTTTTTCTTCTGCATCAACAGTTTCAGCGTCAGAAACTTCTAAGCCTTTAGCTTCCATTTCTGCCTGAACACCGTCCAAAACAGCGTCAGAAACCAAATCGCAGTAGAATTGAATAGCGCGGATAGCGTCATCATTGCCCGGAACCGGGAATTCTACTTCGTTAGGGTTAGCGTTAGTATCAATAATACCAACAACAGGAATACCCAATTTTTTAGCTTCTTTAATAGCCAAAGATTCTTTAGGTGTGTCAATCACAAACAACATATCCGGCTGACCGCCCATATCTTTGATACCATCCAAAGTAATTGCCAATTTTTCGCGTTCTTTTTTCAGGTTCATAACTTCTTTTTTGGTATACCCTTCGTAAGCGTTGTTAGCTTCCATTTCGTTGAGCTTGTTCAAACGGGAAATTGATTTGTAAACAGTTTTCCAGTTTGTCAGCATACCGCCCAACCAACGATAGTTAACATAATATTGACCGCAGCGGCCAGCGCTTTCTTTAACAATGTCTTGAGCCTGGCGTTTTGTGGCAACAAACAAAACTTTACCGCCGTTGGCAGCAACATCGCGAACAGCATTCAAAGCATTGTAAAGCATAGGGTAAGTTTTTTGCAAATCGATAATGTGAATATTATCTTTTTTTCCGTAGATAAACGGAGCCATTTGCGGATTCCAGCGACGGGCATGGTGACCAAAGTGTACGCCGGCTTCAACCATTTGGCGCAAAGTAAAAGTAGGAAGTGTCATATTTATATATCCTTTATTTTCCGGTTAAACCTCCGCAGACTTCGGCTTTTGACAGCACCGGAGCGAATAAGTTTCAGCTTTTCCGCCTGTCTGCGTGTGAAATTACAAAACCGCACCATTGCGGCTTCGGGGCTATTTTTAACATAACCCCATAAATTTGCAAGTATTTTTTTCAAAAAATTGCTATTTTTTAATAAAAGGTAAATTTTTGTTTATGGATTGGGGTTTTTGCTTGTTTTTTGCGCCAAAGTTTTGTAGTTTGTCTACAATTTGATAAAGTGTTTTGAGGTAAAAATGACAGATTTGTTTGACTCGTCCACAGCGCCGGCAAAAACTGAATATTCGGCGCAAGATATTGAAGTGCTTGAAGGCTTGGAACCGGTTCGCCATCGTCCAGGAATGTATATCGGCGGCACCGATATTCAAGCTATGCACCATTTGGTGGCTGAGATTCTGGATAACTCTATGGATGAGGCTGTTGCCGGTTTTGCCAATCATATTGATGTGACGATGAACGCCGACGGTTCGGTTACAATTGCCGATAACGGGCGCGGAATCCCGATTGATGAACACCCAAAATATCCGGGAAAATCGGCGCTTGAAGTTATTTTAACTACTCTGCACTCCGGCGGTAAATTCGGCGGCGGCGCCTATAAAGTTTCCGGCGGTTTGCACGGCGTCGGTTTGTCTGTTGTTAACGCTTTGTCCGAAAAATTGGTGGTTGAAGTTGCCCGCGATAAAAAACTTTATCGACAGGAATATTCAAAAGGCAGACCTTTGACGGCGCTGGAATTTATAGGCAATTGTCCAAATCGCCGCGGTACTTCTATCACATTTAAGCCGGATGCCGAAATTTTTGAGGGTAACAACAAGTTTATTGTCAACCGCATTTATCGTATGGCGCGTTCCAAAGCCTTTTTATTTAAGGGTATCAAAATCAACTGGAGCTGTGCGCCCGAATTGATTGCCAACGGCGAATCAACTCCGCAAAAAGCCGAATTGCACTATCCGAATGGTTTGGCGGATTTTTTGAATATTCAAATAGGTGAACGCAGCACCATTAACCGCGCGGCTTTTGTCGGCGAGTCTGAACTTGCCAATAATGAGGGGCGTGTGGAATGGGCAATTACTTGGCCGGTAGATGAAAACGGATTTTCGTATTCTTATTGCAACACGGTGATAACTCCTGAGGGCGGAACACATGAAACAGGTTTTCGCGCCGCTTTGCTCCGAGGTTTGAAAGAATACGGCGAAATGGCCGGTTTCAAAAAAATCGCAGCGGCAACCGCCGAGGACTTTTTAAGCAATGCTTGTCTGATGCTTTCGGTTTTTATCACAGACCCACAATTTCAGGGACAAACGAAAGATAAGCTGACATCTACAAAAGCAGTCAGGTTGGTGGAAACTGCGGTTAAAGATTCTTTTGACCATTGGCTTTCTTCGGATGTGGAAAACGCCAAGGCTCTGATTGAATATGTTTTAGACCGAGCCGAAGCCCGCAAAAAGAAAAAAGAAGAAAAAGTTCAAAACCGTAAGGCGCCGACTAAAAAACTGCGTCTGCCGGGCAAACTTGCCGACTGTTCGCAGGCAGCGGCCGAAAATACCGAAATATTTATTGTGGAGGGCGATTCCGCCGGAGGCTCAGCCAAACAGGGGCGCGACAGAGTCACGCAGGCTATTTTGCCTTTGCGCGGTAAAATTTTGAATGTGGCCAGCGCGTCTTTGGAACGCATCTCGCAAAACCAAGAAATTAAGGATATGATAGAAGCTTTGGGCTGCGGTGTTAAAGATAATTATAACGAAGATAATCTGCGCTATGAGAAAATCATTATCATGACTGATGCCGATGTAGACGGCGCGCACATTACTTCTTTGCTGATGACGTTCTTTTATCAACATATGCCTAAGCTGATTGAAAACGGACACCTTTATATTGCCACCCCTCCGCTGTATAAAATTGTTGCCGGCGGCAAAAACTACTATGCTTTGGACGATGAAGAAAAAGACAAGATTTTGGCAAAGGTGGTAAAAGGCAATACCAAGCCGGATATCAGCCGCTTTAAAGGTTTGGGCGAGATGAGTCCGCAGCAGCTGAAAGAAACGACTATGGATAAAAACAACCGTATTTTGCTGCGAGTGGTGATTCCTAATACCTCAACCGAAGAAGGCAGGGCAGAGGACTTTGAAACACGCCGTCAAGTGGAGCGTCTGATGGGAAAAGACCCTGAACAGCGTTTTCGCTTTATTATCGAGCGAGCTAAATTTGTGGATAATTTGGATATCTAAAATTAAAACAGCAGCAAGAATTATTTGCCGCTGTTTTAGATTGTTACCGGTTTCTAAAATTCTAAAGTGAAATTACACCAAGAATTTGTGTTATCGCATATTCCGCAAGCTTCTTTCATTTCTGATAATGTAGCGTCTTTCAGGCACTTTTTATCTCCCCCGCAATAGGCATCGCCATAAAAGTATATAACTTTGCTGCTATGCCCCCATTTAGAAGTGCGGGCTAAAGTTACAGCTTCATGCAATGGCTGTCCCAGATTTTGGAATAAAGCTACACATAGTTTATCTGAAAAAGAGGTGGTTACGTTTTCGCCGGTAGTGTTGGTGATACCGCCTAAATAGAAGTTTACGATCAGATTGTCGTTTTGCGAAAATACATAAATTGTGTTGCCGTTGGCGTCTGTCAGTCCTGGATCTGATAATTTCCAAGTTTCCGGTATTAAATGTGCCGCTTGTATGTATTCAGATATTGGAATTTGCGTATCATCGCGGCTAAGGTATTTTATCTCATGCAGATGTTCAACCAATCCTTGAATTAAATAGCTGTATTCTTCTAGCGCCTTGTTTATTTTGAATTTTTCCATAGCTTTAGAATAACCGGCAATTCCGCCGACTGATAAAACCGCAATAATAGCTAAAACGCCAAGCATTTCAATCATGCTGCGGCCTTTTTCAAAATTTTTATACATATTTCTAACTCCAATTTGTTGCATAAAACAAAACCCGCTGTTCAAAAGCGGGCGGATGTTCAGAAACCATATATGAGTAAATGGCTCGGCCTATTTAGCTTATAGCCTTATTTAGCCGACATCCGTCCATCGGAAATCGGCATAACAAATTTAAGTCGTTTATGCGAAACGACTACTCATATAAGGGTTTCTGACGCCCTAGACAGACTATTATCCGTCCAATATTTATTTTAATGTGAGATTGCTTGAAAGTAAAGATATTTTTAGTTTAGCAAAATCAAAGTGTCGGAGCAGACGTAAACGTGCAAAGAAATAACCGTTATTTTTTTTGCAACGGAACAAACTAAAAATTATGGCATAAAAGGTTTACGCAAGATTTTTGGCGCAGGAACAAAAAATTACCGGTGCTGTAAACACAAACACCGGTTTAACGTTTTTTTATATTTATGATTTCGCTGTCATTTTTCGCCGGCAATCCTGTCGGAAGTCTCACAGCAGAGAGGCTGTAACGCTGTTACTGCACGGCGATGTCAATTTTTTTAAATCCTTGCGCAACAACATAAATTTCTACGGAATCCTGACGGCTGGCATCCGGTTTAAAATGTGATACCTTAGTAAAATTTTTTTTCATATCGTTGAGCAGTTCGCTTTCAGTTCCTCCCTGAAAAACTTTAGCGATAAAAATTCCACCTTCAGCCAAAACCTCTTTAGCAAAAGTGTAAGCCAATTCTACAAGAGCGATAGTTCGCAGATGGTCAGTTTGCTGATGTCCGGTTGTGTTGGCGGCCATGTCGCTCATCACAACATCGGCAGGACCATGTAAAAGTTCTTTCAGCTGTTCGGCGGCCGTTGGCGCGGTAAAATCCTGCTGAAGCAAAATTGCTCCGTCAATAGGTTCTGCCGGCAGTAAATCCATTCCCACAATTTGTCCGCTGCCTTTATTGCGTTGAGCTGCGACCTGTGTCCAGCCGCCAGGCGCGCATCCCAAATCTACAATAGTTTTTCCTTTGCCTAAAAAGTGATATTTTTCATCCAATTGTATAAGCTTAAATGCTGCGCGAGAACGATATCCCAAACGTTTTGATTCCGAAACATAAGGGTCGTTCAGTTGACGCTGCAGCCAACGGTTTGACGATGGTTTGTTATATTTTGCCGTTTTTACTTTTACGGTCAGATGATTGCGGCCGCGTATAAGTTTTGCCGAAGCTGTTAATTTTGCCATTGTTTAATTAAATCCTCGATAATTGCTTCTTGCGCTCCTTTGAGCGATGCGGTTAAATTTTTTATTTGCAGAACCTGATAAACCGTTTGGAAAATTATGCAGGCTGCCACAAATATAGGGGCGCGGTTTTCGCCAATGTACGGACTTTTTATCAGTTGCTCCAAATTCATTTTTAAAGTAGCGGAAATTTGTTGGTCTATTTGTTCGGTTGCAGCTGTCATTCCATCAGCAAAATCTTTATTATAGCTCCCGGTTTTGTTAATCATGCTCAATAATCTCAGCGGAGTGCTGGAAGTTGCAATACAAAAAGATTTTGGAAGATACATTAAAAATTCGGAATTAAGCAGAAATTCCTCTACATATTTTTTTATTTCCATATGAAGTTTTTGCGCTTTTTCTGTATCATATTCTATCAAATCAAAGGCTTCGGAAGCTGTGCGCGCTCCCCACGGAATCGAAAGAGTATAAATTTCTTTTGGCTCTTTGCCGTTTTTGGCCAATATAATTTCTGTCGAGCCGCCGCCTAAATCATAGAGTAAAACATATTCGGCCGATTGCGGAACATTCAAAACGGCACCTTTCAAATTTAGCAAAGCTTCTTCTTCGGCGGATATAACTTCAAGATTTATGCCGCTGAGTTCTTTAATCATTTGGATAAAAGTATTGCTGTTTTGCGCTTTGCGGCAAGAAGCGGTTGCTACTGCTCGATAGTGTTTAACTCTGTAGTCTTTCATGAGTTCCGAAAAATGCACCAGGCAGTCTACTCCGCGTTGGATAGAGGCTTGTGAAAAATTTCCGCTTTCATATAAACCTTCTCCGAGTTTTATGGTGTTGGCCTCACGATATAGCAAATTGCCTTTTATATCGGTGATGCGTATACGACAAGAGTTTGTGCCTAAATCAATCGCAGCCAGATTTTCTTGTTCCATAGTAACGTCCTTTTCTGAATAGTTTATGGTGTTTAGCGCCCTTATGAAAATAATTGTTTTTTTGGTGATGCATCATATCCAGTAAAATGCCTTCGCGGATGCCTCTGTCGGCGATGGTTATTTCACTAATCGGCCAAAAAGAACACAATGCTTCTATAATCGTACAGCCGGCTATGGTTAAATCAGCCTTGAGTTTTCCGATGCAAGAATGTTTGCAGCGTCCTTCATATCCCATATTTTTAATGCGCCGAATGACTTTTTCTATATCCGAGCCGGAAAGGGCGATTCCATCAACAGCGGCTCTGTTGTAGCGTGGCAAATTAAGGTGAACAGCTCCTAAAACCGTTACGGTGCCTGATGTCCCGATAATTTGTATTTCCTGATTGCGAATTGCTTCGCTTATATGATATTTGTCTTCAAATTCTTGCAATATTTTTTGCGTGCGCTCTACTATGGTGTCATAGGCCAAAGTTGTCATATCTTTGCCGGGGAAAGCTTCGGCAATGGTAACAACGCCATACGGCAGCGACACAAAACCTTCAATAAACGTTTTGCCTGTTTCGGTGACTCTTGCCAAAGAAATTTCTGTGGAACCTCCGCCGATATCAAAAACAAGCGCTCGTTTTATCATCCGGTTTAACAGCGGCATGCAGCCTACTACAGCCAAGCGAGCTTCTTCTTTTGAAGATATGACTTCCATGTTCAGACCGGTATTTTGTTTTACAGCGGTTTCAAATTCCTTACAATTAAGCGCACGGCGGCAAGCCGCAGTCGCCACAAAGCGCATACGAACAATCGGCTGATATTCGTTAATGATGGCGCTGCAGACTTTAAGAGCGGCAACTGTGCGTCTGATTGCCGGTTTAGACAGCATGTTTCCGTTTATGATGCCTTCACCCAAGCGTGTTATACGAGAAAAAGTTTCTACCACATGAAAAGAACTCGGTGTCGGCTGAGCTATGACCAACCGGCAAGAGTTTGTGCCTAAATCTATGGCTGCGTAGCAATCGTTTTTTTGTAACGTTTTACTGCGTTCAATCTCTTTTTTATCTCTAAATTCTTTGTAATCCGGTTTCCGCCCGCTATTCAATTCTATTTTGTCCCATACATTTCTTGACGCAGTTGACTGCGCAGCTCGTCAATACAAACCAAACCTTTTTTTACATCTTTATAATACCAATATTCCCAGCCATTGCAAGCAGCGGCATTTTGTTCGGCGGCGCCGACCTGATGTATTGAACCTTCGGCATTGCTGCTTTTAAGAGAGCCATCGGCTCTGATGGTTGCAAAATGTTTGCCGCCGGCATCGCTCAAAACATCTCCGGGAGCCAACATGCCTCTTTCAATTACTGCGCCGAAAGGCACACGCTGCAATTTTTTCTTTACGGTATATTCCAGCGCATCGCCGCTGAGCGGCTCTATGGCATCAAGACGCGCCTGAGCGCCGGCGACATAAGAGCAATCACGTTCAATACCTATAAAACTGCGTCCCATTCTTTTGGCCATCGCTCCGGTAGTTCCTGTACCAAAAAACGGGTCTAAAATAACATCTCCAGGTTTTGTTGATGCCAAAATTACTCTGTAGAGTAAAGCTTCTGGTTTTTGTGTCGGGTGCAATTTTTCGCCTTGTTCGTTTTTCAACCGCTCTTTACCTGTGCAAATAGGAATTTCCCAAATGCTGCGCATTTGCGTTTCATCATTAAGCGCTTTCATGGCTTCATAATTAAAAGTATACTTAGCTTTAGGATTTTTAACCGCCCAAATTAAAGTTTCATGGGCATTAGTAAAGCGAGTTCCTTTAAAGTTAGGCATTGGATTAGTTTTGTTCCAAACTACATCGTTCAAAATCCAAAAACCTAAGTTTTGTAAAATATATCCCACGCGGAAAATGTTGTGATATGAGCCGATTACCCAAATACTGCCGTCGTCTTTTAATATGCGGCGAGCAGCACTCAGCCATTGCTTAGTGTATTCGTCATATGCGTTTAAGCTTTCAAAACTATCCCATTCTTCATCAACTCCGTTGACAATGGTATTGTCCGGACGCAATAATGCTTCTCCCAATTGCATATTATACGGTGGGTCGGCAAAAATCACATCTACCGAATTTTCTTCTAACTGATTCATAGTTTCTATGCAGTCGGCATTGATGATTGTGTTTAAAACTGTTTTAGTGTTCATTATTTTTCTCACTTATTTCCGTGTTAAAATCTATTATTATCCGATAAAGTTATAATTTTCTTAATAAGAAAAATAAAAAATAAGCACTCAGCCGTTTTTTTGTAAAAAAATACAAAAAAATATTGTTTGCCGAATACATCACTTAAATAATTTTTTCAAAACGTTTTCACGAGCGGCTATTAAATCCAATTCACTTTGATAGCCGTCACCTGATTTGCGGCGCAGTTCCTGCACTTCTATCATTTGTTTTACAATAGAAGATTTTTTACGCCCGCGCAGCTGACGCAATAAAGCTTCTGCATCGCGTCTGGTGCTGAGAGTATATAGAAGCGCGGCAATCCGTTGCTGAACATAAAAGAAACGGTCGGCATCCCAGCGGTGGTACACAAACCAAATTTTGCTTTTCCAGTCCAGTAAATCAGATGGTTTTTTTACATGATAAGAAACAATTAAACCGTTGTTTAGCTTTAGTTGCTTATATTGCGGCCACAGGCGAATAAAATCGTCCAATTCAGAAGCGGTGATTTCAGCTTTATAGTTTTGTTGTTTGGCGATTATTTCTAAATTAGCGCGGTTCCAAATTGTTTCGGTAACCTGACATTTTGAAACCTGAATAATCAGAAAAATACAAATCATCAGCCAAAACAAACGTTTCCAAACAGTCATCACCATTGCAAGTTCTCCATGCAATAGTCAACATTCAAGCCAAATCCGGTAGAAAGTTCGTCTGTTTGTTTAACTAAATCGCCTGTCAGTTGATTGATTCCGGAAGTAATCAGCAAACTTTTGGCGCCAAAATTATTGCTTAAACGCATATCTGTTGCCATGCCATCGCCGATAAACAAGCAGCGTGAAACATCAAAATTAGGCAAAGATTCCGTTAAATATAAGGCTATACGCAAATCAGGTTTACCAAAAGAAACTATTTTTCCGCCCATTAAGGCATATTGTTCCGCAATGGCGCCGGCCGACTGCTTTATACCGTGCGAGCTTTGTACAGATGTGTCGTTTCCGACACATATAAGTGGCAAGTTTAAATTTACGGCATGTTCCAAAATCGGAGCCATTATCTTTGTTTCAATATGCTGCGGAGATTGTTCGGCTATTAAAAAATCAGCAAAAACAACGCTGTCAGCTTTTTTATAGTCCAATCCGTTCAGAACATGGCTGTCCTGAGCAAGCAGAGAATAATAGGTGTTTCCGGTATTTTTTTGATTTTTAAAATAAAAATGAGCTATTTCTCCGGCTGTAATCAAAGCATAAAAAATATTCATGGGCAGACCGCCGTGTTTTAGTTCTGCGAAAAGCTCATGTGCGCGCAAGCCGCTGTTGGAGGCAAGCGCTATTTTTTTGCCGCTTTGATAGAGTTTAACCAGGGCATCGGCGCTTTTGTCAAAAATATTTTGTCCATCGGTTAAAACGCCGTTAACACCGCAAATAACGGTGTCAAATTCGTCGCGAATGCGAGAGATATGCTTAACTAAACTGTTCATTTTTTCCTGACTGTTCTAATCATTTGTACAACAGTCTAGTCTAAATTGGTAAATTTTTAGATAAAATTTTAATCTAACAGAAAGTTATTTATGGCTGTTGTGATTTGTTCTGTAAAAAACAGCTTATCGCTCAGCCATTGCTGCGGATTGTCTATTTTGTAGTAACCGCGGCTCATGCCGTCATTTATACGCACCAACACCACAGACAGAGGTTGGTCTAAAAAATAAGCCGTGGTGAAAGCAAATTCGCCGGTTTCTTGATAATTTATTTCAAAATAACTGAAATCGTTGCTGTAATTTTGCTGATAGATGTCAAAAAGCAACCCCATCGCCTCGGCGCAATGCGCGCAAGGGGAATTGTTGTAAAATACATAAATTATAGATTTATTCCAATTGTTTTCATCTTCTTCAACATATTGCTTTATGTATGGCGTGTAGCCGGAGGAGTCTATGAACTGCGCAAATGTTTGCGATACGGGCAATATACAAAACAAAATCGCCGCGGTCAGAAATTGTTTCATCTTTCCTCCTTTGCTAAAAAAAATTACAAAGGAGAACAGGACGCTTTCAGCCACTTCTTTTCATCATCATTTACACACGAGGCCAAATTATTATACACTTTTCGGTGATAATTATTCAGCCAGTCCCGTTCTCCCGAATCAAGTAGATATACATCAATCAGCTTTTTATCAATAGGCACTAAGGTTAGGGGGGCAAATTCCAAAAATTCTGCGTTTTTTTCGTTTTCTTTTGTATAATATAAATTTTCTATACGAATACCATAAGCGTTTTCTTTATAATATCCGGGTTCTATGGAAGTTATCATGTTTGGCTTAAAACCATATGTGCTTCCGTTGCTGGAAATGCGGTTTGGTCCTTCGTGTACATTGCCGAAACAGGCAACGCCATGACCGGTGCCGTGTTTAAAATCCTTGTTTTCCAGCCAAAGCGGCAATCTGGCTAAAATGTCTAAGCGCATTCCGCAGGTATTGTATGGAAATTGAGCTTTTGCCAAAGCAATATGGCCCTTCAGTACCAAAGTGAAATCATGTATCATTTCCGCTGTCGGGTTACCAAGAGCAATTGTCCGCGTTATATCGGTTGTACTGTCAAGATATTGTCCTCCGCTATCCAGCAGCAATAAATTATTTTCTTGCAGTAAACGATTGGATTTTAGTGTCGGTTGATAATGGATAATCGCTCCGTTTTCTGCCGTTCCGGCGATTGTTTCAAAACTTTCTTCAAAAAACAAATCTTGTTGTTTACGCAGTTCATGTAATTTTTGCACCACATCAAGTTCAGTTTTTCCACGCCAATTGTTTTCCAGCCAATATAACAGCCGTATTACGGCAATAGCATCGCGTTTATGCCCGGATATCATGCCGTTCAATTCCGTTTTGTTTTTTTCTGCTTTTTGTGTTTGGCATATATCCGCGGCATTTTGCCCGTTTAAAAGCAATTTTTCCAGGCCTATTGATATGGTGTTTTGGTCATATAAAATTTTAGCTTCATTGTGACGCAGCCAATCAAGAAGATGACTGTGCGTCCAAACCGGTAAATCAGATTGCAGATTGTCGCCGATTAAAAACGCTCCGCCGTTTTTATCAAGCAAAGCATAGGCGCGCACAATCGGTGAGCAAGGTAAATCTTTGGCATATATATTCAAAAGCCACGATACGCTGTCGGCAGCGGTCAGTAAATAATAGTCGGCGTTGTGTTTTTTCAGTAGAGCGGTTATCTGTAGGATTTTTTCTTCTCGGCTTTTTCCTGCATATTGCAGCGGCCTCGTCATAATTTTTATTGGATTTTTACAATCCAAATCTGTCCAATCTCCGGAATTTATGAATTTTAAATCGGGATATTGCTTTTCTGCGGCTTTCTGTTCTGCGGCGGAAATACACATCTCGTCATAGGCAACGGTTTTAACTTTTGATTTTTGTAAAAAACGACAGGCGTTACTAAAATCCGGAGTTTCATTTATTACCGAAATTTTGGTCAAATCAACTTCTTTGCGGGCTTGCAGTTCATAGCGTCCGTCCACAAAGAGAAAAGCTTTATCAATAGTAACAACCAACAAGCCGGCAGAGCCTCCGAATCCGCATAAATATTTTAATTTATGTTCACACGGCAAGATGTCTTGTCCTATGTGGCGATTGCCATACGTTACAATATAGGCATCTAAATTCAGCTTTTTTAATTTTTCCTGCATATCGGATAAGGTCATTTTATTTCTCCAGCAAAGCGGCACGCCAATTTTCTTTTTGATATAATTTTACCAATTTAAGTCCGTTTTTTTCGTGTTCTCCGACTACCCAGTCGGTTTGCTCGTCTATAAAACCTGAAATAACGGCATATCCGCCTTTTTTCAAACTTTTTACCATATCAGAGGCCATAGCAATCAGCGGACGAGCCAGAATGTTGGCAAAAATAACATCATAAGGCGCGTTTTGCCGCACTAAATCGGATTGGTATCCGTCGCTTAATGAGGCCGTTATCTGTTTTTCTACACCATTATCCAGAGCATTTTGTTCTGTGACGCGGACGGCTTCATCATCAATATCTACAGCAATTACTTGCGCCCCTGTCCAAATTTTGGCGGCGGCCAAAGCTAAAATTCCGGAGCCGGTGCCGACATCCAATATTTTTTGCGGCTTTTGCGTGCAGAGATTATTTATATCGGAAATTCCGTCTAAGCAGGCTCTGGTTGTTTGATGCTCTGAACCAAACGCGGTGGCGGCATAAACTTTTAAACCGATTTTATTTTTTGGAAAAAGTGTTTTATCATTGATACTGCAAATAAAAAATTCAGCTTCTTCCAACGGTGAAAAAGTGATGATGTTTTCAGTAAGCCAATCATCACTTTGCAACAAATGCCAAGTATATGGCGGAAGGGTGATATTTTCTTTGTCCGCCGCTTTTTGTAAATCTTCTTCTTTTGCGTCTTGGCGCAAATAGCCAACCAGCTGTTCTGTGCCGTCATCTTGATAATCAATTGATGTTACTTCAAAAAAATCATCGGCAAAAGCTTGCAGTTTTTCATCTGTTTTTGTTGATGGCTCAAATTTTGCAATTTTACAACTTCCTGAATTATTACTCATTTTTTTTGTCTTTCGTTATTACTTTTTTTACTAACTTTGGTGTAAATTTAAACATAGTATACTAAATAAACCTTTAAAAAGAGCTTATCATGAAAAAAATATTTATTACTCTTTCTTCTGTTCTGTTGGCTGCTTGTACGATTTTTGAAAGCGACCATGATAATTATTGGCTGAATAATGTGCGTCCGTATAAGTTGATGAAAATAAATTATTACAGTCCGAATGATGGTGTTTCAGATGAAAAAATGACCGATAGCAAAACGCTAAATACCAGAATTTATAAGCACAATGTCGTAGTTTCGGCAAATTTGGGGCAACGCATGGTGGATGCACAGACATATACTGTGCAAAACTTTGCTAAGCCGCAGTTAATCGCTAAATCTGACGGCGATGTTACCGGCAGCAGATATGTTATTCAAATTCATAAAGACCAATTGTTTGAACCGATTGGCGAAGTAAAAATTAACGGCAGTTATTTTTTGATAGTACCGGGTAATGACGAGGGAGATTTGCTGCTGGTTGATGAAAAAGGAAATTTTTTAAACTATATCTGTCATTTGTATAAAGGTCAGCTTTTGATGCCGCGTGATACAGCTATTATTCATCCAAAAGGCTTGGGGTTGGAACAGAAAAAAGCAACACGCGAGACCGTCAGCAGTCCGAAATTGCAATTTGAGCTGAAATATGATGGTTTGGAAAACGGCTATATGGCGTTTGTTTATACCGATTATAGCAATGCCGATGCTAGTGAGGGATTTTTCCAGCGCTATGTTTTTCCGCAAGAACAAGAACTTGTAGAAGTCAATGGTATACGCTTTAAAGTTATGGATGTCTATCCGGAACGTATAGAGTATATGCTGCTAGACTGATTTTTATCTGTTGTTTTTAGTTTGGATTATTATTTATTCAATTCTACTATAAAATCGGCGTCTGTAGTGTTTTTAATGTCTTCCAAAGAAGAATATGGGCTGATTTCTCGTAAGGTCAAGCCTTGCTGAGTTATCTCAAACACGCCTTTTTCGGTGATGATAAGGTTTACTTTATGTGCGGCAGTCAATGGCAATGTGCATTTTTTTAAGATTTTAGGCATACCTTTAGAAGTATGTTCCATAGCTATAATCAGCTTTTTTGTACCGACAACTAAATCCATGGCGCCGCCCATTCCTGGAGTGAATTTTCCCGGAATACACCAGTTTGCGAGGTTGCCCTCTTGGTCAACTTGTAAGGCGCCCAAAACTGTAATATCTATATGTCCGCCGCGCATAAGTCCGAAAGAAGTCAGACTGTCTATAAAACATCCACCGGGGTTAATCGTGACACCAACTCCGCCGGCGTTTGTTATACGTTCATCTTTGACTGTTTCATGAGGATAGGCTCCGACTCCGAGTACGCCATTTTCAGATTGTACAATTACTTCCACATCGTCCGGTAAATAGGTCACGGCTTTTGTCGGTAAACCTATACCCAATGTAATAACATCGTTGTTATGAAATTCTTGCGCCACCCGTTTGGCGATTACTTCCTGCATCTCATCTTTATCGAGCGTCATTTTACATTTTCCTTTGCCACAATATAATCAACCATAATTCCCGGAACAATTACATTGTTTGGGTCCAGAGGTTCATTATGCAAGTAGTCGACTTCGGCAATCACTATGTCGGCTGCGCTTGCCATTACCACATTAAAATTGCGGGTTGAACCAAAATATGACAGATTACCAAACTTGTCGGCATGAGTTGCGTATATTAAAGCAATGTTTGCGCGCAAAGGTTTTTCCAGAATATAGTCTTTACCGTCAACATTGATAATTTGCTTGCCTTTTGCCACATCTGTTCCAATACCGGTCGGAGTTAAGACGCCGCCCAATCCGGCGCCTCCGGCTCTGATGCGTTCGGCAAGAGAACCCTGGGGAGCAAGCTCAACTTCCAATGTTCCGGCATTCATTTGCGCCACGGTTTCGGGATTTGTGCCGATATGTGAGACAATCGCTTTTTTGATTTTATGTGCCGAAACCAGTTTACCACGGTCGGAATCCGGAAGAGATGTGTCATTGCCGATTAGAGTTAAATCTTTTATTGAAGTTTTTAGCAGTTCATCAATTACGGCAGTCGGCGCTCCGCATTTTAAAAATCCGCCAATCATAACGCTGTTGTTGTCTTTGAAAAATTTGGCGGCTTCGGTTGCTGAGATAAATTTTACCATTTGTTCTCCTTAAAAACTTAAATCAGCAATAAACGAAAAAGCATAAAAAGTCAATAATCGGGGAGAATAACGTGGATAAAAATGCAGCTTGTCTGATTTATTTTCAAACAAGCTGCACTTAAAAAAACAGAAACAATTTTAATGTTTGGTTTCAGGTCTTAGTTCCAAACCGTTTTCGCCGGTGGAAATATAAACTGTGGAGTTATCCGCTACTGCGCCGTCAAGCAATAAAACGGACAGAGGATTCTCCACTTCCTGCACAATCAAGCGTTTCAGCGGACGGGCGCCAAATTCTTCATTGTAGCCGTTTTCAGCCAGCCAATCTTTAGCTTTGTCATCAATTTGCAAGTCAATATGTCTGTCTGTCAAACGTTTTTGCAATCGCTTAATTTGAATATCCACAATTTTACGAATATCCTCCTTGCGCAGCGGATTAAAGGTTATAATTTCGTCAAGACGGTTCAAAAATTCCGGCTTAAAGAAACTTTTCAACTTGGTCATTAAGTCTCCTTCATCTCCGGTAACCAGATTAGAAGTCAAAATAATGAATGTGTTTTTAAAGTCCACCATGCGGCCTTTACCATCAGTCAAGTGTCCTTCATCAAGCACTTGCAGCAAAAGGTTGAACACATCCGGGTGCGCTTTTTCCACCTCGTCGAACAAAATAACCTGATATGGACGGCGGCGCACAGCTTCAGTCAAAACACCGCCTTCGTCATATCCCACATATCCCGGAGGCGCACCGATTAAACGGGCAACCGAATGCTTTTCCATATATTCGGACATATCTATACGCACGTACGCGGCTTCTTCATCAAATAAAAATTCCGCCAAAGCTTTTGCCAATTCAGTTTTACCAACACCTGTCGGTCCGAGAAATAAAAATGAGCCGATAGGGCGGTTAGGGTCTTTTAAGCCGGAACGTGAACGGCGAACGGCATTGGCAACAGCTGTTAAAGCTTTGTCCTGACCAACCACACGCAATGCTAAATTTTTTTCCAAATTCAACAATTTTTCTCGCTCGCTGCCAACCAGTTTATCCACCGGAATTCCTGTCCATTTAGAAACAACCGAAGCAATCATATCCGGAGTGACGGTTTCAACAGTTTGCTGAGCTTGGCTATGAGCGCTAAGCTCTTTTATTTTGCGCTCTAAATCCGGAATTTCTTTATATTGCAGCTCTCCGGCTTTTTCATATAAACCGGCACGCAAAGCTTTGTCTGCTTCAATGCGAGCCTGGTCCAAACGTTCACGCAGACGATTTGCTTCCATGCTGGAACTTTTGCGAGCTTTCCAAGCTTCTGATTTTTCGGCGGATTCTTTTTCTAAAACAGCGATTTCCTGCTCGAGTTTGGATAAGCGCTCTTTGGAGTTGTCATCTGTTTCTTTTTTCAGAGCTTCACGTTCTATTTTGTATTGAATTAACTTACGGTCAATTTCGTCAAGTTCTTCAGGTTTGGAATCCAAAGCCATTTTCAGTTTGCTGGCGGCTTCATCGACCAAATCTATTGCTTTATCAGGCAAAAAACGGTCGGTAATATAACGGTCGGACATCGTCGCGGCAGCTACCAATGCCGCGTCGGAAATACGCACGCCATGATGAAGTTCGTATTTTTCTTTTATACCGCGCAAAATTGAAATAGTTTCTTCAACATGGGTTTCACCAACATACACCGGTTGAAAACGACGAGCAAAAGCCGCGTCTTTTTCAATGTATTTTTGGTATTCTTTTAATGTTGTTGCGCCGATACAATGCAATTCACCGCGTGCTAACGCCGGTTTCAAAAGGTTAGAAGCGTCCATTGAACCTTCGCTTGCCCCAGCACCGACAACGGTATGCATTTCATCAATAAACAATATGACTTGACCTTCGGCGGCAGAAACTTCTTTTAAGACGGCTTTTAAGCGCTCTTCAAATTCTCCTCTGAATTTTGCTCCGGCTATCAACGCTCCCATATCAAGCGACATCAAGCGTTTATGCGCCAGGCTATCCGGTACATCGCCGTTGATAATACGCTGAGCCAAACCTTCGACAATAGCGGTTTTACCAACACCAGGCTCACCAATCAGAATCGGGTTGTTTTTTGTGCGGCGAGACAAAACCTGAATGGTGCGGCGAATTTCTTCATCGCGGCCGATTACAGGGTCTAATTTGCCTTGCGCTGCCAATTGCGTAAAATCTATGGCATATTTTTTTAAGGCGTCAAAACTATCTTCTGCCGAGGCAGAATCGGCGGTTCGTCCCTGACGCATATTATTGATTGCTTCGTTGAGCTTATGCACATCAACGCCATAATTTTTTTGCATTAAAACAGCTTGCAGCAGGCGCTCAACCGTAACATAACTATCTTTGGCTTTTTCGGCGATTTGTTCGGCAGTGTCCAGCATTTTTAAAAAATCTTTAGAGCAGGTAACTTCAATATTTTGCCCTTCAACTTGCGGCAATTTATTAAGTTCTTCCGCCACTTTTTCTCGCAGTAAATCAGGATTGGCTCCGGCTTGGCTCAGCAAGTTAGAGGCAACGCCGTTTTTATCGTCCAGCATAACTTTTAACAAGTGCGCCGGAGTGATAAACTGGTTGTTGTTGCGCAGAGCCAAACTTTGGGCGTTTTGTAAAAATCCCTGACTGCGGTCTGTAAGTTTTTCCATATTCATATTTATTCACACTCCTTTATCTATAAAATGATATAGGAAATGAATTTTTCAAATGCAAATATTTTGAAAAAATTATTTTGTGCGACCGCGGCGGTTGCCCAGCGGAGAAGAAGCGCCATAGTTTCCCAATCCTTTATAGTTAGGACGTCCAACGATGCGTTCTTTTTTGGGATTTTTTTCAACAGATTTCTCAGAGCTGTCATATTTTACGTCAGCTTCAGCATTTTGAGATTTTCTGGTTTCCAAATCGGCTTTTCTTTCTTTTGCATGCTGCAAGGCTTTTTGATATTCATCCTGTTTTTGCTGCATTTTTTGCTCTGCTTTTTTAATTTCGCGGCTGGTTGCGTCCAGGGAAACAATCACTCCATTTTCAAAAATATGGCTTTGCAGATATTTCTTGTCATAAATGATTTCATTATTAAAACCGGTTACAGCTTTAATGCCATCATCTACCTGTATAAGGTAATAAAACTGTTCGCCGGTTTTACTGTCTGTAAAAATAGTACGATTAGATTCTCCGGCATCTTCAGTAATATAGCCGTTGCCGGTCACATTATTTTCGGTGCAGTGCAACGATTTATGAACATCTTTATCCATTGTAACGATGTTGTCATAATCGTTCATGTCTATCCATTTCAGCTTAGGATGGGTTTCTTCAAAATAGTTAGAATCGTTAATCGGAAAGTTGTGATGAGCGTTAAAAAGTTCGTTGCCGTCTTTATCAGTTACGGTCTTGCCGGCTTTCATCTTTTTAACGGCGTCATTGATAAACTCTTTGTCATAGTCTTGTTTAGCCAAAAGCGCGCGCAAGTCTTTTTCATGCTCATTGGCAAAATGTTTGTAATAGTTCTTTTTGCCGCTTGATTTCAGCATAAACCCGTTAATGTCGCTCAGCCCGTTTTCTTGTCTTTCCTTAACTTCCTGAGCATCTGGAGTATGGTAGGCGTTAACCAGCCAAGCCACATCCTGATAAGTCAGGTCATTCAGCTTTTCGGCAGGAAAGTGAATCTGCGACAAAGCCTTTTGCAGTTCGCCCTCTATCTTTTTGAATACAGGCATTTCCTGACAAACTTTCCAAACTTTGCTTTGCGATAAGTCATAATTTTCAGCGTCAATGGTCGGAAGCTGGTTAAATTCTTCCTTGCCGCGCATATTTATCAGCTCTTTCAGCGTGTCAGAGCAAGCTCGCGGACTTTTCGGCTGAGCGATATATCCGTCCCATGCAGCGCGTAAAACGCTTGTTTGGGTTTGCGTTACAAGTTCTTCTTCTGGAGTTTGCTTCTTTACTTTTCGCACTACCAGTTTTAAACCGTATGCCGAAAGTTTATTGGCAATGTCTTTTTCCGCCTTTTCTCGGTCTATGTTAATCGCAGAGTTGCTATCATCTCTAATCAGATATTTACCAATAGAGCGGCGCAGAGTTTCCATAATTTCGGAATTGTCTTGACGAACAATTTTTCCTTCTGTTTTTTGAGTTAGAGTTGAACTCAGTTTTTCTAAATTAGGAAGCACGGATTTCAGCTGACGGCTATCAAGTTTTTTTTGCTCTCTATCAAAAATACCGAGGCTTTCCATTTTTTCTCGCTCTGTTTGGCTTTTTGCGTAGTATTGTTTAGAATAATACGTCAAGTCATGAACATCTTGAGCGATTTTTTGCAAGGAACCGAATTGTTCTTTGTCTAACTCAAATTTTTTGGGGTCGCCGGGTGTCTTCGCCTCTATTTTGTATTTTGAAAATGTGGCGTGCGACATAGGATATTCTTCTGCTAAAATCTGCGGATAAATATCTTGTATCACTTTTTTTATCTGACCGGCCGAGATTCTGAACAAATTTTTAAATTCTTTATCTTTTTCAGAATCCAGTTTGCCGTCTTGGGCGTTGTCAGAAAAATATTGTATGCTGCTATAAAGTTGAGAAAGCGCATAAGAATATGAAATTTCACGATTCTTTTGACCGGAAGCGTAAAAAGAACAATGATTTTTGCTTTCTTCCATGTTTTTTTGGGCTTGATAGGCTCTGTCGGCTTCTTTTTTCAACAAAAAAGGATTTGGTTCGACTCTGCCCTCTTTAGCCAAATAATCAACAGTTACAATTCTTTCCCCTAATGGCATCGTACACCTCTATGTATTTTTTTTCTTAAATTTTAGCAAATAAATCTGTATTTGTCTATAATC
>ERZ1034949.578-NODE-578-length-22979-cov-15.541049_pt1 | contig 22979 bp, 20 predicted proteins | sample MGYA00520590_ERZ1034949 | MGnify/ENA primary metagenome ERZ1034949 (study PRJEB33766, sample SAMN09781752) | gut metagenome | biome: gut microbiome | host: Homo sapiens | place: Madagascar | study: EMG produced TPA metagenomics assembly of the PRJNA485056 data...
TTAAATAAAAAAATACAAATCGTAAAAATAGTTAATATACTTTCTATTTATGCAAAGATAGATATATTTTATCCTAAAAATTTACAAATATTTATCAATATATTCCAAATTTTAATAATTCTTCTTTTTTTTGTTCTCGTTTTATATCGTCTTCTAATGTTTTAATAGTGTCACAAATCCATTCTCTAATATGAATATTTGAATGCTTAGAAAGCGGAATAAGGAAATTTTTTACTTTAGTATAATAATCGCTGACATTTCCTGTCCAAGAAAAATTATATATATTTCCTCTTAATTCTGCCATCATTTCCTCATCATCAATGTAATTTTCCAAAATAGTTTTGAAATTACTACCGATGCTATTATCTTCAAATAATGCGGTATTCTTAGCTACAAATAGTCTAAACTCTTTACTTTTATCCATAAAACTTTTAAGTATATCCCAACCAAATTTATCAATATATGAATTTTCCTTACCCTCAAAATTATCAGAAAGGTAGATATTAAAATAAATAAAATTATAATTATTTCTAGAACAAAAATCGAAAATACTTTGCAAAACAATAATGTCTTGTTTTGCCAACAATTCTTTAATCATATCACTCACATGATATTTCAAAAAGGTTTCTGTTTCATCTTTATCCACAAGATGTTGTAGAATTTGAGATAAAACATTATATTTTTCATCATTTGAAAATGTATCATAAAAATAACGCCACAGTTCCTTATATTCATGAGTATACAAGCCGCTGTTATCTAATTGTTTTAATGCATCCCAATTATTTATTATATTAGAAGCTATCCGTTTTAACGGCTCAGGTATTTCTTGATTAGCAAGAAAAATGCGATGAAATATTTGTATTATAGCTTCTAAACTACCTTTATTTGACTTCTTTTGTAGTGAAGCTACTAAATTAAATACATCATCATATTCATTTGTATAAGATTTTTTGCCAATTAAAGGCATATAAAAATACAAATATTCATCCCAGTCATATTCGTCAATCACTTTAATTAACTGGTTAAAGCGAAAAGTACTATGCTTTAATATCCTAGACAATATTAAGACAAAAATTGCTGTTTCTTTGTTCAAGCTCCATATTTTTATATACTCATCAACTAAATTATCATCTACGCTATTTAGCATTCCAGATAAAAAACTGCAGCCACTGAGGAGTTTGGTCTTTTGGGTAATCAACAAATGGCTTACAGAATCATTTATAAGTTGTTTAATTTTATCTTCAGAAAGACATTCTGCTAACTTTTTCCCTAACAGAAAAACATGATAATTGTCGGTTTCATTTAAATCTGGCAATAATAAATTTAATGTTTCATAATCATCTAATAACAAATGAACATACTTATCTACAATTTCTTCATCATTCAGATTACTATGATAAAAATTCCAACTTACTTTAGATAAGATATATAAACGGACTTGTTCTGCTAATGTGCGAGGAGATAAAATATCACCAAATTTTCTAATTTTTTTTATCTCATCAGCAGTAAATCCTTTTGTTTCATCAAATTCATGAAAGTGATTGAGTGCAATACGAGTCTTATCCCATCCACCATTGTCAAATTCAACTAACCTTGTAAGATGAGCAAGAATTTCATCGATATTTCGATATTGCAATATCCAGCGCAAATTTTGACCGATAATATCTTTGGCTTCCTGCCTATAAGGAAAGGATGTATCTAAAATTAAACCTTGGAGAATATCCAATACTGCATTTATATAAGCCTGTATATCACCTATTGTTTCAGGTTTCCAATCTTCTAACTTTATTGTTCCCTGAGTTTCCGGTCCAGAACTTCGCACAAAATGTCCTAAAGCTAAAGCTCTATCCAAAGCCTTTAAACAAATTTTTATTTTATTATCATTCCCTTCAAATAAAGTAGTTTTAATAATAGGCAGTCTATTTAATGCTGGACAAGTTGTTCCACCTAAATACAATTTAAAAAAACCAATAAATTCACCAGTTGCATTATTCCCCCAACTTTCATTCTCTGCATCAGCCAATGCCAACATTATTTTAGCAGCATCTATGAAATGTTCTTTATGAAATGCAATAATTTGTAGACTAGATACTATCGCTCTGCGCCCTTCCTTTATTTGTAAATAATCATCTTGAGAGAAGCCGAAGAATGTTTCTTGTAATTTTCTTAAAGCTATATCTGGAACAATATTTGATAATCTTAAAAAGCATTCTGAACCAAATTTGGAATTTAACATCTCTCTTTCAGCAAAAGGAACTAATAGTCTTTCGGCTAAAGCTCGCACTTCTGGATACTGATTTAAACATTCCAATTGTTCGTAACAAGATCTTTTCATCCTATCGGGTAGTACCTTTAATTGATTTTTTAAAGTTGAAGGGGCGTTTTTTAGCCATGACAAAATCATTTGAAAAGCTAACACCTTCGGTACTACATAATGATATTCATAACGCGTTTGAATTACTCTCAGATTACATTTTAATTTATTAAAACATTGAATGGCTTTACTTTCTGAAAGTTCCGCAAGTGATGCTATTTGTAACAGCTCATTATCATTATCAGGTGTATAATAGATAGTTTTAAAAAGAGAACAAACCTCCAACACCTTGCTTAAATTTTCAGATGTTTCATCTTTTCTATGTGTCTTAATCATTCTATCTAATGTATCAGCTTCTATACAAGATGAAAAATCTAGCTCACTTGTATACATACTAAGGATTATTGCCATTCTAGGATTCTTACCGCATAACTCAATCAGTCGATAAAGATTATTTTCATCTGTATACCCTTGCTGATCTATAAGAATATCTCGTATCACTTCATTATCAATGGGAGATAAATTTATTCGTTCATATGGAATTAACGATTTATTGTTAGTATTACTTTCAGTTTCATAGTCCAAAGAAATAAAATTTATTTCATTAGGCGTTTTGTTTAGCATGTTCCTAATTGTAATAAATTTATCGTATGGACAATCATCTAAAATGATAAAGGCTTTTTGTTTATCTCTTATTATTGCATCAACATCCTGACAAATATCTTCAAAACGACTTGTCACTTGATCTGTATATAAAACTAAATTTTGTATTTCTTTATGTTTTTTTATAGCTTCCAAAAGTTGTCTGCTTTTTCCTATCCCAGATTGTCCTTCAATACGAACAATTGGATTTGAACATATAGTTATGCCAACATCCTCAATGGATTTAATTAAATTATCATTTGTTTTTAGCGAATTCTGTAAACTTCTATCCTGTTGCCAACCTTCAAAATCTTTAAATATTCCTGTATATTCTCCAATCTTTCGTAATAGCCATATCTTAACCGAATAGTATTTTTCAACCCAAGTAGCTATTTGTGAATGATCATATAATCTAAAATTAACTTCATTTTCAGGTAACTTTAAAGTATCAGCAATTTGTTTTTTCAATTCATTTTCTTTACAGAGTGTATTGTAACCTTCACAATGTAATTTATTACAAAATAATATATAAGCACCACCACTTTTTATATGTTCTCCAATGTTTTCTTTGCTTATTTCTGTACTTAAACTTGAAACAGATGTAGCTTTAACTTGAAAAATCATATTGGTTGAGAATAAAAAGTCTGTATCTATTGGTGAATGAATTGTAACAATAGCATCTGCTCCACCATCTGCTACGCATATTCTATCAGCTAAAGTTAGATGTGTAGAATTTAATGGAATTCTATATGCAGAACACTCAGCCGTTAGCAGTTTGTTTAATAATAATGGTAGTGTATTACCATCTAATTTTTCAATATGTTTCTGTAATAGTTCAATCATAAAATTTCCTTGCTAATTATTTATTTGCTATTCTACAGATAATATATTCTTTTGCAATAATAAAAAAATATAAACATATTAAAAGTTGAACAATATTATGTTTTTCTCCCAATCTTATACCTCTCCACTTTCTCAACCATAGTTTCATATTCCTTGATGTCGGATTTATCAAAATCAAACCAGGTACTGGCATTTTTGAGGTTAACCAGCTTGTCAAAAGGCTTTTGCAGTTTATAAATCAATTTCTGCCCGTCAAGATAACATTCTGAGAGCATAAGACTTAACAATTTATTTTGCTGAGTAGGATTTGCCTTTTTCATAATATCGGAAACAGTTGCCGCAATATCTAAAATTTCATTAACAGTTACTTGAATGTCTTTGCTAATATCTGCATATTTTTCAACTGTCCGTTGTAGTTCTTCTCTCTTGGTGGCAATAATGGCTTTTTCTTTCAGCCATTCTTCTCTGGTTATATTGCCCTCAAAAAATGAATCCTTAACCCGTCTTTCTTTAGCTTCAAGATTGTTTAATTCCACGGTAATCTTGCGTTTTACAATGGTATTTGCTTCGGATTCTTCAAGCAATTTTTTCTGCACACATTTTTTCAGAGGCTCTAAAATATTCTTGCTAAGTCTTAGTTTACTAAAAACTTCATCATCAAGTTGTTGTAATAAAAGGTTTTCGCTAACCAGACCTTGATGACAACAACCGTTTGAGTGTGTACAACGCAAATAAGTATATTTTCTGCCGCTTTTCTTAAAATGCTGTTCAGATGATATGGTACCACCGCATTCCGCACATTTTACCAATCCGCGAAACACAAAAGGAATTCCGGCATATTCTCGCATTTTTTTATGTATTTTACCACCAGAACGCACTTCTTGAACTTTATCATATAATGATTTTGAAATAAGAGGTTCATAAGCATGTGGCATAATTTCACCACGAATTACCATTTCACCATGATAAAACGGATTTTTTAACATCGCATATATGGTTTCTCGTCCTAATGGCTTATTTGTTTTAGAATGAGAAGAACACAAATTCATTTCTTTGGCAAATTCTTGCAAGCGTTTTACGGAATATTGTCCGGTCGCATACATCTCAAACATCTTTTTAACCAAAGGTGCACGTTCTGAATCAACAATAATATCTTTGTTAATATTCAAATACCCAACCGGAGCCTTTGTCTGATATTTTCCAATCGACCAGTTATAATTCATACCTCTGTTAACATTATCTCGCAGATTTGCCACATACATTTTGCCGGATAAAATGCCCATATCCCAACGCATAATATCAGAAGACGGACTATTTTTAGTGAGAATTAACCTTTCTTTGCAAAAATGCAGGTCGGTTTTATCATCCAACAAAATATCTTCAACTTCCACACATTCATTGAAGCGTCTTTGAAAACGGTCAATACAATGGACAACAATCGCGGTTTTGCGTTTCTGCTTTTTTACAAAGTCTAACATTTCATTGAATTTTGTACGTTTGCCATTGGTAGAACTTTCAACCGCTTTATATTTCTGAACAATAGGAAGTCCCTTTTTGTTACAATAATCTTCCATTGCTTCTTTCTGAGCCTTTAGAGAAGCCCCTGGTTCTTGTTCCTTGGTAGATACGCGTGCAAAAATGACAGCCTGAACGCATGGTGCAGCTTTAGCTTATCTGTATTTCTTAGCCATATTCATTACTCCTTTGTTTTTACATAATAATATTATGTCGCGTTATTTGGGAAATGTACGCAAAAAAATGAGCCCGTTTGCAACTTTTTTACTAACAATTTACTGATTTTTAAAAATGTTAACATGATTTATAAAATAAATGAGGCCGACTGTACGATTAAGTGACATCGATGTCACTTAATGAATCAATATCTTTCAAAATAATTTTTGTAGCCGTTGTAAAAAAATCAATCAGGTTGTTTGTTATTTCATTTAGCTCAATATCCGTAACATCGGGATACAGAACAGATAACTCATTTTTGAGTTGGTTATATGTATCAGTCATATATTATAGAAGTATATGATTTGATGTTTTCTACTAAATTTTTTAAGATGAATTTTCCAAATAGTATATTTTGAAGATTTAACATAATTATGTTGAAATACAGAAAAAAATATTGCTTTTATTCGTCCCGTGGAATATAATAAAAAACATATTGGTAGGTTTTGAGGTGATAATATGGAATTTATGACAGCAAATCAAGCTGCAAAATTGTGGCATATATCTCAACGTAGAGTTCAAATTCTTTGTGTCGAATGACGTATTCCTGGTGTTTTCAAATTAGGAGAGGCATGGGTAATTCCAGCCGATGTAGAAAAACCTATCGACAAAAGGAAGAAAATGGAGAATGGCAATAATGAGCACGCTTAATGTACTGGATTTGTTTTGTGGTGCAGGAGGCTTGTCATATGGTTTTGAGAGTGCTGGTTTTAACATTCTCTTGGGTATTGATAACGATGCAAAAGCTCTGGAAACATTTGAACTCAACCATAAAGAATCAAAATCAATCTGTGGTGATATTACTCAGATTACTTATGAAAAACATATTAAACCTTTGCTTAATGGCAATCAGATTGATGTAATTGTTGGTGGACCTCCCTGTCAAGGTATGTCACTTTCAGGACCGAGAAAATTTGATGATCCGCGCAATAAACTATATCTTTCATATATCCGCCTTGTAAAAGAAATTCAGCCCAAAGTATTTGTTATTGAAAATGTACCAGGCCTGGTTGGTTTGTTTGGAGGTCAGATAAAAGACAGTATCATTGAAAAGTTTACAGAAATGGGGTATTGTATTAAATACAAAATATTGTGTTCAGCGGATTATGGTGTGCCCCAAAGCAGAAAGCGTGTTGTTTTTGTTGGTACAAAGGTTGGTAAGTTCGAATACCCTGTAATCAATCCGAATATTGTTACTTGTAGTATGGCTCTCTCTGATTTACCTGCATTGGAAAATGAACTTGGTGAGGAAGTATCTGAGTATACTCTTCCTCCACAGAACCCCTATCAGCAACTTATGAGAAAAAGGTCTAATGTGGTACTAAACCATATTGCAGCGAACCATTCAGATAAAGTAAAAAAAATTATAGCCCTCGTTCCCGATGGCGGTAATTATAAAAATCTGCCTGAAGAATATCGCAGTTCTAGAAACTTTCATGTCGCATGGACACGCTTTGCAAGCAATAAATTGGCTCCTACAATTGACACAGGCCATAGGCACCATTTTCATTACAAATACAACCGTGTGCCTACTGTAAGAGAATGTGCAAGATTACAGTCTTTTCCTGATGATTTTAAGTTCTTGGGGAATAAAACTCAACAGTTCAGGCAGGTCGGAAATGCCGTTCCCCCCTTGATGGCTCAGGCTATTGCAGAGCAAGTAAAAAAGATGTTGGAGTAATAACTATGAGTGAATATGTAATACCTGAGCAATATTATTTCAGAATTCATCATGTTCGTCCTCGATTTAAGGGTGATATTGAAAATGTTTTGATTTACATGGCGGAGGAAATTACCGCTGTTGGTGAGCGTCCTGTTGATGAGTTCATCTCTGCAATAAATGCTGCTATTTATCGATACCCAGGCAATGCCCCTAGAAAATTAAAAACTATAAACAACTGGAGAACAGAAATATCTGCCTTGTTTGGGTTTATTGAGCATACAGGTACAACTGATAAACCTGGAAAACGGGCTATTGAGTTAGCTGAGCGACAGGATTTGGTTGAGTGCTTCAAGACATTTCTCTATAACTTTCAGTATCCCGGAGCACATATCAAGCCAAAGAATGTTTTAGAGCAGATTGAAGCTGGTGTGCATTTCAAACCAGCTCAGTATATTTTGAGGTTACTTCGTTATGCAAACAGGAATGGAGGAAACTCTATTGGTATAACCAAATTTGAGATATGCCATTGTGTGTTCAATGATTTAAGAGTGACTCGTGACAATGAAGGTGTTGAAAAAACGTGGAAACGCATCCGAAAAAACCGAAAAGATAAGGTTGAATACAATCAGACTGGCGATGTGATTCGCTATGCTGGAGACATCATTGATTATATGGAAATTGCAAACTTGCTTAAGACTTATGATAGCAGAATGTATTATTTAAATACGCTTGAAGAAGAAGCTATAATCAAATTCTGCGAGTCTTCTGAATGGTTTTCAGGATATGACGCAATGCTGAAAAAGCGTTCTGGCTCATTAGAAGCTGTTAAAAACTGTACAACGGGGTGGTTTTCGTATGTAAATAGAGATGTGCAGAATACAGATTTCGCAACAGATATTCTTGCTTATATTGCAACCGATGAAAATGAACTAAGAAAGCTCAAAGAAAATATTGTAAGTGAAGCTGATACTACAACCTCTGACATGATTGATAGAGAAAATGAACTTAAGTCTCGAATTGCAAGTGATTATGAGAGTTTCACAACCAAGGATATTGGAGATATTGGCGAGAACCTTGTTCATAGTCATGAATGTATGCGAGTTAAGATTGGTGGTCGAGAAGACCTCATTCATCTTATTAAGCGTATTCCTACTCAGTTTGCAGTTGGTTATGATATCTGTTCTGTAGAATTGGACGAGCGCAAGCGTTATATTGAAGTGAAAACAACGATTAGTTCCAAACCTCTTCACTTCAATCGTATTCATTTGACAAAGAATGAATGGAATACTGCCAGCAGCACTCATGATAGATATTATGTGTATCGTTTACTTTTGAGTAAGACCGAAAAGAAATTGTTTTTGTTACAAGACCCTGTTGGCTTGTATAAGAAAGATTTGATTGACATGATACCAAGTGATGGAGCAGATATTACTTTTGACCCGGCAACGGTAGGAAAATTTGAGGAGTTATTAACATGGGCAAACTAAAAGTGGCATCCTTTTTCTGTGGTTGTGGCGGAACAGATGTAGGACTTCTGGGGGGCTTTGACTTTCAAGGAAAACACTATCACTCCAATAATATGGAAATTGTTTATGCTAATGATATTGATCCTAATGCCTGTGCTATTTTTGAGAAAAACTTTGGTATTGCTCCAGATAGCAGAGATATTCGTGAAGTAAAAAGCGACGAAATACCAGAGTTTGATATCCTGACAGGTGGGTTCCCTTGCCAGTCTTTTTCCATTGTTGCGCAGAATCCTGTTCGACTAGGTATCAAAGATGAACGAGGTAAATTGTTCTTTGAGATGTGTCGAGTGTTAAGAGAAAAACGGCCTAAATGCTTTATCGCAGAAAATGTAAAAGGAATTATGACAGCTAACAAGCAAAGTGCATTTCCTCTCATTTTGAAAGAATTTGAAGACAGTGGATATGATGTTAAATATTCGATTTTGAACTCGGCAAATTATGGAGTACCTCAAAAACGAGAAAGAGTCATCATAGTGGGTTTTCGTAAAGATTTGAAAATTGATTTTACATTCCCAAGTCGTGTTCTTGAAAATGAGGAACAGTTTGTTCCGCTTAGCACAGTTGTTGAAAATACAGTAGATAAAAAATACTTCTTTAGTACTCGTGCTGTTGAGGGGATGATGAAAAACAGAGAAACAATGAACAAAGGACGAGCACAAAATGTTACAAAGCCCTGTAATACTGTTGGTGCACACCTTGCTAAAGTTTCTTTGAATAGTACTGATCCTGTGCTTATGGTAAACGGACGATATAGGAGATTTACACCTCGTGAGGTAGCAAGGATACAATCCTTTCCAGAAAATTTTGAACTAGTGGGTAGTGAATCTGCTCAGTATAGAGCATTAGGAAATGCCATTCCTCCTGTTATGTTTTGGTACGTTGCTGATGCAGTGTCCAAGCAATATCCGATAAAAAAATAATGATTAAAGGTAAATTCTATTTTTTATTTTTATCACTTTTAGTATTATCAAATTAAATATTTTTTCGTCCATAAATTAGCAATCCCGTCTAAATCGTAGCAAAATGTCGTTGGCAAGTTGTGTTTTAGGAGCTCGCGGATGGGAAAATTCACGGCATAATATACATAGTTAATAACCAAAAGGAGATTGATTATGTATCAAATTAAAGTGAATGGAATCCTGATGCCAACGATTTATTGGTATCTGCGCGATGCGATGAATGCTTGTGCTACTGAAAAAGCTCGCAGTTGTGCTGTTTTTACAGAAATTGTATCAGTTAATCAGTAATAAGGAGACTGTGCTATGTTAAAGAATTTTGAAAACTGGCTTTTAGAGCAAAAATATTCTGCTTTGACTGCTGCTGATTATATGGGACGTATTGAAAGACTTTGCAGAAAAGAAGAATTTACGCTTGCCTACCTTATGGAAAATATCTCTTCTATCTTGCCGCAATATGAAACAACTGGTGAAAAATCAAGCTATGGTAAAAGAAGTCATACATCAGTAAGACAGGCTTTGAGAAAATTCAAAATGTTTCTTGCTTCCGAAATGTTAGCCTAGGAGGTGTGTTATGACAGATATAAAATATCCTGAAATAACTGTAAATATCTTATGACTGTTATATTGGCAAGCGAGTATTAAAACACAAAGCCTCCTTTTCTGCCCCGTGGATAACGATTTTGCTTTTGGTATAAGTTTTATTATGAAAAAGCAATTCTTGAGTCCACGGGCCATTTATGAGCTAATAAACATAATAATACATATTTACAATGTGTTATAACTATCAAAAAGAATCTGATAATGTTGTAATGTCGTGATTCTTGGGAAATGAAAACAGTTTTTTCAATTATTTTTGATTAAGTGACGTTGATGTCATTAAATAATAAAGAAGAACTTTTAACATGCTTATATCAAAGGTTGTATAAAAAATAACTTGTCATTAAAGTCAAGAACTTTTCTTGTTAGCTGGCTTCTAATCTGATTGATGATAAAAAAGTATCCCAAAGACCTAACGAGATTCTAACTCACTCAAAACATTGAAAAATAAAGACTTTATCATAAAAGAGTTCGTAAAAATTTCCCAAAACGCAATTTTCAAATTTACAACATTCGAACTCAAGAAAAGGCTTGTAAAATAAAGCAAAACGGCAGGTTTTTATACCTGCCGCTTGTATTGGTGATGCTTAACTCACAATTTCCGAGCTACTGTTTAATGATATATTAATGAATAAATAATATGTTCAAAAGGCATCATAATTATCACTAGGAGACTGCTTTGATTAAAAATAGCATAAAAATACTAAGCATTATCAGTATAGGCCTAATCAATCATGCTTATGCAAAAGACTTCATAAAAGTAGAATATACTCCATTAAGTCAAAAAGAATGCCTCTCTTATAAAGGAACTCTCGGCTTAAAATATTGTCCTTATGACAATGATTACCTAGCTGGTGCAGCCAAAGCTTGCGGGCACATTGAGAATCTACCTACAGGAAATGATCTACATAAATTAGCAAAAAAAATATATAATAAGGAAACAACAGAAACAAGCATTTATGGTAATAGAAACGATTCACTTATGAAAGCTATGAATATTTGGGAAAACGATAGTCACATCTATTTTTGGACAGGAGAAGAAGCTAAAGATAAAAAGGGAGGATATGTGAGAATGTTTGCTCTCAAAGGTTCAATTCCTTATTATGCCCCTAGAGACGGAAGTGGATATGTTTCGCATGCGCTGGGAAAAATTAATTACGGAGAAACAAAATACATCAAAGTGAGTAATCAGCAATATGATTCCAATTTATATGGTTATCCAAACAATGATGTATTGGTAACAATTTGTTATAAATAAAAAAATCAACATAAACGAGTTCGGAAAAACTTCCCAAAACGCAATTTTCAAATTTACAACATTCGAACTCGCTGAAAGACTTGGAAAATAAAGAAAAACGGCAGGTTTTTATACCTGCCGTTTGTATTGGTGATCCCAACGGGACTCGAACCCATATTGCCACCGTGAAAGGGTGATGTCCTAACCATTAGACGATGGGACCACGTTAAGAACAAGCGTATATATACCTGTATTTTTTGCTAAGGTCAAGAACTTTTTTTCATAAAATCAAATTTTTTTTAATTTTCGGCTTTTTTATTGACATCTCTTACCAAATCACCTAAGCGAACCAAACGAATTTTGCGGTCAGGTAATTCTTTCATCCAATCTCGCAAAGCCAAATACGTTTGGGTGCGAGGATGTCCTATAGCCACAGCGTAACCGCGCATATGCGCTATTTTTTCGGTACGGCGCAACTGTTCCATAATATAATTATAGTCGTTTTCGTTATCCAGAAAAACATCTCTTGCTATATATGGCACCTCATATTCGGCAGCAACTTTAGCTCCAACTGATTTAGCTGTTGTTTTAGAATCTAAAAAGAACAAATTTTTATCTTTAAGAATTTGCATCACATATCCCAAACTCTTTTCATCTTCTGTAAACAAACTGCCCATATGATTGTTTATTCCCTTTATTCCCAATCCTTTATAACGGTTAAGCATTTGAACAAAATCATTTTTAATTTCATCTTCCGTCATATCCGGAGACAAAGTAACCGGAGCTAAATCAGCTTTTGCATGAGGCATCATCGGCACATGCAGCATAACTTCAAAACCTTTTTCTTTTGCTGCTTTAACCTGTTTACGATTTGCCGCGCCATAAGTTAAAAAAGAAGCAGTTATAGGTTTTTCCAAACTTAAAATATCGCGCGTATGCGGAACGCTTACCCCCATATCATCAATAACAACAGCAACCATCACCGGACCGCCCATAATTATTTTAGATGATTTTATAAGCGGCTGCGATGTTTTTACATCTTCAGTTTTTTTTTCTGCTTGAGATATTGCTTCTGCGTCAGTCTCATCAATGTCGTTTTTTTCGGTATTTTGCAGTTGCTGCACATTTTCAACAGCTTTTGCATTTTCCTCAGATTGAACTATAATTGTTTTCAGCAACGAATCGTTTATTTGCAATTTCAAATTATCCAAATCTTCCAACATGTTTCTTATAGAGTTATCCTCAAAAACAAAAGGCTCAACCTTAACCTCTCGTTCTGGAATATCTATTTCCATACTGGCTAATTTAAATTTTTCCGGATTCGGACGAACCAAATCATAAAACACTATTATCCCCTCTATAGCGACTATAAAAGCCAAAATTAAGGCGACAATCCATGTACGTCTGAGTTTTTTCATTTTAATCTTTCTTTCTCAATGTTGGAAAAGCTATCACATCGCGTATAGTTTCCGCGCCGGTAAACAAAATTGCCAATCTGTCAATTCCCATACCCATACCGCCGGATGGAGGAAAGCCGTTTTCCAAAGCGTTAATAAAGTCTTCATCCAGCATTTGCGCTTCGTCATCACCATTTTCACGCGCAGCGACTTCCGCCTCAAACCGTTCACGCTGTTCCAGCGGATTAGAAAGCTCTGAATAGGCACAGCCGATTTCCATACCGCCTAAATAAGCGTCAAAATGTTCTACCAAACGCGGATTTGAGCGATGAGTTTTTGCAAGCGGAGAAATATCACGAGGCATATCCATCACAAAAGTCGGCTCAATCAAATCAGCTTCAACTTTTTCATCAAACACTTCCTGTACAACTTTTCCCCAACAGCTGCAAGCGCCTGCGTCAACACCTATAGATTTTGCCATTTCCTTAGCTTGTTCCAAAGTTTCTGCCTGCAATAAATCAATACCTGTTTTATCCTTTATCAGGTCAATAATAGATTTACGCACAAACGGCTTTGACAAATCAACTTCTTTACCGCCGATGGTCAAAGTTTGTGTCCCCAACACTTCTTTAGCGACAAAACGCAGTAAATCCTGTATTAAATCAGCCATATCATTGTAGTCGGCATAGGCCTGATAAGCCTCCAATCCCGTAAATTCCGGATTATGATTTTTATCAATACCTTCATTTCTAAAATTGCGTCCAATTTCAAAAACTCGGTCAAAACCGCCGACAACCAGCTTTTTCAAATATAGTTCCGGAGCGATACGCAAATATAAATCCATATCCAACGCGTTGTGATGTGTAATAAACGGCTTTGCATTTGCACCGCCCATAATTGGGTGCAACATAGGTGTTTCAACTTCTAAAAACTCATTTTGTTCAAAAAAGCGGCGAACAGCCGAGGTTATGCGGCAACGTTTTTTGAAAATTTCTTTACTGTCGTCATTCATTATAAAATCTACATAACGTTGACGATAACGCGCATCAACATCTGTCAAACCATGAAATTTTTCCGGCAGAGGCTGCAAAGACTTAGATATAATGTCAAATTTTTCAGCAGCAATTGTCAATTCTCCGCGTGGCGTCCGACGAACAAAGCCGCTTATTCCGACAATATCGCCAACATCTAAACACTTCAGCAATTCCATATCAGCTTCAGGCAAAATCTTTTTATAGCAAAAAGCCTGAACTTTTCCGCTTTTATCTTTAATATCCACAAACATACCACTATTACGCACGGCCATTGCTCGTCCGGCCACAGTAACACGGTCTTCGGTATCCGTTCCGGCAGGCAAGTCAGCATATTTTTTTTGCAGTTCTTCCGCATAAATTGTCGGTACAAATTTATATGGATAAGGATTGTAACCTTTTTCCTGCAAAGTTTTTAACTTTACCAATCTGGATTCTCTGTGAATATTTGTTTCATTTGCCATTTTTAACATCCTAATCAAAATTCTAAACTACACATGACTATAAACGCGGTAGATTTTTTTTTCAATAAAAAACTGGTATTTTAGACAGAATTGTGCTATAATACACACATAAATATAAAGAGAGAGGAAAATTATGGCAGAACCAAACAAAAACACCACATTGTATAAACTCAGGATGCTGGCTTTAGGCATTGCCGCCGGACACACGTTGGGTACTCCTGCTCAAGAAACAAAAGACCAACACGCGCCGGAAAATAAAACGACTATTCTTAAAACTCCTGAAAATCGCGAAATTCACGTTTATGATATGAACGTTGATGCAGAAAATACGGAAGCAGCAGCCGAAACGCCTAAAACATATACTAAAAAAGTTGAGTCGTTTGAAGATTTGGAAGAACTGCCTTACGGACTTTTTGAACACAAGGCTCAATATGTTATGTCCTGCAAAGATTGGAATAAAAACAAAGACATCTGCATAAAACGCGTTGATAAAGACCAAATCTATAAGTATGATTTAACCTCTGTTATGGAAGCTCGCGAAGGGGCAAAAGGAGATATTGTAAACAAAAATTCCGCCGGTTCTCGTATGTTTATTTTCCAAAGTACACCGGCTATGGGTAAAAATTTTATCCGCTATCTATATTGCTCCAACAATGAAGATTTGCACAATTTTGCCTCAGAGTTTGTCGTGAATGATGAAAAAACAAAAATTGCCGCTGAAAAAGTAAGAAAAAGTTTATATGATGAAAACGGAGAAATGAAAACAGGACAAGCCGGACACCTGTCCAGACAATCAGCGGTTCGCGACATGGCCGGAATTACTACAAAATCCATAGGAGACACTCGCTATTCTGCAAAATTCATCAGCCGTTTCAAAGAATTGGCAAAAAACTGCTATGAAGATGTGTTTACGGCAGAAAAAGAATTTGCCTCAGCCATTTATCCTTTAGTCGGCACCAGAACAAACCAAATTATCAACGGTACCGAAAATTTGGCTAAACAATCAGGCCAACGTGACGGTTCTTGCTTAAACATCGGTAAAGTCGGACAGGTTGTTGCCTCAAAAATAGCTTGCGGAGCCGGTTCTCCGAAAATTTTAAATGAACCGGTTATCGCCGGTGCCGTCAAAAGAATAAGCAAATGTGATTACTTAACTTTGGATGCCGTAAGATTATTGGCTGTTGCCGGAATTAAAGGTGCTGATGAAATGTATGCCAACATGCAGCAAAAAACTGCCGAATATAAAAATAAAATGGCAGAAAAAGTCAAAGAAATTACAACCCCAGATTTGACTAACAAACAAGATGTTATAAAAAACTATCGTGAAAAAATCATTATACAAAAAGAACCGGAGAAAACTTCCCAAAATAAGATTTTCGACCTCGGAAAAATTATACAGCAAAAACGACAAGGCGGACGCTGAAATACTAAAAAAATATTGCCGTTTCTTCCACGGCAATATTTTTTTTATTTTCCCCTAAACAGTTTTGTCAGCTTTCTGACATCCTCATTGCTTAAAATTTTTGGTACGGCAATTGTTTTTTGCCACAATTTTCCGCCATAATAACTATGCTGCCAACGAAACTCGTCTTTTTTTGAGCAAAAATTTTCCAAAGGCTGCTGCCATAAACTTTCACAAAACGGACGATACAAACGATTAAAAACAAACAACGGATAACGCAAAAATTGCCACCATACAGGTTTTGCATAATCAACAAAAATAGCTTTTCCGCCCATAGCGAGACTGCCTAAAACATTATCCATTATCTGACTGCGAGTTTGCAACGGCAATTCATGCAATAAATTATAACAGATAATCACATCATATTTTTCATCCCACGGCAGCGCGGCATTATAGTTTATCAATTCTATATTTTTTCTTTCGTATTTATTTTTTGCAAAATCCACTTGCAAAGCCGAGACATCAAAAACATCCAACTTTCCCTGTTTTTTAATTTTTGCATAAATTTGCTCAAGCTCATCGCCGAATGTTAAACCTATTTGCAAAACATGAGCGTTTTTAGCCACATCCCGCAATAAATCTTTCATTATTTTCTTTTTCAATCCAAAATGCGCAAGCCTTACAATGCGCTCATCGTCAAAAAGAGCAGTCAAAATTTTATTTTTATAAATTTTGTTAAATAAAATTTGCATATACGGAGGCAGTTTATTAAGTTCGGTCATATAATTATCCTCAATCAGCTTTCAGCAACCCGCGCCGGCGAGCTTCATTTACAGCCTGCATGCGATTATTTACATCCAGCGCTCGCATCAAAAGTGTGATGTGTATTTTCACAGTTCCTTCACTTAGTCCCAAACGATAAGCTATCTGTTTGTTAGACAGTCCTTCCGCCAAACATTTTAGAACATCGGTTTGACGCGGAGTTAAGATATTTTCTTTTGCCGTTTTATGCTCTGCGCCCAAATCGGCAATAAGTTCATGAATCGGCAAGTTTCTGTTTTTTAGATTTAACTGCAATAATTCCGGCGGAATATACATTCCTCCTGCCAGCACCAAATTTATGGCACTCAAAATAATACTATTAGGAAAGGCCTTAGAAACATATCCTGATACTCCGACATCATAAGTCTTTTGTAAGATTTCCTTATCAAACACGGCAGAAATTATAATAATAGGGACTTCTTGGCAAACAGAATGAATATAACTGATTGCATCCAGCCAATTTGCCCCCGGCATAGCTAAATCGGTTATAATCAAATCAAAATCCTTTTGTTTGGCTACAATCTCAAAAATTCCCGTATAGCTATTCGTAAGCACAATTTCTGCATCCGGGTATTGTTTATGCAAAATAAATTCCAAACCTTGTAAAAATAATTCATGGTCATCTGCAATTAAAAATTTCATCACCAATCTCCGCTAATTGCCTGCCAGCAAGCCAATGCAGCAATTGCCGCCGTTTCTGCCCGCAAAATACGTTTTCCCAAAGAAACACTTTTAACAAATGATAAACTGCGTAATTTTTCAGCCTCCTCTTTGCTGAATCCCCCTTCCGGACCGACCAAGACCGCTGCTTTGTTTGAATTAGCCATCGCCTCATAAATTTTTTGTCCGCCACCGCGCTCATCTAAAAAAAACAAAGTCCGCTCAGGATTCCAATTTTCTAAAATTTTATTCAAACTCAAACAATCGGCAATTTTCGGCACATCCAAGCGGCGGCATTGCTCAGCCGCTTCTATCGCCTGCATTTCAAAACGTTCCGTCCGTACTTTTTCGGCATTTGTATAAGTTGTTTGCACCGGAATAATTTGTGTTACTCCCAACTCTGTTGCTTTTTGAATTACCATATCCGTTTTATCTTTTTTCAACGGAGCAAACAAAAGCCACACATCCGGAGAAACTTGCATTTCATATGTTTTTTCCAGTAAAACCGCCGATACGCCGTGTTTATTTATCTCTGTAATTTTTGCCGCATATTCGCCGCTGTTTCCGTCAAACACATATAAAACATCGCCTATCCGCATTCTAAGCACGTTTGCTAAATAATGCGATTGTTTTTCCTCAAAACGCAATACCTGTCCGACTTTTTCCAAACCGCTTTTTATATATAAACGCACTAACATCACAAACCCAAAAAAACATTGTATAAATACACTTTTATTTTGTAACTATAAGTCATATATGTTAATTATTCTATAATATAATCTTTACGGAGGAAAAAATGATTATCACTATAGACGGTCCTGCCGGCTCGGGCAAAGGCACGATTGCCGCTGCTTTGGCTGAAAAATATAAAATGGCTTATTTTGACACGGGAATGGTTTACCGCGCCGTCGGCTTGCAGATGATTTTAAATGGAGATGATTTGAACAATGAAGACAAAGCCGCAGCCATTGCCGCCGCTTTGACTTTTCCGAAAATGATTGAATTGTCAAAAAACAAAGATTTTCGCTCAGATATCGGCAGTAAAGCCGCTTCAGTTATTTCAGCCTATCCGAATGTGCGTTCCGCTTTGCTGTCTATGCAAAAAAATTTTGCTCTTAATCCTGTTTTTGCCGATGGGACTCCTGCCGCCGGAGCTATTTATGACGGACGCGACACAGGTACCGTTATTTGTCCTCAGGCTGATTTAAAACTATATGTTATCGCCGATTTGACCATTAGGGCAAAAAGACGCTGCGCGGATTTGAACGCTGCCGGACATAATATAACATTTGAACAAGTTTATGCCGACATGCAAGCCCGTGACAATCGTGATTTAAATCGCAGCGCTGCTCCTCTTAAACCGGCTCCCGATGCCGTTGTTGTCGACACTACAAACTTTAAGTTGGAGGATTCGTTAAAAGTTATTGTTCCTCTGGTAGAGAAAAAATTGGCTGAATTGGCAGCAAAGTAGGTTTTTGACGATTTTGCTGCGTATTTTGATTTGATGAAGGCGTAAGTTGGTTTGGTACGTCTTCATCTTCTTTATTGACCTCCAGCGGTGCAACCTCCACACTCGGACTTTCCAAATCCGGCTCAAACGGATAAATGGTTTCCGGTTGATTTTCTGACGGAGTAAAATCATTAGAGCTAAATACGGATATAGTCGTCCAAATACTAATCAATGCAAAGATAAACTTTTTCATCTTCATCCTCCGCCCTTTTATATAATCACAAATTTTTTAGTTTAAAGTTTATCAATTCCGGCTTGACCTTACCGCAATTTGTGGTATTTTTATTTGGAAATAATAAAAAGGAACACACAATGCAAAAACACAGAGTAATAGTTTGGGATTTAGACAACACATTATACAGAGAAACACCGGAATTTCATGATTTACTGGACGAAATTACGGCAAAAGCCGCCATTGAAGACCTGAAACTGCCTCTGGATTTTGCAACAGCCAAAGCAATGGTAACCGAATCATATCGTACTTATCGTGATGGCGGAGAAATTTTTGTGCAGAAATTCGGAATTTCTCCAAAAGACATGTTTGACGCTTATCACAAACGTAAAGAAATGAATCTGCACCCGATTGTTCCCTATGATGGTTTGCTGGAACGGATAGAAAAACTGCAATGTCCGCAATATATCCTTTCCACCAGCTCTCATGATGCCTGCGAAGCAATTTTAAAACACATAGGTTTATACAACTTTTTTGCCGGTAAATTTTATTCGGTTGAAGAATTTAACTGCTACAAAAAAAATGAAAGTCCAGACGTATATTTAAAATTTTGCAACGCTATAAATCATAAGCCGGAAAATTGTATATTTATTGACGACAGTTACTCAAATTTGGAATTTGCAAAAAAAGCCGGCATGGCAACTATGCGCCTATGCCACGGAAAAGCTAACGACAAATGCTGCGAATACATTGATATTGCCGCTGACAACATCAATGAATGCCTGAATTATCTGGAAAAGCATTTTTGTGTGACTGAAAAATAAATATCAACGGCACAGAAGGCTTTCTTTTTCATAATTCTCCAATGTATCTAATTTATCCGACATTTCTCGCCATTCATCAAAATAAAAGTTATAAATGGCGTCTATTTTTGTTTTATATGTTTTCAGCAAAGACTTATCAGAATCTTTTGACAAACTGACCAGCGGACCTGTTTCTTTTATAATCTTAGGCACACGCTGTTCCAATTCTTTAGCATAGCGCCGCAAAAAAATATGAGCTATATCCAAATGTTGCTGTTCATGTCTTACCGTTTTGCGAAACAAACAAGTTCCTTTTTCCATAGACTTTGCCAAATAAACAGTCGGATTCAAATAACCTGTTTTAATTTCTATTTTTGCCGGAATGGTACAATAGTAACCATCCCCCATTTCTATGGCTCCGGAATCTGTGACAGCGTAATTGTTATACTGATTCAAAAGTGTTAAACCCATATATTTGCCGCCTGACCGTGTTTGAAACACGCTGTGCGCGCTTTTCTCTTTAATTTGCGCTGATGACAGAGTCAAATCATAATTAAGTTTGCCAAAATTATAAGAAACAACAACTTCCGCCGGATTTTCTTCCATAAATTTTCTGCATTGTTTTTCCCAATAATAACGAGAAGCGGCATTTCCGGTATCCGGCAAAAGACTTACCGCCGACAACAAAAGAAAATATTTTAACCCCGACTTTTTCATATCCGCAGAATAACAAAAAATTATTAAACCGGCGTTAATACAAAAAAAATGTTTTTAGCCTATGTTAAAAATATAAGGAGTCGTTATGAAAAAGTTGATTGCCATATTTATTTTATGTTTTCTGACAGGTGTCGCCACCGTAAATGCTGCATATCAAAGACATCAAAAGCAACCGAATTTTTTTATGCCGGCAGGAGCTATTAAAAACACGGTCAATCAGCCAAATTTTAAACCGCGCAAAATAAAAAACAAGCAACAGCTCAATATCTTACAGAGTTCTCAGCCGGCAACAAGCGAAAAAAACACATCTTTATCCGTAAAAACGGAAAAATTGCAGGCTCAAGAACCTGTAAAAACACAAGAACAGACTGTAGTAAAAAAAGAAACCGCGCAGCTTCCGGCCGAAAGCACCACCGTGCAAACCTCCGATTCGGAAAAGAAAGTTTCGGCAAAAGATTCAAAACCTTTGCCAATTGTTCAAACAACACCTCTCACAAGTGAAACAGAACCTAATGACGAATACGCCCAAAGCTTTAGGGAATACGCTGAAGATTTACAAAAAATCGCCCAAAGCGAACCTGTTTACAATAACCGCCTTAACAAAAACATTTCAGACTTTGAAAATAAAGAACATCTGATATCTGTTTCAGCTAAATAGCTTAGTTATCGCCGATTCGCAAAGCTTCAATAAACGCAGACTGCGGAACTTCGACTTTGCCGAATTGACGCATGCGCTGCTTACCTTTTTTCTGATTATCCAGCAACTTGCGCTTACGGGTAATATCACCTCCATAACATTTTGCGGTTACATCCTTACGCAAAGCCGAAATTGTTTCACGCGCCACAATTCGCCCGCCGATAGCCGCTTGCAAAGGAATTTTAAACAAATGCTTAGGAATTAAATCTTTTAAGCGTTCACAAATTTGCCGTCCTCTTGATTCGGCCTCTGAGCGATGACACAAAAACGACAACGCATCAACCGGTTCTTCGTTAATCAAAATCTGCACTTTTACCAAATCTGATTGAGCATAACCGACCAGTTCATAATTAAAGCTAGCATATCCGCTGGTGATTGATTTTAGACGGTCATAAAAATCAAAAACAATCTCGCTGAGAGGGATTTTATATACTACCATCGCGCGATTACCGACATAGGTCAAATCTTCTTGTTCTCCGCGGCGTTCTGTGCAAAGCTTCAATACCGCACCCAAATAAGTATCAGGAACCATAATTGTTGCCTGAACCATCGGCTCTTCAATCATCTTAATTGTAGAAACGTCAGGCATATCTGCCGGATTATGCAGCATAATCTGCGAGCCGTTAGTAAGATATATTTTATAAGCCACGGAAGGAGCCGTTGTGATAATATCCAAATCAAATTCTCTGCCGATTCGCTCTTGAATAATATCCATATGCAGTAACCCTAAAAATCCGCAGCGGAACCCTAGTCCCAAAGCCGTGGAGTTTTCCGGTTGATAATTTATGCTGGCGTCATTTAATTTTAATTTAGCCAACGCATCTTTCAAAGCTCCGTACTGACTGCTGTCTACAGGGAAAATAGAACAGAACACGACAGAAACAGATGGCTTAAAACCGGCAAGAGGCTCAGCGCAAGGAGTTTTATTATCTGTGATTGTATCGCCGACTTTACAATCCTCCACACTTTTTATACTGGCGGTAATAAAACCGACTTCTCCCGGATATAGGGCATCAGTATCCTTCATCTTTGGTGTAAAAATACCGATTTTATCAATTATATAATCGGTGCCGTGCGACATCATTCGGATATTTTGTTTTTTACGCAGCACCCCGTCTTTTACACGCACCAAAATAATCACACCAAGATAAGAGTCATACCAGCTGTCAATCAGCAGCGCTTTAAGCGGAGCGTTTTCATCACCGGTCGGAGCCGGAAGTTTATGCACAATTTCTTCCAGCAAGTTATCGATACCGAAACCGGTTTTACCGGAAACCTCCACCGCGTCGGAAGCGTCCAAACCAATCACGTCTTCTATTTGCTGTTTTACTTTTTCCGGTTCGGCTGACGGTAAATCTATTTTATTAAGCGCTATAACAATTTCATGATTATTATCCAAAGCCAAATACACATTCGCCAAAGTCTGCGCTTCTACTCCCTGCGTGGCGTCCACCACTAAAACAGAACCTTCGCACGAAGCCAATGAGCGCGAAACTTCATAAGTAAAATCAACGTGTCCCGGAGTATCAATCAAATTCAGCTGATAATTTTTGCCGTCTTTAGCCTGATAGTTCAAACGCACAGTCTGCGCTTTAATGGTAATTCCACGTTCTTTTTCAATATCCATGGAGTCAAGAACCTGCTCCGTCATTTCACGATGCTGTAAACCGCCGCAATATTCAATCAAGCGGTCGGCAATTGTTGATTTTCCGTGGTCAATATGGGCAATAATGGCAAAATTGCGGATTAAACTTAAATCAGACATAATTTCTCCTTTTCTTGCCGCCAAGAT
>ERZ1034949.579-NODE-579-length-22975-cov-6.036300_pt1 | contig 22975 bp, 24 predicted proteins | sample MGYA00520590_ERZ1034949 | MGnify/ENA primary metagenome ERZ1034949 (study PRJEB33766, sample SAMN09781752) | gut metagenome | biome: gut microbiome | host: Homo sapiens | place: Madagascar | study: EMG produced TPA metagenomics assembly of the PRJNA485056 data set...
TTCTGTGCCCCCAGCATTTATCCACTGAACCCAGACCCGTCCGCCCCCCACAAAAAAACTCGTTGACCCGTTGACTTGTTGACTCGTAGACTCAATTTTCCCACCTTTTTATTTGGTATTTGTTGGGAGAATTGGTAATTTTACGAACTACAACCACAAAGCGCAATGCCTATGGAACTCCTTCTTCCAAAAAAAATCAACAGCACCGAGAAAATGGTGTTGACCGACGCACGACAAGTGACCGTGATTGGCGCCAACGGCAGCGGTAAAACTCGCTTCTGCAATCAGATGATGAAACTCTGCGGCGACAAGGCTTTTCGCCTTTGCGCCATGCGCGCCATGTTTCCCGACACTTCCGCCGAAGTGTTGCCGGGCTCGATTTCCGACATTTTCAACAAGCTCAACGAGTCAACGCCGTTGCTGAAAAGCCTTGCCAACACCGAGTTCGACAAGTTGGTGCACATTATGCTCACCGAGGAATTTCACGACCTGATGAGTTACAAGGCGCATTTGCTCATGAACGAGCAACTGGAAGTGCCGAAAACGAAACTCGACACCACCGTGAAGATGTGGCAAGAGGTGTTCCCGAAAAATAAGGTGCTGCGCGAAAACGGCAAACTCCTTTTCTCGAACGAGGACAGCACCGACCAATATTCATCGCTCCGCTTGAGCGATGGCGAAAAAGCCGTGCTCTACTACATCGGCGCGGTGCAATATGCCATGCCGGGCGCGGTGGTGCTGGTCGACGACCCCGAAACGTTTATTCACAGTTCCATCATGACTCCTTTGTGGAATGTGATTGAGGAAATCCGTCCTGACTGCACTTTTGTGTACAACACCCATAATCTGGAGTTTGCTTCAACGCGCATCGACAATCACTGCGTGTGGGTGAAGAGTTTCGACCCTGCCAACATGGCGTGGGACTACGAGGTGATGAACTCAAGCATCCACCTGAGCGAGAGCATCTACCTCGAAATATTGGGCAGCCGCAAGCCGGTGCTTTTTATCGAGGGCGACGACACCCACAGCATCGACGGCAAACTCTATCCGCTCATTTTCCGCGACTACACGGTGAAGCCGCTCGGCAGTTGCAACAAGGTGATAGAGAGTGTGCGCTCGTTCAACAATCTTCAGTCGTTCCACCACCTCAACAGCTGGGGCATCGTGGACCGCGACCGACGCGACGCGAAAGAGGTGGAATATTTGCGCGCCAAGAAAATCCTCGTCCCCGATGTGGCAGAGGTGGAAAACATTCTGCTCTTGGAGGGCGTGATTAAAGCCGTGGCGCGACATCGGAAGAAAAACCCCGACGATGTGTTTATGCGTGTGAAGCGCTCCGTGCTGCGCATGTTCAACAGCGAACTGCGCCAGCAGGCCCTACAGCATGTGCGCCACCGTGTGAAAAACGATGTGGAGAAGCGCATCGACAAGCGATTTACTAACATCGGCGCACTGGAAGAGCACATGGTTGACCTGGTGAACGAAATCGACCCTCGCTCCATCTACGAAGGGCTGTGCCGCCAGTTCCACACCTATCTCCAGAATGGCGACTACGCCTCGGTGCTGCGTGTGTTCAACCAAAAGAGTATGCTCCCCGATTGCAACGTGGCAGGACTTATGGGACTATCCGACAAGAAGTCGTATATCCATGCCGTGCTCGGCATCCTCAAGACCGACGGTCCCGATGCCGAAGCCATCCGCACCGCCATCAAATCCTGCTTCGGCCTCACCAACCCTGAAGCATAACCCTACATCACACAGTCTCAAAAAAAATATATTCGTGAAATTTGTGCGATTCGTGGTTAATGTCTGCCACAAATTAGCACAAATTTTCACGAATTATTTTTCGAATATTCTTTTTGGGGGAATCGGCTGGGGCATCGTGGGTATATACAGAATAAGAGCCATTCTCACGAACGGCTCTTACCCTGCTTGTTATATATTACGAATTATTCTAGTTGTCGATTTTGTTGATATTACTCAATCACTCGGCAAGCACCCATGTAGCGTGCTTTGTAGTAACTTTCGGTAGAGTGGCTTTCGCGAACACCACGGCTTGCGGCGTGAATGAACTTGAAAGTGCCATTGCCATTGTCGGCCTCGGTGACGATGCCCACATGGCCAATTCTATTGCCGCGCGCACGACCGTTGAAGAATACGAGGTCGCCTGGCTTCAATTCGCTGCGGCTCACGCTGCGACCATTGTTCACCTGACCACGAGAAGTGCGGTCTAAACTATAACCAAACTGGCTGAACACATAACTTGTGAAACCTGAGCAGTCGAACGCACCTGGGCGAGAAGCACCATACACATAAGGAGTGCCGCGGAACGAGAACGCGAGTTTCAACAAAGCGTCCACTTTTTGGTTGTTGTAATTAATGGGAGCGTTAGCTATTTGCTGTTCGATAGTTCCTCTTTTGTTCACGTTGGTGTGAGAGAGGCGTTGCGCATTCATCGCGAAGCAAGCCATTGCCATCACTGCCACGAGGAGGATTCGAGTAAATGAGTTCTGTATATTGTTTGACATTAAAAATCCGTTTTTAGGGGGTTTCTCTTTCGTTACCATCACAAAGTTACGAAAATCGGATTTTGCTCACAAATTTGCGAAACACTCTTAAACATTTACTTTTGTAAACGCAAAAAACCATTTTTTTGATAAAAATTCACCCCTCACCGCCGTCAGACCCAACAATTTGCTATTCAATTTCTCAAATTCCCCCAAATCAAAAACCGAAAACTTTTACACATTTTAACAAATTCGCACACCTCTAAACTCCCATTTTTGCACACATCTCCCCATCTGTGCAAAAAAAATCCCAAGAAACACAGAAACACAGATAGTGCATACAAAACTGATATTTTCCTCCAGGAATTATGTGATTTGGGAACATTGTCTAATTCCCAACTTCTGATTTCTTTTTTGGGGTTGGGGTTTTGAGGATAGTGATATTTTCAGTAATTTTGTGGTAAATTAGAAATGTTATGAGCGATAGAAAAATGCTGATTGTGGTTGACCCACAAATTGATTTCATAAGCGGTTCGCTTCCAGTGCCTGGTGCTGCTGAGGCTATGAATCAGTTGGCTGATTACGTGAAAGCCAATGGTGATGATTATGCCTTGATGGTGGTGACCAACGATTGGCACCCCTACGACCACTGTTCGTTTGCGCCAAATGGCGGTCCTTGGCCTGTGCACTGCGTGCAAAACAGCGAGGGTGCTGCCACCTACTGGCCGCTGCTCGAAGCCCTCTACCAAAGCGAAACCGAGACGCTGTTTTTGCAAAAGGGCGACTTGCGTCACCGCGAGGAATACTCTATCGTTCAGAACACTGGCGCGCGTGAGTTTTTCGAGAACACGCTCGACAATTCACTGCTTGCCGATGCCGATTGCCAATATCAGTACGTGGACGTGTGCGGCATCGCTGGCGATGTGTGCGTGCTCAACACGCTTCGCGACTTGCTCCCCATTGTGGGTGCCGACCGACTGCGAGTGCTCACTCGCTTTGCGCCATCGCTCGACGGCGGTAAGGCGCTTCAGGCGTTTATCGACGAAAACGGCATCGCCACATTATAACATTTACACAACAAACAGCAATAAACTTACACAAGAAATATGAGAATTGATATACTCTCGGTGATGCCCGAAATGCTTGAGTCGCCTCTGCACTGCTCAATTCTGCAACGCGCCCAAGACAAGGGGCTTGTGGAAATTCATGTGCACAATCTGCGCGACTGGTCGCTTCGCAAGCACAAAAAAGTGGACGACTATCCCTTCAGCGGCGAGGCCGGCATGGTGATGCAGATTGAGCCTGTGCACCGCTGCATTGAGCATCTGATGAGCGAACGCCACTACGACGAGGTGATTTTCACTTCGCCCGACGGCGACATCCTCGACCAGCCGATGGCCAACTCGCTCTCGCTTGCCGAAAACATTATCATTCTCTGCGGACATTACAAGGGCGTGGATTACCGTATTCGCGAACACTTGATTACCAAGGAAATATCCATCGGTAATTATGTGCTCACCGGTGGCGAACTGCCTGCCGCTGTGATTGCCGACTCTATCGTGCGACTGATTCCAGGTGCCATCGGTGATGAGCAGAGCGCGCTCAACGACTCGTTTCAAGACAATCTGCTTGAAGCACCCGTATATACCCGACCTGCCGACTACAACGGCTGGAAGGTGCCCGAAATTCTGCTGAGCGGCAACCAAGCCAAAATCGAGGAATGGAAAATGCAGCAGGCATTGGAGCGCACCAAGCGGCTTCGTCCCGACCTCTTGAAAGATTAACCCGACATCAATAAAAAAACACCAAAACAATGAGCATATTTGGCAAAAAAATCGAACGCCCTTCATGGATGCCAAGATGGATGAGTTTCACCCTGGTGTTCTCAATTCTCATGATTGGAGCCCTCTTTTTCATGGGTCCTAACAACTTTATGAAAGTGGTGGAACTGAAAAAGGAAATCAAGGAGTTGAAAAAAGAGATTAAAGCCAACCGCGACACCACCGCCATCTACGAGGCGAAAATCCGTGAACTCAACACCGACAAGGTGACGCTTGAGCGCATCGCCCGCGAGAAGTACGGTATGAAGCGGCTCAACGAAGAAGTATATATAACCGAAATTCCATAAATATCATTATGCTATCAGATAAAGGAAAGGAAAAAGCTCAATACATCATGCTGTCGGTAGCCATGCTCCTGCTGGTGGGTACAGCCATTCTCCCTCTGCTCAACATCTACTGGGAGGGGTCGAAGTGGATTTTCGCCTTTGGCGCAGTGCTGGCACTTGCCGAACGGCTCACCGAACGCTACCGTGGCGACAACCTGCGTGTGCGCCGTCTCTACACGATGGGCAAGGTGTCGGCCGTGCTCTATTGCGTGTCGGCTTATCTTCTCATCAATTCTTCCACAGGAAATCCGTCAGACTGGCTGGCTTTCCTCATGGCTGGTGCGGTGATGCAAATCTACTGCATGTACGTTTACGACTACGAGAAGAAAAAGGACGATAAAAAAAACGACAACAAACAACATTAATATAAACAGTACAATAAATGAAAAGTTTTCAGAAAATCGCATTAGCAATGATTGCCGCAGCGGCGGCAACTGCGGCGAGCAATGCACAGAACATCAACGGACGCATCACTTGCGACGGTGCTGGCGTGCAGGGCGTGGCCGTGAGCGATGGATATGTAGTGACGCTGACCGATGCCGACGGTAACTACAGTTTCACCAGCCAAAAGAAAAACGGATATGTGTTCTACACGCTTCCACGAGGATACGAGCCGACCACTTCCTACAATTTTATTCCTAAATTTTGGGAGCAACTGTCGTCGACCGATGTCAATGCCACCGAAACCCACAACTTCACACTCCACAAGGTGGACAACGACGACCACTTGATGATTCTCAGTGCCGACGCGCACTTGGCAGACCGCAACAAAGACCGCGCCATGTATCAGAAAAGTTATATCGCCACGCTGAAAAAGGAGAAAGAAGCGGCTAAGACTGCTGGAAAGCGTATCTATTCCATCATGCTTGGCGACCTCACTTGGGACAACTACTGGTATTCCAAAAAATACAATCTGAAAAACTTCGTTGCCGACCAAAAGACTTACGGCTATCCCATCATACTTTTCCCCGTAATCGGTAACCACGACAACGACCCAGCCGTGGCCTACACCTCGTCGGACAAGGGTGCTACCACCGACTTCAAGTCGAGCAAGCCTTGGCGCGAAATCATCTGCCCGAACTACTATTCGTTCAACCTCGGCAAAGTGCACTATGTGGTGCTCGACAATGTGTTCTACAAAAACGAAAACACCGGCAGCGGCTACAACACCGGAGTGGTGGGCACGCGCAACTACTCTGCACGCGTGGAGCAATATCAACTCGATTGGCTGAAGAAAGACTTGGCGAATGTGGACGTGAACACCCCGATTGTGGTGTGCGAGCATATCCCCACTTTCCGCCTCAGCAGTTCAAACATTGCCTATGGTGGCACTGAGAATTATGCCGCACTGGCAAGTGTGCTGAAAAAATATAAAGATGTGCATTTCGTGAGCGGACACACCCACTACAATTACACAGCACGCCCCACTGCCTATCCAAATATGATGGAGCACAATGTGGCTTCAATCTGCGCCACATGGTGGTGGACAGGCCACGTAAATGGCGACAACATTAAATATCAAGTGTGTCAAGACGGTTCGCCTGCCGGCTACAGTTTCTGGGAAGCCAACGGCACCGACCTCAAATGGGAATATCGCTCTATCACAGGCAGCAACAATACGCAAATCAGAGCCTACGACATGAACAAGGTGAAGCAATTCATGACTACCGACCCCTACGCTGTGGCTTGCGTGAAGAAGTATGGCGCAACCGTGGTGCCTAATTTCACTGCCTACGCCAGCAACGCCATCGTCACCAATGTGTTTAACTACGACAACGATTGGAAGGTGGAAGTGTATGAAGGCGCTGGCACAAAGTTGATGGCGAATCGCATTTATGAGTTCGACCCTTACCATGTGCTGGCTTTCGATGTGATGCGCTACAAGGCGGCGGCATCAATCAACACCGGCTTTGCCACCATCAAAAATTTGCACATGTTCCGTAGCTACGCCAAGACCGCCAACCTGCCCATCACCATCAAGGTGACCGACAATTTCGGACGCGTGCACTACAAGACATTCCAGCGCCCGATGGCTTTCAGCCTCGATATGGTTGACCAGCAGGTGGATGCCGACCTCGGCGATGTGAACTTAGACGGCAATGTGAATGTGACCGACGTGACCGATATGACCAACGCCATTTTAGGCTCGCCATCGGCATCGTTCTGCAAAATCACTGCCGACTTCGACGGTGATGGCGTGATCAACGTGACCGACGTGACTGCGCTCATCAACAAGATTCTCGCACAGTAATTATTTTTCAAACATACAGGAATCCCGCCCCATTATGGTGGGATTTCTTTTTAACTTGATAATTCATTATGATGGAATTTCTCAATAATCACCACCTTTTGGGGCTCGTGATTGGTGTTTGCACATTTCTGTGCATCGGCTTGTTTCACCCTCTCGTCATCAAAGGCGAATACTACTTTGGCGTGAAGGTGTGGTGGGTGTTTCTCTTTGCAGGCTTCGCTTTCGCAGGTGCTGCGCTCATCGTTGAAAACATTCTGCTGCAAGCCGTGATGGGCGTCACCTCGTGCTCTTGCTTCTGGAGCATTCTCGAAATTTTTGAGCAGCAGGAGCGTGTGCGCAAAGGCTGGTTCCCTCGCAATCCACGTCGCACCTATTATTGGGACAAAGACAAGGAAAACGAGTGATTTCCACCACGTTCATCGCCACTTTGGTGCTTTTTCTTCTATAAAAGTGCTAAAAATTGTACAAAACACCCTTTAATTAATGAGGATTTAGTAATTTTGTAGCCAATGGTGTAATTTGCCGCCGCTGTGTAGGGGAGAGGCGAATGTCGCACCGCCACTTATTTTGTATCATATATCACGATAGAATGAAGAATTACAGATACTTTATCGCCACACTTATGCTGGCAATCGCTGGCGCTTTCCAAGCATCAGCGCAAGTTACCGAAACCCCTTATTCACGCCTCGGCTACGGCACACTCGGCGACAACGCCACAGGCATTCAGCGCCACATGGGTGGCGTGGGTTACGCTATGCAAGGCGGCAGGGCTGTGAACTCGAAAAATCCTGCATCATACGCTGCCACCGACTCGCTCACCTTTATCTGGGATGTGGGCGTGGACGTGAGCCAAGTGTGGAGCAAGGAAGGCGACACCAAGGGCAACGCATTCAGCGGCGGTCTCGACTATTTGAGCGGTGTGTTCCGCATCGCCAAGAATGTGGGTGGCTCGTTCGGTTTCATTCCTTATTCTTCTGTGAGTTATTCATTCAATTCCGATCTTGCAAACGGCAGTGAAAGCCGTTCGGGCAACGGTTCTATCAGCGAACTCTACCTCGGTGGCGCATGGAGCCCCGTGAAGGGTCTGTCGGTGGGTGCCAACTTCTCGTATATGTTCGGTACGCTGGAGCACAGCACTGCCATTGTGGGCACTTCCACCTCCGTATTCTACCGCATGATGGAGGTGCGCGACTGGAACGTGCATATCGGTGCGCAATATGCCATCGACATCAATCGCAAGAACCGCGTGGTGCTCGGTGCCACCTACACCCCTAAGAAAACCTTCAGGGGCAATACCATCGGCACTTTCTACGATGCGGCGAACGACACAAAAATCGACACCGCATTCCAGTGCAACATGAAGGGCAACTACGATCAGCCAAACACCTATGGCGTGGGTATCAGTTACAACCACGGCACAAAACTGTTTGCCGAAGTTGACTTCACCTATCAAGACTGGGCTAATGCAAAATACACTCCAATGACTGGCTTTGAACCAGTAAAAGTTAAGTTCGACAACCGCTGGAAAGTGAGCGGCGGTCTGCAATTCATTCCCGACGACCGTGGCAACTACCTCAAACGCATCAACTATCGCTTGGGTGCATTCTACAACCACGATTATCTGAACGTGCTGGGCAATAATGTGCGCGACTATGGCGTGACATGCGGTTTCGGTTTCCCTGCTTTGGGCAGCAAATCGCTTGTGAACCTCGGCTTCGAATGGAAGCACCGCGTGTCATCGCCCACATGCCTCATCAAGGAAGACTATCTGAACATCACTTTCAGCGTCACATTCAATGAAATGTGGTTCTGGAAGAATAAGATTCGCTAACGCGCCCTTCTTTCCATCGCTCTTCGATGCAGAAATCGAGATTCATATTGCATACTCTTATGCTGATGCTTGCGGCATGGGCTGTGGTGTCGTGCAGTGAGGAGGAAGTGAAAAAGACACCCAAAGGACCCGACCCGGAGAAGGTGCCAACGATGGTCACACACGATGTGCAGACGCTGGTGAGCGACTCTGGGCGCACCCGCTATCGCATTACCACCAAACTCTGGAACATCTACAGCGAGTCGAAAGTGCCACACTGGACCTTCCCAAACGGTCTGGTGGCTGACGAACTCGACGAGAAATTCCAAAACACTGCATCGCTGATTTGCGACTCAGGATATTACGACATACAAAAGCGAATGTGGAGCGCAGTGGGCAATGTGCGTCTGTCGATGCGCAGCGGCGACCGTATTTTGTGCGAACGAATGTATTACGATGAAAACACATCGGTGGTCAACTGTATGGACAATGTGCGCATCACACGCACCACAGGCGACAAAATCGAGACCAACCAAATGTTCTACAACACCAGCACACGCCGCACCTACGGCGACGCCTTCATACACATCGAAGGCGGTGGCAGAGTAATCGAAGGCTTCGGCTATGAATACTGGGACAACGACAAGCGCTACGTAGTGCGCCGCGTGCAAGGCATCTTCCCCATCGACGACTCCCGCTTCCGCCCCCACTAACCAGAAATCAGAAGTTATACCTTGATAGATATTAGAGGTTAAACTTTGGAAATGCGATTTAATCGCACCACCTTACCTTTCTCTTTACTTTTCGTAGCCTTCGTAGTAGTAGCTTTGCTCTATGCCTTTGAAGATGACTTCGCGGTTTTCTGTGTCGGGGGTGAGGTTTTGACTAAGCAGGTAGCGCAGTTCGAGGTCGTTGATGGGTGAGCGTTCCATTGCCAGAAGGTATTGGTCTTTGTCCACATATTGCCAGTTGACCACTTTTCCGAGTGAGCGCTTCAGCATCATGTCGAGCCAGATGCGATTGGCGCGGCCATTGCCTTCCATGAAAGGATGGCACACGTTCATCTCAACATATTTCGCGATGATATGCTCAAAGGTGTCTTCAGGCATTTTCTCCACAGCAGCGAGAGCGGCTTCAAGATAGAGCGAATTTGCAAAACGAAAGCCTCCCTTGGCGATATTCTTATCGCGAATAACGCCAGCGAATGCGTACAGGCCATCAAACAGATAGTGGTGTATCTGCTGAAGTCCTGCCGTTGTGCCAACAGGCATTTTATGTATATCGCCCGACTCAAAGAGGCGGTGAGCATTCACTAATGAACGTTCGTCTATTTCCTTTGTTGTCATCATCATCTAATCGTGTTTTATTGGTCAGGTGCGATATTGAGATGACTCTCAATGTCAATGATGCTTTTCTTTGTCTGCACGATAAGCGAGCGCCTCAAGCACCTATTCCTGTATCTTACAAAGATAAAAACAATCTTTGACAATCGCGAATGAATTGAGCGAATAATTAAGTGAAACATTTCGACACAGTATGTTGCTACGTTCATCAAGTGATGTTATTTCACATTTTCCGTGTTATTTTCTGCTGAATTTTCACATAATCCGCACTAAAATTGGTGTGAATTTTCACATTTTCCAGATTTGCTGGCGTGGTGTTTGTTGCTTCCTAAGCTCCTGACTTCGTCACTTTTTTAAAGAGTGACTGTAACTAACTGATAATCAGATGTAATTATTTTTGTTTGGGTGGCATGCTGAGAAATGAATAAAATAGCGTCCCCATAACCTACGAGAGGTCTTGAGAATGTCGCGTTCTCGTTGAGGTTTGTGGGTCAGGCTATTTCTCGTGGGTGACGCATTGACGAAGTCAGGATAGGGAAAGTTTATGTGGATATGCTTTTTTTGAGGGGATTTGTGTGATTATCAATTTCGATCTCCACTTGGTGTTTTATGTAAATTTGAAGTGTGACTTTTAGATTTGCATAAGTTTTTTTGCGAAAAAAGTTTTTGTATCACGAAAAGTTATGTAAATTTGTAGTGTCACCTCAAAATTACATAAAATGGAAAGGACTTATATTAAGCGAAAGGTGGAAAAAACCCTTTTGGAAGTAGCAAAGTATTTCCCTGTTATTATCGTCACAGGACCGCGTCAAGCAGGTAAAAGCACATTGATTAAGCATTTGTTTCCCAACTTTGAACATTGCTCTTTGGAGGACTATGATGTGAGAAGTGTTGCGATTGACGACCCGAAGCGATTTTTGCAACCCACAGCAAAGGGTATGGTGATTGATGAGGTACAAAATGTGCCTCAACTACTTTCGTATATACAGGGAATTGTTGATAATCAGCCCGATCGCCGTTATGTGCTTTCTGGAAGTGCGAATTTCAATATGCTTCGCTCTGTGAAGCAATCGTTGGCTGGCAGATGCTTTATAGTGGATTTGTTGCCGCTTTCTATTGAAGAGGTAGCCGATAGCATTGCCAGCATCACCACGAATCAACTGCTGTATAATGGTCTGTATCCTTCGGTGCAAACAGGTGAGCGACCAGCTAAATTTATGTATCCTGCTTATGTGCGCACCTATCTTGAAAGAGATGTGCAAGAATTGATTAATGTGAAAAACATAATGATGTTTAATACATTTCTCAAGATTTGTGCTGGCAGAATAGGGCAAATATTTAATGTGTCGCAAGTGGCAACAGAAGTGGGTGTGAGTTCGAAAACCATATCGGAATGGCTTTCTATTTTAGAGACCTCTTACGTTGTTTTTCGCTTGCATCCTTATTTTAAAAACATCAACAAAAGGTTGATAAAATCGCCAAAACTTTATTTCTGCGACACGGGATTGGCGTGTCATTTACTTGGAATAGAGTCGGACAAGGAATTGGGAAATCACTCAATGCGCGGTGCCCTTTTTGAAAACCTGATAGTGATAGAGGCTCTCAAACACCGATTTAACCGCGCAAAGGAAAATAATTTGTGCTTTTATCGCGATTCCAACCAAAATGAAATCGACCTTATAATGCAGGAAAAAGACATGCTTAAAGGTATAGAAATCAAGTCGGCGATGACCTATCACACTTCTTTCGAGAAGGCACTCCGAAAAATGGAGTCACTCGTTGCTGATAAGATAGCAGAGAAAGCGGTTGTATATGACGGTGATTTTGAAAACAAGGTAGGTGAAATTAAAATTCTCAACTACCGCCATCTTTCTGCCTTCTTATAGACTTTCTCTTTCGTTGTAGAATCTAAATAGCTTTTTGACAACAATCCCCAATTAAAGAGCCTTTATCATCAATTGTTTTATATATCTTTGCGTTTAAACAGCATCTGTGTTTGATATTGAGATGCGAGAACTTATAATCAATAAACTATTGACGCTGATGCGAAGAATTTGATAAAAACAATGGCACATCTATCACATAAGCACTTTAATTCTTATAAGGAAGGAGTCAACTTGGAGTTTTTGCGCGATTATTGCATCGAGCATGGAGAAACACGCCTTATGAAGCGAGGCGAAGTATTTGAGAAGGCAGGTGAACCATCGCAACTTGTGGCTTTTGTTGAGCGTGGGTGCTTTAAGTATATGGTTCATAACGACGAGGAAAGAAAGGATTATTGTACAGGCTTTGCTTTTGAGGGTGAGTTTGTGGCTGACTATCCGAATTGCCTTTCTGGCAAGAAGTCAGAGGTGACCATTGTTGCTGGAACTTCATGTAAAGTGTTTCAAATCTTAGGGGAAGAACTGGAAAGACTATTAGATGCCGAAAAGTCAAAAAACCTCAGACAAACAATATCCGATAGTCTTTTTTCTCAAATTTACGCACAATATATTGACTCCTACCGTATGACGACAAGGGAACGGTATAAGCGTTTGCTATTTCGTTGTCCTGAGTTGGTTCAAAGTATCAATTTGAAAGACCTTGCCTCTTTTTTGAAAGTTACCCCAACAACTATCAGCAATATACGCCGAGAAATAACTTTCGGGTAACAATTTCTCAAAACATTTTGAGAGTTTACTCACGCAAAGGTGTTTTGTCTTTGCTTTCGTTCTTGCATTAATAATCAAACACTAACTTTGCGCCAAAAACGCAGAATGAATATTGTTATAATTGGAGCAACCTCTGGTATTGGCAAAACTCTTTTCTTGAAGTATGCACACGAGGATAATCGTATCGGCATCGTAGGTCGTCGAACGAGAATTCTTGATGAATTAAGTCATCAATATCCTTCAAAAACTTTTGCTGCTCAAGCTGATGTTACTAATTTAGAGGGAATTGAACAAGCCATCAATAAACTTCACAAAGAGTTAGGGAACTTCGACCTTGTCATTATGTGTGCTGGCATTGGCGATATTAACGCTACACTTGACTATGCCGTTGAGCGTCCAACGATTGACACAAATGTTGTAGGCTGGACCTATGTTATCGATATGCTGTATTGCCTTCTTAAACAACAGGGCTTCGGTCATCTTGTAGCTATCACCTCTGCAGGAGGATTGCGAGGTGAACCAATGGCACCAGCCTACAGTGCAACTAAAGCCTATCAAATCAACTATATGGAAGCACTACGCAAAAAGGCTTTCAAAAGTGCAGGACACATAACGGTTACAGACATTAGGCCTGGCCTTGTTGACACGGCAATGGCAAAGGGGGAAGGACTATTTTGGGTGATGCCGGTTGAGAAAGTGGCTAATCAAATCATTGATGCCATTCGCAAAAGGAAGTCAAAAGCCTATGTCACAAAACGATGGCATATTCTTGCTTTTATCAACAGAAACTTGCCATTCGTCATCTATAAGCAATTGTGATTGATGTGTACAAAATATGTCCTTAAATATAGGGAATGATATACATGTTGTCCCGAAGAAGATGCGATGAAATTCCGTTAGGAATTTGATGTGTGTAGGCAGGTATGCAGAAAAGATGTAATGGAGCGAAGCGAAATGGAATCTTTTCGAAATGCCTGCAATAGATTTGTCAGTATTGTGCATTCCAGCGGAATGCGACAACATCAAATTGCCCATTGAATACGAAATCGCATCCCGCTGGGATGCGTATTTGTTATGCGATATTTGCAGGCATTTCGCTTCGGTTATGCTCCATTTCGCTTCGCTCATTTCGCATAACCTTCGCTGCATACCTGCCTACACACATCAAATCCCTACGGGATTTTTTTTCAATCATTACTAAATAATCACAGGGACAACTTGTATATCATTTCCTAAATATAACTCTTTTTCGGGGATCTACTGGGGGTGGGTTAGAGGGTGGAGGAGTAGAGGCGGCGGAGGGTGAGGTAGAGGAAGTTGGCGAGGTAGAAGGGGATGCGGGGGGAGCGGAGTATGGCGTTGCACAGTTTTGGGGCGCAGCCTTTCACCTCGATTGGGCAAATGGCGTCGAGGTTGCGGAAGTGGCCTTCGTAGCGGCGTGCGTGGCGAACCATGGCGAGCATTGCCATTTGCATGGCGGTGCGATAGGTGCCGTGGGTGTCGTGCTGGGTGAAGTATTCGTTGACTATGGCGTGCGCCTTGTAGAGCGAGCGGTTGTGCTTCTCGTTGATGCTGTGGGTGTAGGAGGTGGCGTTGTCGTCGCGGTAGGCATACACGGCTTCGTCGAGGCACGCTCTTTTGGCTCCGAGAATGAGACGTGGCACCACCACATAGTCTTCGCCATAGTTGATGCCCTCCACCGAGTTGATGCCGCCTTCAGTGAATAGCGCGCGGCGATACATGCGCCCCCAGATGCGGTTGAACACGATGTTTTGGCAAAACATCAGTTTCAGATACTTCTCCTTTGTGCCGTGAAATGGTGGAATGAGTGCGCTTTCGCGGTCGGCGGTCACCGTCACATATCCGCCATCCACCATGTCGGCTCCAGTTTCCTCCATTTTTGCGCACAGATGCTCCACGGCGTGTGGCATCAGATAGTCGTCGCTATCCACGTGCATCACCAGTTCGCCTGTGGCAGCATCTGTGGCAGTGTGTCGGGCTGCGCCAAGCCCACGGTTCACATCGTGGTCGATAATCACCACTTGCTTTTGCCGCTGTGGATAGCGCGCGATGGTGGCGCGAAGCACCTCGATGCTTCGGTCGGGCGTGCAGTCGTTCACGAAGATGTATTCAATATCCTCGTATGACTGCTCGAAGAGCGACACTGCGCACTTCTCAATATATTTTTCCACGCCATAGACAGGCACTAAAATCGACACTTTCATCATGAAAAGTTTGTTAGAACGTTAACTATAATTTTTACCACTGTAAAGAAAAGGAGTCATGTATGCGGGTAGCAATATTGTGTCTCTATCTTTCTTAAAATCTTTGGTGTAAATCAAGTAGCTTTTATCTACTAAATGAGCATATTTTTTGCAAAAGGCATCAAGTGACGCGTGTGTGCTGTAGCCAGAAGATTTCACTTCTACAGGTTGCAGTTTAAATCCCCGAGATAGTAGGAAATCAATCTCGTAACTGTGTGTTGCATCTTTTTGCCAAGTGTGGTAATACAGTTTGTTGCCACTCGCAACAAGCATTTGCGCCACAAGGTTCTCATAAACATACCCCATATTGGCACTGAGCTTGTCGCTCAATAGTTTGTTGTAGATAATGTTTTCAGTATAGTCCTTGTCCCAAAAAGCGAGGGTCACGAAAAGGCCAGTGTCGGAACAATAAATCTTAAATTTTGATAGTGATATGCTTAATGACATTCCAACATTTGGTTCGTTGCAATGGTGAGAAAGCAGCACTGTTTTGCTGTCTTCAAGTTCGTTGATGAATTGAAGTTTTCGTTCTTCTCCCACATTGCCAAGAATTGACGAAGTTTTATAACTCAGTTTTCCTTGGCTTAACTGGGCGGGGATAGATATATAAAGCCGCGACATGCGACCTGAAGGGTCTATTTTATAGAAGTCGTCGATATAGAGGCTTATAATGTTTCGCTTCACTTCATCGACCATTCCAAGATTATTTGTGTCTAAATATTCATTTACAGCTTGCGGCATTCCTCCCACCAACATATACAGTCGTAGGTCGCGCATCTTGGCTCGATGTATTGCTTCTAAAGGAATTTTTTTCTCATAATATGTTCTCAACAACTTCGTTGTCACGGAGTCACCCAATGCCCAACAGAATTCTTCAAAATCCATTGGGTGCATTGCCACCTTTTCCTCTTCGCTTGGGATGATAATATCGCCAACATTTCGCTTTATACTGATTAGCGACCCCGTTTCGATGTAATCATAACGCCCGTCGGCCACGAGATGTTTGATGGCTCTACGTGCCATAGGGCATAATTGCACTTCATCAAACACAATTACAGATTTGCGCACCTTTAATTCAACCTTATATAGGTTTTGAAGGTTGAGGAAAAGGAAATCAAGATCCATGATGTCATTGAACAGATCTTTGACTTGCTTTGATGCCTTGTTGAAGTCGATAATTAGATGAGATTCGTATTCGTTTGATGCAAATTGCTCTACGAGTGTGGTTTTGCCGATACGGCGAGCACCTTCAATGAGAATTGCAGTTTTCCCATTTTTGCTTTTCCATTTCAGGAGGCGTTCGTATATTTTGCGCTTAAAAATCCTTGGCATGTGGTGGTGGACTTTTTTATGAGTATTTTCAGTTTTGTTGAAAAAAGTATGTAACGAATTGGTATATAGTGCGAAATTAGGTTTTTTGTTTTAATTTACCAAATTTTTTAGGGCTAAATCGAGAGAGTATACCAAAATTTATTTTTGCGAATTGCGGGAGTATACCAAAATTTTTTTGGTGAAATTGGGAGAGTATACCAAAATTTGGAATCGAATATGTAGTATTCTCTTTGCCAAATCTGATTCGCAGTTGTTGCTGTCAAAAAAAGGGGGCAGTGGCACTATACCCAGAATTTTTCGGATTCTTTTATCATCTCAACGCTTTGAATCGACGCATCACTTTCAAGCATCTCAAATATTTTGGCGGCAAAGGTCACGTCGTGCAATGCCAGGCCGTAGTTGTAGTCGATGATGCGTTGCTGGTCGGAAGTGCGTCCAGGGTCGTTGCCGGCAAGCACCTCGCCAATCTCGTTGTAGGCGCGGAATTGGTTGAAATATTTGAACCCCTTCACATGGTCGGTGTCGTCGCCAAGCACGCGGTCGAAAGTGGTGTCGCAGTTTTGGAAGCCGCGCATGTGCACTGGAATTACAGTGATGCCCGGCAGCAACGCTTCGTCGCTTACGAGTTGACCAGTGGCGCTGGTGATGCAACTGATGAGCACATCAGCCGATTTCGCCATGTCGTCGATATTGTCCATTATCTCAAATTCCACATTCGAGTAGGCTTCGAATCGCTGGATAAACAATTCTGCCTGCTTTTTGTACCTGAGCAGTTTCACCTTGAAATGCTTTTCGGGTTCGGCTTCAAGAATGCAGAGCAAGGATGCGCGCGCGGTGTTGCCAAGCCCAACAAAAGCGTAGGTCTCGGCACCGGTTTTACGCAAAGCCTTAGCCGAAACAGCTGCCACCGCTCCAGTGCGCATGGTGGTAATCCAGTCGGAATCCATCAGCGCCAGCAATTCGCCCGACTTGGCATCGTAGAGCATCAGGTCGCTACCCAAACTTGGCACGGCACCCTCGATGCGGTGCACCTCTTTCATGCCAAAGTACTGACGGTGGAAGTTCACGCCCGTGTCGGCAGGGTTGGGCAGCAAGCACGGCATGGAAGTGAAAAAGTCGGTGTCGGCAGGGTGCACGCTGATTTTTGCCGGAAGTTGCGCCTGCGCCTTCATTGCGAAACTTTCCCGAATCCACTCCACGCATCTCTTAGGCGAGATGCCCAATGACTTTATTCGTTGTTGTGAAATGATTTTCATAGTCATTATTTGTTTTCGTTTTCAATTTCCTTGTATGCGGCAATGAGGCGCGCATTGTCGGCGTGGCTACGCACGGCTATGCGCATGTATTGCTTGCCGTCGAAACCGCCCTTGGTGGAGCAGTCGCGGGTGAGAATGTTGTATTGCTTCAGCATTTTCAGCACCAGCGCATTGGCATTGTATGGCGGCAGAATCTCGCACAGAAAATAGTTGGCTTGCGAAGGCATCACACGCAGGAAACTGATTTCGCGAAGTTTCTGCTCGAAATCGTTGCGCTCGGCAATGAATTTGTCGCATGCCTTGAGATATTCGTCCTCGTATTTCGTGAAAATCTGCATAAAGAACTCGGCAAACGAATTGATGTTCCAAATGCTCACCATCTTCTTCATACGACTGATGATGTCGGTGTCGGCGGAGCAGAGAATGCCCAAGCGAATGCCCGGCACGCCATAACTCTTCGAAATGCTCTTCATCACCAGCATGTGGGGATATGCCTCCAAAATGTGGTCGTGCAGCAGCGTGTTGTTGAGATAGCCCTCGCTGAAGTCCACAAAACTCTCATCCACAATCAACCTAATCTCATTCGCCTCGCACCAAGCCGCCAATTTCAGAATGTCGGCTTTGGGAATGAAGTTGCCCGAAGGGTTGTCGGGATTGATGAGGATAAGATTGTCGGCGTGATGCTTGCCGAAGAAATTGATTAAATCGTCGGCAGAATAGCGATAGTCTTGATTTTGAGGAACGAAGGTCACCAAATTATCCTTGTCGCGACGGTTGGGGTATTCCTCGAATGTGGGGCGCGTGATGCCAAGTGTGCCGGGCAGCATTTCCATCAACGCCTTGATTAGTTCAGCCGCGCCGTTGCCCGGAATGATGTAATCTTCCTTCACACCCCAGCACTTACTCGCCAGCAGCGTGTTCACCTTCATGCCCGAAGGATATTCGGCGATGAGGGTGCGGAAGTTCGCCTCCAGTTCGTCGATGATGCGCGATTCGTTGAAGTATGGGTTCACCAGATAGCAGTAGTCGAGCATCTTCGGGAAACGCCAGAATCCGCCAAAACGCCCGTAGTATTTTCGGAGAATGTCTTTCTCGTCGGCAAAAAGTGCTTCGGCAATGTCGAGGTCCTGCTTATCGTCGATTTCATACCACTTCTCGTTGCCGATGGGCAAAGCCTTCAGGTCTTGGCTGTTGAGAAACGTGATGATGCGCAGCACATTCTCGTAATATTCATTGTTGCCCACCGCCTTGGTGTAAGCCTCAAGGAAGGGCACATATTTCGTTTGTGAAAACTCTTTGGAGAATTTGTAGATGTTCACCGTCTTGTAGTACTGGTCCACATTCTGGTAGTTGAACGCCGCTTTCGTCACAAAGTTCACGATATTATTCTCGCTGTCGATACACACCATTGTGCCATCCATCCACGTTTCATACTTCGCCACCAGCGCCAAGTTGGGGAAAGGATTGTCCACCAGTTTGGTGAGCAACGAATCGTCGAAAATCAGGTCGCTCTCAATCAGCAGCGTGTCGTCGGCTTGCAGTTGCTCTTTTGCCAGTGCCAGCGAGTAGATATTGTTGGTTTTTTCGTACACGGGATTGTTGACGTATTCTATCTTCAGCCCCTTGTGCTCCGAGCCCAGATAGTCCATCAGTTTTTGCCCCTCGTAGCCCACCACAATCACCACGCGAGAGAGGTTCAGTTGCGAGAGTTGGTCGAGCGCGCGGTCGATAAGTGGCGTACCGTTCACCTCCACCATGCACTTCGTGTTGCTTTTAGTGTATTCGCCGAGGCGTTTGCCCATGCCAGCGGCAAGAATAATGGCTTGCATATATCGTGAATTTTAAATTACCAAAACACAAAGTTACAAAAAAATATCACTCCAACTGTGAAAAACCTCAACAAGAAATGCACCCCACATTTCACCACTACACAAAATCACTTTCACAGATGGGGAGATTAGATGCCTACTATGTATTTGCTTTTGGGGAGGTGGGAGAGTCGGGCGACGGCTAAGTAGCTTGCGGCGGCTCCGGTAATCACCAGCAGCGGAATGGCGGCGGCGGTGGGGAGTGCCCATTCTTGGAACAGCGGCCAAAGTCCGTGGCGAATGATGTAGATGTGCAACAGGTAGATGCCGAAACTGTGTTCGGAGAAGTTGTAGAATATGTGTTCTGCCTTTTGCTTCAACGGAATGTGCTTGATGATTATGAAATAGCAAGCGCTGAGTGCCATGGTGGGCAGGCTCAGGCGGTGGCCGATGGTGCGAACAGGGAGCGAGGTGAAGTAATGCAACGCAAACGGTGTGGCAATGATGCCCACTATTGCGGCAATGTGCCACGGCTTGAATCGGCTCACGTTCACATATTTGCGCAGATAGTAGCCCATTACTGCTGCCCACAAGTAGCCCCAAAAGTAATATACTACGCCATTTTGGTGGTCAATCAGCGCGCGAATGTCTTTGTGGATATGCGTAAGGTAGGGGATAGTGAGCGTGAATGCCCACACCAGCAGATAGAATTGGAGTTCGCGCTTCGAGGTGTTTTGCAGCCATGTGGCAAGTATGGGCGTGAGCAGATAGATGCCGAAAATGGCGTAGATAAACCAGTAGATGCCTTGTTGGGGTGCGAACGGAATGAGCATCACCTTCGTGAAGAAAGCCTCCCAAGTGAGCGAGGTGGTGAATTTGTCGATAAGGAGCGAAACCAGCGTCCAAGTCACCATCGGCAGCACCACGCGGTTGAGGCGTCGCTTCAGGAAGGGGATGGCTGGTTTGGGCTTATAGAGCACCAGCGCGCCCGAAATCATGAAAAACAAAATTGACGCTCCAGCCATGGTGTAGTGGTTGAAGATGTTCATACCTGTGTCCTTCGGCATAGTTGGCATTACCACGTGATTGGCAATCACGAAAAGGCACGCAATGGAGCGCACAGCGTCAATCCAATATGCACGAGGCTGAGTGGTTTTTGATTCTGCCATAGAAGGAGTGAGTAGTGTTGATGTGATGTTATAAGTCCACCGCTATTGCCTTCACGCTGTGGGTGATGCGTTGCGATTCGGGAGGAATCTGCATATAGTCGGCATAGAGGATTTTGAGGTATTCGTCGTAGTCGGCTGGCGCGTCGTAGAGTGCGCCCTCAAATTCCACTTTTATCACCTTGTCGAACAGACGGCGAGGAAACAGGTATTGCATGGCGGTGGGCATGTGTGCCACGTATTGCGCACTGTCGAAAGGCAATCGGCGGCTCGCCCAAGTCACCAACCGTGAGAAATTGCGTGTGCCAATCATTTTGCAAATGCGCCATTTCCATGGTTTGTTGTTGGCAGGGCAATGCTTGAACGATGCCGATGCGCGGCACGAATTGAAATACTTAGCCAACTTCTTTTGGCGTGTGGGCTCGGTTGTGTCCACGCCGTCGAGCGGGAAAATATCAACCCACAGGCCGTTGCCGGCGAAGTCGTCGAGGTTTTCCTCCACCAGTTTGGTGCTGAGGTCCACCACTTTGGCGTAGTGGTAGGGGTAGCCTTTTGATTTTGGGGTGAGTGCCACGAAGCGCTTGTCGGGATTGGCAAGCATCACTTTCAGCAGCTGCTCGTAGTCGGCGCGCGGCATGGATATGTCGATGTCGTCGTCCCACGGAATAAATCCCTTGTGGCGGATTGCGCCCAGCAGTGTGCCGTAGCTCAAATAGTAGCGCAGGCCGTGCTTTTCGCACATAGCCACGATGTGATTGAGTATCTCAACTTCCTTTCTCTTAACTTCTTCGCCCGATAGTAAATTCATAACTCTAAAAAAACGGTTTGTTTTATGGTGAAGGCGTGTCGCTACGCTGTGATGAAATCGCATGTCAGACACACCCCCTTCACGCCCTACAAAGTTACAAAAAAAATCAAAACTGCTTCTATCATACTGAAATAGTTTGTAGGAGGCAAAAAAAAGTGTAATTTTGTACTTAACCAGTCGTTGTCGCCGTTTTTCGCGGTGCGGCGGTGGACGAATGTAGTTTTGTACATACTTTTTTAATACTATTTTTTTATACGAACTTAGATTATGAGTAATTTGGTTTCCGATCGCATTCAGGCGCTCTCGCCTTCAGCCACATTGGCAATGTCGCAAAAAAGTCAGGAGCTTAAGGCTCAAGGTGTTGATGTGATTAATCTTTCGGTGGGCGAACCCGACTTCGCCACTCCCGACCATATCAAGGAGGCGGCGAAAGAGGCTATCGACAACAACTTTAGTTTCTATACGCCAGTGCCAGGCTACCTGTCGCTGCGTAAGGCTATCAGCGAAAAACTGAAGAAAGAGAATGGTGTGGATTTTGCTCCAGAGCAAATCGTGGTGGGTAACGGTGCTAAGCACGAACTTACCAACGTGGTGATGAGTATTGTGAACCCTGGCGACGAGGTGGTGATTCCCACTCCAGCATGGGTGAGCTACATTCAAATGGTGATTCTTGCTGGCGGTAAGAGTGTGGAAGTGCCTACCACTATGGCGCAGAACTTCAAGGTTACACCTGAGCAACTCGACGCTGCCATCACTCCAAAAACCAAACTTGTGATTCTATGTTCGCCAAGCAACCCTACCGGTAGCGTGTATAGCGAAGTCGAACTTCGCGCCCTTGCCGCTGTGCTTGGAAAATATCCACAGGTGATGGTGCTTGCCGACGAAATTTATGAGCATATCAACTACATAGGCGGCAACTTCTCCATTTCACGATGCGAGGAACTGAAAGACCGTGTGTGCATCATCAACGGTGTGTCGAAGGCTTATGCCATGACTGGCTGGCGTATCGGTTTCGTGGCTGCCCCTCTCTGGCTGGCTAAGGCTATCACCAAGCTCCAAGGTCAATACACCAGCGGTGCTTCGTCAATCGCCCAAAAGGCAGCTGAAGCCGCTTACACAGGCTCGCAACAGTGCGTGGAGGATATGCGTGTGGCATTCCAGCGCCGCCGCGATCTTATCGTGAGCCGTCTGCGCGAAATTCCAGGATTAGACGTGAACGAGCCCGACGGAGCATTCTATGTGTTCCCAGGCGTGACTTCCTTCTTCGGCAAGAAGTGTGGCGATGTGGTGATTAACGATGCCAACGACCTGGCAATGTACTTGCTCAACGAAGCGCACGTGGCAACCGTGAGCGGTGATGCATTCTCTTGCCCAGGCCACATTCGCATGAGTTACGCCACCAGCGATGAAAACATTGTGGAAGCCACCACACGCATCGCAGCAGCCCTCGCCAAACTGCAATAATCCAACATCAGAATAATTTTTTCCCAGCAGCCGAGGTAACAGCCCCGGCTGCTTTTTTTGGTTCAGTGGAAAAATTGCTGGGGGATGGATTCAGCATTGTTGCCGAATCGTCAATGGAATCAAAAACAAAAACATAAAAAACAGCCTT
>ERZ1034949.585-NODE-585-length-22888-cov-47.429641_pt1 | contig 22888 bp, 22 predicted proteins | sample MGYA00520590_ERZ1034949 | MGnify/ENA primary metagenome ERZ1034949 (study PRJEB33766, sample SAMN09781752) | gut metagenome | biome: gut microbiome | host: Homo sapiens | place: Madagascar | study: EMG produced TPA metagenomics assembly of the PRJNA485056 data...
ATTTAATATATATAATATACTATCTATACAAGAAGAAACATACAGGCAGAATAAAACTGAGTAATTGAGTAACTGAGTAATTGAGTACGATTTTAGAGGGGTACGGATAGAAGATTCATAATGGCTTAAAGGATTATTTAATAGTAGTTTAGGCTGTATTTCTATGTTTTTCAAACAACAACTCGATATTTTTCTCTTCTTTATCTTACGAGTTAGGATTATTAACGCAGTTTCAAATTGAAAGCTGCTGAAAATCGGCCCTTATCACACCTTGAAATTTGGTGGTTCCAGAAAAAAGCCGTATCTTTGCACTATCGTTAGAAGAAAGGCTGCACTCGGCATAGTTCAAGTAAACTTGACTCTGCGCTCGTTTGCACTTTCTTTGCACTGTCATTCAGAGATAAGGAGACTTATCGGAAGAATGATAAAAAACTGAATGAGTAACCATTAAAAATAGAATTATTAACCCTTTAAAAAACTGATTGACTATGGGACAAGGAACTAGTAAGTATCGTAAGATTATGCGTACCCCTCAGACGGGTGAAAACGCAGGTAAGAAGCTCTGGTATGCTACTGCCGTGAGCGACCGTGAGATGAGTTTCGAGGACTTCGTGACTCATATCTCTGAGCACAACTCTCCATACAGCCGAGGCACTATCCACGGTGTGCTGATGGATACCCTGGATTGCCTGAAGCATCTGATTCTGGACGGCAAGAGCGTCCGTTTCTCCGACCTCGGATTGTTCTCCATCGGCATGACTTCGCGTGGCGAGGTGAGCAAGGAGAAGGTGACGGCGGCTAGCGTGCAGGGCGTGCATCTGATTGTGAGAAACACGAAGACCTGGAGCAACGCCGAGCTGAAGAAGCTCACCAAGATCGTGGCATACGATGACTATACATCGGGTGCCGATGGCGGCGGCTCGGAGAACACTCCGGGTGGAGGCAACACCAGCCAGGGCACTGGCGGGGATACCAACAAGGATAACAGCGGCACCAGCCAGGGCGGCGGAACAAGCCAGGGTGGCGGAACCACGGAAGGTGGTGGCAGCAACACCGACGTTGACCTGTAAACATAGCCCCTTCGGGGGCTTTGTTTTCGCCACTGATAAGAAATTAATCACTAATCATTAATCACTAAAAGAACTATGAAGAAAGAAACCTGGAAAACTGTATTTCAGATAGTACTATCTATCTTAACTGCTATCGCCGCCTCTCTAGGCGTGACGAGTTGCATGTCGTAGAACAACACGAACACTAACAAGAAGTGCCGGCAAGTTAAATCTTGTCGGCACTTTTTCTATTCTTATACCATCCACACCAGGGGCATAATTTGATTACGGCTATTGTCTCGATGATGCTTCCTTCTCCAAACTATATAATTAAGGTGAAGAAAGCAAGCTTTGACAGCGAAAAGGATAAGGCTGAGGAAATCATCAGAAATAGCAAATAACCACAGAATCAAAGAGGGGGTGTGATAAGACCATGACATACAAAATTTCGGGGGAATCTGATTTCCTTCATTTATCTCTCTCATTTTCAGACATTTTTGTAAAGTCTTCAGACGACAAGACTCACGCCTCACTCGATGATTTCTGTGAGAAATATTCGAAGGTTATAGCGCAACGCTATTTGGTGTACAACAAGGATTTACAAAAAGATGGAAACACATTGTTGATACCTTTCTATATGATACCATTCATCTAAGAAAATAAAGTCCGTGGGCATTCATTTGCTCACGGACTTTTTTATGGATTTTCAATCAACAAAAAATTGGAATTCCTTTTGTCTGCCATCTGTATAATGGAACATACCATTATAAGATGCGGTGTAATGGTCATAGCCTTCGTCGTCAACAAAACTATACGTACTATAGTTTCCGATAAACTTACCTATTGTCTTACCACGTAAATACGCCTCCAAGACACATCTTCCGGATCCTTTATCATAAGAGACAACACGCAAGATATACTTGTCGGCTCCATTTTTATAGCACCCTATCTGCCCTTCCACATCTATATCTCCAGGAAAGTTGGAATCATTTGACCAAAGAGACATCTCTACAGGAGCAGGGGGATCTTCAGGATTTTTTCCCTCTTTATGCATCATAACAAGGAGACCTTTCTTACCATCACGACCAGGTCCCATAAGTTCATCTTTGCCTAGTATAAACTCAAACTTATTATTGCCATCTTTACCTGAAAAAGAATAAGTATCGTGAGTGATTTCAAGATTCATCTTTATCTTACCACCTAAGTCAACATTTTTATAAATACAGTTGCGAACGTTTGTGCCATCCGTTTCATAAGTTACCTGCATATTGCCAAGATTACCTTCCTCATCATACATCACACCATCAAAGGTTATTTTTTCCCAGGTACTGGCTGCAACTTTAGTTTCCGTACTATCTACAGACACAGAATCTTCCATAGCAGAATCTTTTCCTGTAGAGCAAAATTCCACAAGACCGGCAACTAAGAGAAGGGCCAAAAAACCACCAAATAATAACCCAATGACAATGCCTACCCATTTTAGTAATTTGTGAAATAATCCATATTCCTGCTCATCTTCATCATAAACAGGCGATTGACCTTCTTCTGCAGTTTCCGTTGTAGAACTTTCCTCTTGAGAGAAACGGAATCCGCATTTTGGACAAAAATTCACCCCTTTGTCCACTACACTACCACACCTTGGGCATCTTGTCTGATCCATATTCACTTCAGGAGAGGGTTCTTCCTCTGTTGAAAGAGGAGACTCCTGCAAAGAATCAGAAGAAGAAGAAGATGATGATGAAGGTGCTTGAGATGAATCCGAGCCATCATTCACCACATATCCACACTGCGTACACATATATTGACCTGCAGCAAGTGGAGAAAAACTATGTCCGCCACATATTGGACAAGTATCTATCTTTATATCACTCATAATTATTTATCTAAAAGTTGTCCTATACTTACAGAACCAGAAATAGGCTGCGCCTTTACTTTTCCTGTTAACAGATCAAAGAAGAAAGAGCGAATGCTCTCTATAGAAAGACTCGTATCCTTGCCATCAGCATCCTTACCCAGTCCGTAGGCTTTAAGCATCTGTGAGCCTAAAGCTGCAGCCTTGAGAAGGAAATGATTCTGGAACTGGTCAGAATCAAGCATATCAGCCATCAGAACCTTGTTAGCCACTGTATAGCAATGTATGCTTCTCTGACTTTGGTCGTCGCGCAGAGACGTTAACACATCATCCCCCTCTACATCCATATTAATAATTCCTGACCCTTCCTTTTCTGGAAGATGACGATAGAGACTACCCAAGTCAACCAAAGAAAGGTTGAAGAGATTAAATGGAGAAACGACTGCTATAGGTTGCTGAGAAAATGCAGATGGCAACAAAAGTCCTAAATTACCAGATGCAGACACCTCAGGTGAATTAAATGTACCTACAATTGAATTTTTCATTTCAATATGGTTAGTAGCAAACACACCACCTATTACTACGCATCCATCCAGATATACTTCATCGGCATAAATACTTCCTGCAACAAATGTGTTGCAGAGCGTCACCTCCTTGGCATTAATATCAGAACAAAACGTCAAAATACAATCTTTCGCACGAGAAGTAACAGCCTGCGAAGAAGATACAGCTTTACGAAATACAACACTCCCTTTGGTATCTGTATTTACATAGATTTCCTTTTGTGAGAAAACTGCGCCTTTAAATTCCGCATCACCATTCTCTATCACAAGTTTTGCAGTATAAACAGGACCATCAATTACAGTATCCCCAGTTAAAGTTACCGTACGAGTAAGTTCGGATATTTTCTGTGGCAATATTCCGCCAGTAACAAGATTACCATTCAATCTTAGATTGGTATCATTTAATCTTATTTCTTTAAGTTCTTTCATCGCTTTAACGTTTAAACATTTGTATAGTCATTTTTTTCACACGCTCATCATGTTCAGAAGTTTTATTTTGATAAGCATTCTGAACCATTTCCTCCAGATAAGGCAACACTTTTTCCCGCTCCTTCTGCCCAAAGGAACCATATTCTGAATCAGCCACCAAACAACTGCTCACGATTTGCTCATTCACTTGCAGCATAGGCAACGTATGGGCATCCATCAATACCTGACGTTTCATCACTCCCTTATCTTCCTCATACTCCGCAAAACACACTGGCAAGTATGCGATTCCTTCTGGAAAATCAGGACATAGCATTACATGGCTAAGCGTATTATTGTTTTGCTGTTCCGAGATGAGTAAATGATGAATACTATCAATCGTCCCTTCTGTCTGCTTACGCTGACAGGCAGCTTCAATTTGCGAATTCAGCATTATATTTTCTCTGTTAGCAACAGAGACCATTCCTGCAAAATCACCATTCAACATTCTGTTTGCCTCAAAACTGATATTTTTCTGTAGAGTGTAAACTGGCAAATCAAGTTGCTTTATTCTATTCTCTAATTCATTGTTCAAATCAGTAAATATCTTAGAATATCTGGCAGCTGTACGATGGTAATCCTTTTCCATCTGCATTTGCTTACGACTAAGTTCTTCCGCCTGTGTTTTCAGATGCACAAGGAGTGCCTCCACACGATGATGATACTCAGTAATCTGCGTGCTGATATCCGACTTCACCGTACTGAAGAAACCTTTCACTATCGTTTTGGCTATTTTCTGCGCATTGTCTTGAATACTTTCAACTTGAGCAGACTCTGTTGCGACAACACTACCCGTCAGTAATGCTACATTATTTGCTGTAATTGCTGATTGCTTATCATACTCATCAGTATCCACACAAACATTGACATCCACAACTTCGTCCACATCGAATTTTTCTTTCAAGCAGCCTACCTCATTAAATAGACCACCTAGAAAACGATTTTCAAGAGGAAGATCATATTTCAGCTCATATCCATCAACATTGACATAAAGATAGCCTTTCTTCATTTTAAAATCACCTTTATAGTCACGTTCGATTTCACCTTTACGGTCTAAAACAAATTCAGGCGCCTTGTACTCTACCTTTACTGGAACATGGATCGTCTTTGAAAAATGTCTTGTATAAGTCATATTTAGCCCTCCGAATTTTAATTCTTAGATTGCATTTTCTGCTCGAAAAGCTTTTTCATCATCTTTTTCTCACGCTCAGGAAGTTCACTTTCAACTAACATACGTAGGAACTCTTTTTCTGTTTCACTACAAAGAGGCTCTTTTGGTGACCATCCTTCTGTTTTTACATGAGAAGAGATTTCGATTACAGAGCGTTGAGCATTCGTTACAGAAAGACCCACTGGGGGCGTTACGAAAAGACTCTGCGTACCTTCACTATCCACTGTGGTTGACATCATAACAAAAGGAAGATATAATTTGCTATCATTAGCAGACAAATTCTCTATAGTATGACAACGAACCTCATGATCTGATTTTGCAAACTCCATGAGAAAGTCTTTCAGATGATTGATGGCATATTCACCATCACGGCGCAAAATAGAAGAGTTTATGTTTTGTGCTGTTTGAAGATTTTCTTTTTGTACAATGGGAGCAATACCAGATACTGCAAGTTTGCGATTGGTACAAGAGGCAATATCATTGGCACAAAACTTGTAAACGGGTTGATCCAAATCTATTATGCGTTGTTCCAACTGCTTGTTTATACTATTGATGATGCGACCATAGCGGGCAGAAATTCGCCTATAGTCGGTCTCCATGCTATTCTTGATTTCCAACAGGCGACACTTCTGCATATAGAGTTGAGTCAACAAAGCTTCAGTTCTACTTTTCTTCTGAGCGAGCTTGGCAGACAACTGTGACTGCATAAGCGTAAAGAATCCTCTGTTTACATTCTGGCAAACATGTTTAGCACCAGCAGCCTCAGCTTCTATCACAGCTGTTTTCATAGCAACAACAGCCATAGTTGTATGCTCAACTTTATTACCAACCGTTTGTATCTTCTCCGCCATTGGGTTGGTATCAACCAAACAATCTATATTATGATGATTTGCCATATTTATTCCTCCTCTTCTTTAGATTGTTCATCCTGTTGGTCAAGATTTTCTGGAAGACTTTCTACTATGTCAGGAAGCATAGCATTGGCAGCCTCATCTTTCGGCTGTGGTTCAGCAGAAGCCACCTTTGAGGCATCTTCATCTTTCAGGTCATTCAATTCTTCAAGAGCATTTTTGGCAATTGCCTGCAAATTGATAGCCAGGTTCTCATATGTAACTTCTTCTACACTTGGTTCTGGAGGCAACAACGAGTCTTCTGCCAAGAGAGGATTAGTCTGAGCTAAATCTTTACGACGCTCATCAAGCAATCCAACCTTATCACTTGCAGCAGCAACACGATTAGAGTATCCATCACGCAAACGACCATCATAGTATTCCACATGTCCAAACTCTTCAGCTTTTGCACTGATGTCTTCCTGAAGACGATTCATAAAGTCTGTAAAATCTTGCTGTACCTGACGATAGCTTTGTGCTTCTTGTTCAAAAGTAGCCAAAACCTCGTCACCCGTATCTTGTTTTTTAACGACTGCATTATCAAGATTTACTTCACCTTCCATACTTTTCATAGTTGTCTCTAACTGAGCCAAGACATTATAAGCTTCAACATACTCAGCCAATGTTTGCTGCATATTGTTAATAATGTCTGCACTTTCAGCATGGTTACTGCGATAGAAAGCATCAACATCCTGATGCCATTTATTAACGTAACTCAGTTTTTGGTCGTAAATATGATTGTAAATCTTCAAGCGTTCTATGCGATTCTCTGCCAAAAGATTTTGAACAACAGGAGCAACAATTTCCTCATAAATCTGATGAACACCAAAAGGCACAGGACTAACAGAACCATTTTCTGCCACCCATTCACCCGAATACAAATTATAGTACACGCGAGAACTCTGTTTCAGACTAAACGGCTCATAACCTTGAACATTGTCTTTGTAGTCAAAGGTTTCTTCCTTAATACGCTTAATTTCTTCGGCTTCCAGATTAGGCGAATAATGATTGTATGGTGACTTCAGTATTTGGAAGAGAAGTGCATTAGAATGATTAATAATCTTGTTGGTTGTTACAAGTTTAGATGTAGATACGGTCTGTACCGTAAAAGCAAGAGTGTTGAGCAAAGCTTGCATACTCTGTTCAAAATCAACCGACTGAGATGACAAGGATTCCTTCAGTTTATTAATTTCTCGGAATCTTTCAACACTATCATCATAACGATGCTCACCAAAAACATCAACTATAGGAGCATTTTCGGGTGTTTCTGAAGTTGCAAATTCTTGGAGATAATTAAGATAGTCGCTTCCTTCCTGTACTAAAGGCAGCTCTACAGAAACTTTTTCCATATCACTCATACAATAAGATATGGTGCGCAGATTACGATCTATTTTTCCTGTATAGTCACCCATCTTTATCTCCTGAATAGAGAGAGAATATTCATTGGTATCTACTGTTTCTACCTCGTTGGTTGTTTCAACAGTAGGTATATTCCGCATCAGATAATCAATATCTTGTACGGTCTGAGTCAGTAATTCCTGATTTCTTGGCATCTGTAAAGAGATGCGTGAATTATCCACATTACCAGTGAAATCTACCACAAAACTCTTGTTGCCAAACTTCACTTGATTAGCAACAGGAACATAAGCAACTCCCAGTTTGTCGACATGATAGCCGCGATAAATATTATCGTGCTTAGTCTGCAAATCATTAATTTCAACGCACACGTCCTCCAATTCACGTTTTAGTCTTCCGGTACGGAAGAGCAAGAAGTTAACAATCTTGTTCCACCATCCATCAAGGCGATACTGCAAGTCATCACGTCTTACTTCAGCTTCTTTGATGCTGCTTTCCAAGACCTCTTCTGCATGCACTATTTTTTCAGCTTGTCGCTGATAGAAATTAAACATAATTCGAGCCTCATCTTCATAGATGTTGGCTGAATTCTTAAGTATTTTTCCTGTTTTTCCCATAAGTAAATATTATTAGTCTGTTAATAATTGTCTTTTACGAATAAATGTATGCACAAGGCGGAATGTATCAGCAATAGCCTGTGTATTTTCTTGCGGATTAGAAAGATAAGACTCTATACAAAGAAGAGTATCCCCTATTTTCTGCTCCAATTGCAAGGCTTCTTTACTAAATAACGGAACCATATCTTTTATATCTTCATCAACTTGGTTCAATTGCCTGACAACATCCGCGGGAATATCGTCCATCAATGCCACGTTCATCTTTACAGAAGAAGAAATCTGCTTAAGAGATTTTACTCCTTGCTTCTTCATCTTTTCTTCTAAATACACCTCACCGACATGCTCATTGGCAGTACGATTAAAGAAATTATACAGAAGAAAGACAGCTACTACAATCAAATGCATATACAACTGCCAACGACATGGCAAGAGAAAGGCTACGTTACTAATATAAGCAACAGCCAATGTAGCTAAGCAATAAACACTTAAACCATGTAAATGAATACCTAACGAACCCACCCACTTGCTTTCTTGATCATCCGAAGATACCGGAGGAACAAAAAACTGACCAATAAATACCCAATAGGCAAGTGAGAGAAATATAAGATTGACCAACATGCGGTCATCGCCTATAATTGGGCGAAACTCGCGGAGCACACAAAACAACACTATTTGACCAAGTATGCTGGCTCCTATAAGAAACACCTTCTTCATATCTAACATCAAATAAAAGATTAAGAGATAATAAAAACTTACAATTTATTTCCACAATTAGGACAAAACTTCTGTTTCGGTTCTACGGCTGTTCCACAACGTGAACAAACATTTTTAGCTTGTTGCTGAAGAGAAGCACCACACGAAGAACAAAAGGCTGCTCCCAATGCCACTTGCGCTCCACATGACGGACAAATATTACTGCTTGCAGACTGTGAGGAATTCTGAACAAAAGATGTGCCGCAACTGACGCATCGTTTAGCATTTTCCAAATTGTCTGCACCACAAGATGGACATGGACGATACTCTTTACCACAATGAGGGCAAAAACGTTCAGCTACAGAATGTTTCTTAGAACAACCCGCACAGAATATCATTCTATTAGAGTCTCCCCCTGCCATTCCCATTTGTCCTGTTTGCCCCTGAGGTGTCGAAGTGTCTCTACTGTTGAAATGTGGCTGGTTATAATTACTTTGCATCATACCACTACCCATCTGCGACTGCATATTGTTCATCATGTTCAAGGCCATAATACTCCCCAGGAGTCCACCTCCGTTGCTTCCACCACCCATTTTTCCGATAGCCTGTTCAGCCATTCCAAAAGCTCGTTCTTGCTGCCAAGTATGTCCGGTAATAGACATAGAAGATTGCTCAGAAAGAGCATTTTTCACTTTGCGACCATCAGGTGTACTATCATCAATATCAATAGAGGAAACGTAGAACTTAGTCAATTCAAGACCATATTCTTCCCAAAAAGGAGTTAGATTGTCTTTAAGATAATTAGACAACTGATCCAAATATGCAGAAATGTATTTAAAACCTACACGATTGGTAGTCATAAACTGAACAACAGCAGACTTGACTTTCGTTGAAAATTCTCCCCATGCCTGACTTACCATATCAGACTGTGTAAAAACGGTTTTAGTACCCACCAGTCGCTTAAGGAAACGTGCTGAATTTACCACTTTCACACCATACTGACCAAATGCAGTCAGAGGTAATTGAGTATCATAATCAACATCATGAATCGTCATTCGGTTTATCTTCCATGCCAAATTTGCAGGAAGCAACTTGTTGACATACCAAATTTCTGCAAAAAAAGGATTCTTACCTCCGAAAGGCAAACCATATAAAGAACTAAGGATTGGCAGATTTTCTGTATTAAGTTGATGTTTTCCTGGTCCGAATTGTCCCATCAATTCTCCTTTTGAAAAAAGAAGAGCTTCTTGAGATTCATACACAACTAATTGCGTATATGTACTAAGATTAGACTCAGGATACTTATATGCAAAAATGAATTCACCACCATCAGGAGTCCATGTTACAACATCTATTAGTGCCATTTTTCTATTTCGTTTTTAGGTATAATTCATAGAATTGTACATTTACTAGCTGGTCCTCATTCTTACGAAAAGTATAGACAGAAAAAAGGCGTGGACCATTTACTTCGGATTACGTTTCGGAGGTATCGCCAAACACCTTAAGCACCATAATACGAGTAAAAGCCCACGCCATATTGCAGACGTGAGCAACTAACTTTTACTCTCCTGGTGCTTCAGTTAAATTGGCGATTTTCCGAAACCAGATCGTAAAGCTAACGCTTCAATTTCCTATATGTCTTTATTTGTTTATGTCATAATTCTACATTTTATAGTTTAACATGCTGCAAATATATAGAAATTTATCCACACTGCCAAACTTTTCGGGAACTATTTTCATTAATTTCTCAAAAAAGCTGTTCGACAGCATATATGGCGTGGGCGACAAGGGCTTTTACTCTCATCGGGTGCAAAGGTACAAAATAAAATGAGAAATGAAAGAAAAGTCTTCGACCATTTCTTCCATTTCCCAAAATTCTTCATTTTTTCAACTTTCCATAAAAGCGAAAGAATGCCTCACCTGTTCGAAATTGTTCAAAACTTGTATACCGAATCAGCTCAAGATGCCTTATTCCGGTAGAGATTGCAGCTGTATAAGTACCAAGGCTTTCTCCGTCACGAATAACCTCGCTGGCATAAAAACTTCTATGAAGTTCAAAAGCCAATATACATAATCTATCTCCTTCTACAAGTTTATCGTTCTCTCTTTTTACTACCTCGTACCAGTTATCGCCAACATACCGAAAAGTAACCATACGGTCTGGTTTATAACTAATCCTCACTTCATCACCAGCATCCAAATCTGCAGAGCGCAATATATGTTTCGGGCGGTCAAAACAAGAATTCCAGTTATCTGCCTCATCGAGGACCTGCTCCCAATGAGGAAATCCCAAATACTGGGCAATTACCTCTAGCGTACTCGCATGTGGAGCACGCTCGTCTTTAGCAAATCCCAACAAACGCTTAAGAGTGGTAGCGCCTAAATGCACGCCTATCTTACTCTCTATGTCAAGAGAGAGAAATTCACAATCAGACGGCAAGCACAAATCGTTTCCCGACTTGCGCTGGAGCATTTCTACGATAACTATAGGTAATCTCATATTATTTATCTTTATTATCTAGTTTCTTTGTATTGCTTCGTGCCATAGAAGGGTCTGCGACATATTTTTGCTGCGGATGCCTAATCATCTCAGGAATCCAATAGAACAGACGTTTCGTCTCAAGAAGATTTTTTATATTGAAGTTCTTGAATGACTTCGGATTTCTTCCCAACAATAAAGTTAACTCCTCAATATTATAAGGACGCATAGAGCAAAGAGCAATTATAATTTGGTTCAAATCCTCTTTTAAGATTCTCTTACCTACTTTTTCTATCTTTTTCTTTAATCCATCAGGCAACTCCTCCAACAACGTATCCCGATTAAGAGCTGGAGTTGGTTCATCAAAGGTACCAAGCTTACCTTGGTACCTTTCGTTCTCACCTTGGTACATTTCCCCAAATGTACCATGCTTACCATGGTACATTTCGTCAAATGTACCATGCTTACCATGGTACATTTCTCCTTGAGGTCGTAACCTTTCTCCTAAGGATACCACCTTGGAGGTTCTTATATAATAAGTGTTACGACCTTGCCCTTTCTTTTCTATGAATCCAAGATCGCAAAGCTTATGAATCTCCAAGCGTGCACGGGCATGAGTAATCGAAGGATCCAGCTGGCGATACGTAGCATTATCTATCGCACCCACTTCTCTCACGAAGACTAGAGCCAACTTCTGCTCATTCACCAAGCCAAACTCGGCATATTGAGCCAACCACTCCATATTCTCCTTGCTGAGGAAATGATGGAGCAGAAGTCTTGCCGTAAACTTATTCGCTTCATGGTTCGACTCAAAAGTCGGCGGCATCAAACCAGCCTCCTTCATCAATCTGCGCATCGCACCAATACCAGTACCTTTAGTCTCGGCAAGATTCGTATCATGGAAAATCTCGCTGATTCTTGGATTGCGAAGCATAGAACCTGGCTCTCCCCAATCATCCTGAGGTTTCAAGGAATAACCTGGATTGTGAATCTCGATACGATTGGAATAGCGGATAATCTGAATCGGCTGGTTCACACGGTTCGAACGATGAATATACGAATTGACTATCGCCTCACGCAATACCTTGTTTGGAAGAATCGCCGGTGTAGATGCCTGCATGGAATCCTTCTTCAGTTCAAAGCCCTTTGGAAGATCATCCATCACAGCACTACATGCCTTGTTCACCATGAGGATTAATGGTCCGCGCATATCAATGGTCTGCTCAAAACGATTATCGCCATCAGCTAACCACTGATTACCTGATATTCTGATGTAATCAACTCTGAAAGAAGGAACCAAACGACGAAGCGACATTTGTTTTCCAAAAACCAAGAGCCCTGTATAAGTCAAATCATATCCACCTTGCTTATTCTTCTTGATAGCTCCCAATGCCCTCAGCAAATCGACATCATTCAGCGTCAGCTCTTCAGCATCAGGATTCACTTCCTTGCGAAGTTTACGATAGAAGTTGAGTGCATTCTCATCTATATCATCAAGATCTGCATCATCTACAATACAACTATCATAGGTATCAGCAGATTGATAGAAAAGATACATATCCTCTTCTGAGCATTTTTCATCAGAAGGACCAATACGACGAAACGCCCCCTCAGGCAAACCACGCTTGGCAAAATACGCTGGTTTCTGACTCTCAGGTAACTCTTCTATTTTGACAACAATAACGGTCTTACCCAAATATTCCTCCACATTAATAATCGGGCGAATACGAACATTGAACATCGAATTGCACATAGCAACAAAATCAGATTGAATCTTGTCAGTATTCTCTATATTCTCAGGCTCATAAACAGGTTTGCCGTCTTCTGTCATCCCTGTACGCTTGGCACCAAGGAGAAGATAGCCACCACGCAGCCCAGGCTCATTGGCAAAAGCACAAACGGTTTCCATCATGCTCTTACCAACAGCCGATGCAGACTTGGCCTCTATTCGCCTGTTCTCATCCCAACTATTCAGTTCATCAAATAATTCCTTCGCTATCTTCATTACCTTATATGTTTTTTATGTTGCAATACCAGCTTAATTTATAAGCCAGCTTGCTATTATTGGCGGTAAAGTTAGGTATTTTTTTGCATTTTTGCAAGAAAAAAGAAATATTTCTTCGATTTATAGAAAAATTATCTTTTAATCATAGGGATTTTCCCTTCTACTTTAGGGAATCCTTCTCTTTTTATTTCAAAAGAAAGCTGTACTTTTGCAACCATAAAACAATATAATAACTTATAAAAACAGTTTAGCTTATGAAAAGAAATGAAGTAAAGGCACTCATCGCCACAACCATATTGATGTTTGCCGTATGCCTCTCGGCTTCGGCTAAGGGAAAAAGAAACGTGGAGCGGGGAATGACCAAGCAGGAAGTGATTGCCATTCTCGGAGAACCTAAGCTCACCAGTTTCGACATGTATGGGGACAAATGGGAATATGACAAATATAATTATCTGTTTGGAGATTCCAAGTACATCACGGTCTTCTTCGACAGAAACGGAAAGGTTGTGCAGTACGATACAAGAATCATAGAACCAAACAGCCAAACATCGAATGTACAGCAGCCACAACACCCTACTCCACCCATCTACGATGGAAGATGTGATCCAGATGGCAGAATGGATTACGGCTATTGTCTCGATGATGCTTCCTTCTCCAAACTATATAATAAGGTGAAGAAAGCAAGCTTCGACGACAACAAGTTCGACCTGATAGAAGTGGCAAGCCTCGGCTGCTATTATTCCTGCGCCCAGGTGGTCCGCATCATGAAGATATTCCCTTTCGACGACGAACAGCTGAAAGCGCTCAAAATGATGGCGCCACATATCGTGGATCTTCAGAATACAGGTCTCATCTATAAAATATTCAGCTTTGACAGCGAAAAGGATAAGGCTGAGGAAATCATCAGAAATAGCAGATAACCACAGAATCAAAGGGGGGGGGTGTGATAAGACCATAACATACAAAATTTCGGGGGAATCGGATATTTCACCTTATTTTTTTTCGGGGGAATCGGATATTTCGCTATAAAAAATTTCGGGGAAATCGAATATTCTTCATTTATCTCTCTCATTTTCAGATATTTTTTCGTATCTTTGCACTGAAATAAAGAAAAGTAATATGGAACGAAGAATATTTAAACGCAAAATATACGACAAGATTCTCAAATGGAAAGAAGAGAATCATGGCAAGACAGCCCTTCTGATAGAAGGCGCTCGCCGTGTGGGAAAATCAACAATTGTTGAAGAATTTGCCCGCAAGGAATACCAGTCATGCATTATCATCGACTTCAATAAAGCAAGAAAAGAAGTAAAAGATCTTTTTGAAGACTTGATGGACATGGACTTGCTATTCCTCAAATTACAGCAAATGTATCATGTGGAATTAATTGACAGAAATTCTGTTATCATCTTTGATGAAGTACAACAATGCCCACTTGCACGACAAGCTATTAAGTATCTTGTGCAAGATGGTCGTTACGACTATATTGAGACAGGCTCACTGATTAGCGTGAAAAAGAACACCAAGGACATTACCATTCCAAGCGAAGAAGACAGAATAGAAATGTATCCCTTGGATTATGAGGAGTTCAGATGGGCTATCGGCGACAAAACCTCTATAAATATTCTAGCTAAGTTTTGGGAAAAGAAGCTTTCTTTGGAAGGTGCTCACCGAGAAGCTATCAAAAACTTACGCCTCTATATGTTAGTTGGTGGAATGCCACAAGCCATCAATACCTATCTAGACACCAACAATCTGAGTAAGGTAGATGAAACGAAACGTAAAATCATCAAACTCTACGAGGATGATTTACTAAAGATAGACCCTTCAGGGCGAGCATCCAAAATGTTCTTATCCATACCAGCAGCACTCAGTCGTAACGCATCACGCTACGTTCCTTCTTCTATAATCGGCGAAACAAACGAGGGAAAAATGATAGAACTGCTCAAGACATTGGAAGACAGTAAGATTATCAATATGGCATATCACGTAGATGATCCTAACGTTGGAATGCCGTTGAGCACAAACTTTGATAAGTTCAAAATGTTTGTTGCAGACACCGGTTTGTTTATTACCCTTGCATTCTGGGACAAGTCGTATACTGAAAATATTATCTACACAAAGCTGCTAAACGACAAGTTAGCAGCCAACTTAGGATACGTATATGAGAATCTTGCAGCTCAAATGCTTACAGCTTCAGGGAACAGGCTTTTTTACCACACATGGAAAAAGGACGAAAAGCATTACTATGAGATAGATTTTCTCATATCACATGGCAATAAGCTATGTCCAATCGAAGTAAAATCTTCCAGTCACAAGACTCACGCCTCACTCGATAATTTCTGTGAGAAATATTCGAAGGTTGTAGCGCAACGCTATTTGATCTACAATAAGGATTTACAAAAAGATGGTAACACATTGTTGGTACCTTTTTATATGATACCATTCATCTAAGAAAATAAAGTCCGTGGGCATTCTTTTGCTCACGGATTTTTCTTTCCCCCTCCCTTTCCATTTTTTCACAAAAATCACAAGGATTGTTAAAATTGAAACTTTATGCTAAACTTTTCCGTCTAAATGCAATCAGATTAATATCTTTCGAAAAAAGAAAACGGGTAAAAAGAAAATTTAAGAAGATTATGAACGGAAAAGTAAAAAACGCAATGGCTGCTCTGCTTCTTGTGGCGGCACCATTAGCAACGCAGGCAAAACAATGGTCGCTGAAAGACTGTATCGACTATGCGCTTGCCAACAACATCGCTCTTCAGAAGACGCAACTCAACAAGGCCAGCGCCCAAGAAGATTATCTACAGTCGAAAGCTGCTCTGCTTCCGTCGCTCAGCGCCAGCACCAACCAAAGCGTGAACTATACTCCTTGGGTGGCTAGCGGTATCAGCGGTGATGGTTTCTCAAGAGCCAGCATCGACAAGGTGTATTATAACGGAAGCTACTCCGTGATGGGTAACTACACCATCTGGAATGGAAACAAGAACCATAATCAGGTAAAACTGAACCAGCTCTCTGCCGAGGCTGCACAGCTCGATTCGGCTACCCAAGCTATCAAACTGCAGGAACAGATTGCCCAGCTCTACGTGCAGATTCTCTACTCCACAGAGGCTATCCAGGTGAACAAGGAGAGCTATCTCTCGAGCCAGCAGAACGAGGAACGGGGCAAGGAGATGGTGAAGATAGGCAAGATGAGTCAGGCTGACTTGGCACAGCTCACCGCTCAGCGGGCTCAGGATGAATTCAACATCGTGCAGGCGGAAAGTAATGTGAAGAACTACAAGCGACAGCTGAAGGAACTGCTTCAGATTACAAGTGATGAAGTTTTTGATATCGAGATTCCGAATACCACCGATGAAATGGCACTCGTGGCTGTTCCGGCAATGAACGGAGTCTATGCTGCGGCTCTCGATAATCGTCCGGAGTTCAAGAGCTTCCAAAACCAGTTAGCACAGAACGATTTGAGTATCAAGATTGCGAAGGCGGGCAAGCTGCCTACCATCAGCGCAAATGGAGGTATTTCTACCAGCAATACTTCCATGAACAGTACAAGCTTGGGCAAGCAGTTGAAGACCAACTTCAGCGTTGGAGGCGGCGTAGGAGTGAGCATCCCTCTCTTTGAAAACCGTTCTACCAAGACTCAGGTGAACAAGGCGTTAATTGAGCGCGAAAGCATCCAGCTCGACCTGAAGAACCAGCAGACCCAGCTCTACTCTACCATCGAGAACTACTGGTTGCAGGCTACCACCAACCAAAGCCAGTTTAAGGCGGCAAAGGTTAGCAGCGAGAGTGCACAGACCAGTTACAATCTGCTGAGCGAGCAGTTTAAGCTGGGATTGAAGAATATCGTTGAGCTAAGAACAGGAAAGGATAACCTGCTCAAAGCGAAGCAGAACGAGCTCCAGGCGAAATACCTCGCCATCCTCAACATCAATATGTTGAAATTCTATAAGGAAGGACATATTTAACTCCCCAGTTTATTATTTCGAATTAAATTAATCTGATTATAAAAAATGAAAAAGTTGAGAATTAGCAAAATCTGGATTGCTGTCGTGGTGATAGTAATCGTTGCCGTGGCGGCATGGGCGATGTCGGGCGGAAAAAAGGAGGAAGATATTAACTTCAAGGAGGAAAAGGTGGCGCTGAAAACCTTGCAGAACAGCGTAACCGCTACGGGTACCATCGAGGCGGTGACCTCTGTAACCGTAGGTACACAGGTGAGCGGTATCGTCAACAAACTCTATGTGGACTACAACTCCCAGGTAAAGAAGGGACAAGTCATCGCAGAACTCGACAAGACCAATCTCCTGAGCGAACTGAATACTGCGAAGGCAAACCTCGCCAGCGCACAGAGCAGTCTGAATTATCAGGCAGCCAATATGGAGCGCTACAAAACCCTTTACAAGAAGGGACTTGTCAGCGCCGATGAATACGAGAATGCCCTTCTCACCTATCGCCAGGCTAAGGAGCAGGTTGCCTCTTCTAAGGAAAACGTACAGAGAGCACAGACCAACCTCGGCTACGCCACCATCACCTCTCCTATCGACGGAACCGTGATTTCGAAGAGCGTAGAGGAAGGTCAGACCGTAGCTGCAAGCTTCAACACCCCAGAGCTCTTCACCATTGCCAAGGATCTGACCAATATGCAGGTAGTAGCCAATGTGGACGAGGCTGATATCGGCGGCGTAAAGGAAGGCGACCGAGTAACCTTCACCGTGGATGCCTATCCTGACGATACCTTCGAGGGAACCGTGAAGCAGGTGCGCCTGGAAGCCACAACTACCAATAACGTAGTAACTTACGAGGTAGTCATTTCTGCTCCAAATGCTGATTTGAAATTGAAGCCGGGTCTTACAGCCAACGTTACCATCTACACCCAGGAGCGCAGCGGCGTGCTCGCCGTAGCCAACAAGGCTCTCCGCTTTACCCCTACCAAGGAAACCGTGGGCAAGGACAAGAAGATTGTAGACTGCAAGGGTAAAAACAAGGTTTGGACATTGAATGGCAACACCCTCACCGCTCATCCGGTAACCATCGGTCAGAGCGATGGAATCAATACAGAAATCACCAAGGGATTGAAGCAGGGCGATAAGATTGTTACGGAAATCGTGGTGAATGTTCCGGAAGAAGAGGACGCTCCACAGCAGAGCCAGGGACTGATCAGCGGTCCGGGTCCTAGAGGAAAGAAGAAGTAAGGGGAGAAGTAAAAAAGAATCATTATGTCTGAAACATCAAATAACAACGAGAACAAGAAGGTGGTGATAGAGCTCGACAACGTGCGCCGCGACTTTCTTGTGGGTGATGAAACCGTCCACGCCCTGAAAGGCGTAAGCTTCAAAATCTACGAGGGCGAGTTCGTTACCATTATGGGTAAGTCGGGTTCCGGCAAATCCACCCTGCTCAACCAGCTGGGCTGTCTCGACACCCCTTCCAAGGGCGAATATTACCTGGATGGCGTGAGCGTGCGCAAGATGAGCCGCAACGACAGAGCCATCCTGCGCAACCGCAAGATTGGCTTCATCTTCCAGAACTACAATCTCCTGCCAAAGACCACGAGCGTGGAGAATGTAGAGCTGCCGCTGATGTACAATCCTGCCATCAGCGCAGAAGAGCGCAAGCAGCGTGCCATCGAAGCTCTGAAGGCTGTAGGACTGGGCGAGAGACTCTATCATAAGAGCAATCAGATGTCGGGTGGCCAGATGCAGCGTGTAGCCATCGCCCGTGCACTGGTGAACAATCCTGCCGTGATTCTCGCCGACGAGGCAACGGGTAACCTGGACACGAGAACCAGTTTCGAGATTCTTGTCCTTTTCCAGAAGCTCTACGCTGAGGGCAGAACCATCATCTTCGTAACCCACAACCCGGATATCGCCAAGTATTCCAGTCGCAACATCGAATTGCGCGACGGACACATCATCAGCGATACCTACAATGACCACATCCTTTCGGCAGCAGAAGGCCTAGCCGCCCTGCCAGCCAATACGGACGAATAAGGGAAGTGAAGAACGAAGAGTGAAGAGAGAAGAATTCAACAGCTTTACTAATCATAAAGTTCAAAGCTCAAAGTTCAAAGTTCAAAGTAAATAAGTTCAAAGTAAATGAATTATCAGAATCTTTTAAAGATAGCCCTTCGAGCGATAGCAGCCAACAAGATGCGCTCCTTCCTCACAGCCCTGGGCATCATCATCGGTATTGCAGCCGTGATTACGATGCTTGCCATCGGACAGGGAAGTAAGGCGAGCATCAAGGCGAACATCGCCGAGATGGGTAGTAATATGATTATGATTTCCCCGGGTGCCGACATGAGAGGCGGTGTGCGACAGGATGCTTCCTCGATGGAGACCCTGAAGCAGGCAGACTACCAGAGCATCAAGGAGGATTGTAATTACATCAGTGCCATTTCGCCTACCGTAAACAGTTCGGGACAGTGGATCTACGGCAACAACAATACGCAGAGTTCCATCTATGGCGTGAACCAGGACTACCTGAGCATCCGCCAGCTGAAGGTGGCAGATGGAGAAATGTTTACTGATACAGACATCAAGGCTGCTGCCAAGGTCTGCATCCTGGGGCAGACCGTAGTGGATTATCTTTTTCCCGACGGCAGCGACCCGATCGGCAAGGTAGTACGTTTCAACAGCATCCCGTTCCGTGTGGTAGGTGTGCTCCAGAAGAAGGGTTACAACTCCATGGGAATGGACCAGGATGACCTCGTGCTCGCCCCATACACCACCGTGATGAAGCGAATCCTGGCACAGACCTATCTGGGCGGAATCGTATGTTCTGCCATTACCGAGGAAGCATCTCAGCCGGCTCAGGATCAGATTTCGGAAATCCTCCGCCGCAACCATAAGCTGAAGGATGCCACCGAGACCACCGAGGCAGATGAGGATGATTTCAACATCCGTTCGCAGGAGGAAATCTCCAGCATGATGAATTCCACCATGTCCACCATCACCATCCTTCTGGGTAGTGTGGCAGGAATCTCCCTGCTGGTAGGCGGTATCGGAATCATGAACATCATGTACGTTTCCGTTACCGAGCGAACCCGTGAAATCGGTCTTCGCATGAGTGTGGGAGCCAGGGGAATTGACATTCTGAACCAGTTCCTCATCGAGGCGATTCTGCTCTCAGTAACCGGTGGAATCATCGGAGTAATCCTGGGAGTGAGTCTGTCGCTGAGTCTGAATGCCTTCCTGCACATAGCCACTCAGATAGAGCCTTGGAGCATCATCATGAGTTTCGCCGTATGTACCTTTACGGGTGTGTTCTTCGGATGGTATCCGGCAAAGAAGGCTGCAAGACTCGACCCTATCGAGGCTATCAGATACGAGTAAAAATCTGATCAGTTTTTTCAGAAATATATCTGTTTTATCAAAACTTTATTGTATTTTTGCAGAAGAATTCAAGAAACTTAAGATAAAACAGATAGAAAGAAAATGAATACAGAAATATTATCAGCAGATAAAGACCCGATGGGCGCAGCCATTCTCGACTTCCAGAAGCAGGGGAAGGCGGCCCGACTGAGAGTGCTGTCTTCGATGTTCGAGGAAGACGAAATGCCAGTAACCCATCTCTTCAGAAGCGTCCCGGAAATGCCGGTGCTGGAGCAGAAGGCACTGCAGCTAGCCAAGGGACGGGTGCTGGATATTGGAGCCGGCAGCGGTTGCCATACACTCGCCCTGCAAGAGAAGGGATTGGAGGTGAAGGCGATAGATATTTCGCCCTTGAGTTGCGAAGCAATGAAGTTGAGAGGAGTGAAGGATGCGGAATGCATCAATCTCTTCGACGATCATCTGGGAACGGGTTTCGATACGATTCTCCTTCTGATGAACGGAACGGGAATTGCCGGGAAGATAGAACATCTCCCTGCCCTCTTCCAGCGCCTGAAGGCGTTGCTGAATCCGGGCGGTCAGATTCTCATCGATTCCTCTGATCTGAAATATATCTACGAGAATGAGGATGGAAGTTTCGACATCAATCTGAATGGAGCCTATTACGGAGAAGTAGATTATCAGATGATCTACAAGGATGTAAAGGGCGACCGCTTCGACTGGCTCTACGTGGATTTCCCATTACTGAAATCCATCGCCGAGACCTGCGGCCTACATGGGGAACTCGTGGCAGAAGGCGATCACTACGACTATCTGGCGAGGATTTTCTAAAACAAAGAGGGTGTGTCATAAGTCCAAATTATGACACACCCTCTTGACATTATTTTCCAAGATTACTTCTTCTTGGTAGATTTGTTCTTATCGGATTTAGCATCGTTCTTATCCTTCTTGTCCTTCTTCTTGAACAGATTCTTCACCGAATCAATGCCTTTATTGAGCACGCCTGCCTTCTGCAAGCCTATCATGCCTTCTTCCTCGAAAGCATGCTGCTCTCTCTCAGTACCCATAGCCATCGGAGAACACAACTTTGCGCCTTTTCCGTAAGATACGCTGAAGGTCATACGGCCGTCCTTCAACTTGCCTACCTTGCCACGTCCGCCAAAGGAACCATCGCTATTATACCAGTCGAAGGTAGTAACATCGCCCACAGTCTTGACATTCTTCATATCTCCACAGTCAGAATATTCACCGCCATCGCAGTCAGGAAGGAACTTCTTGTTCTTGAGGTCGATGATATAGCTACCACCCACACCCTTCTTGGTCTGAACATCATAAATACCATAAACAAAATTCTTCTGAGCTGAAATGCCGAGCGACATCATCAGGCAACAGATAATCATCAGGATCTTTTTCATATCATTCACTATTAAATTAATAAATTCGTTATTTCAAGTTTCGCTAGTGAGCTCCACACGCCCTGGGCTAGGAGCTTCTGCCCTTTACCTTTCCCTTCGGCCGGTGACCATTGGTTCAGGGCGTACTGCTTCTAGAAGCAAGCTAAATAGCTATGTCCGAACACTTTCTGAGAGCAAAAGTAACATTTTTCTCTGTAATATCCAAACTTTTCGAAACTTTTTTACCAGAAAAAATAATAGTGTGCGATAACACACCCTATTTTATCGCCGAAATCGTGACATCCGAGAATTCGTTCATCAGGTCAAGAATCTCCAGGGTATGGAAATCCTTCTTCGCCTTCACTTCGATATTCGCCTCCAGGAATTCCTCCTTCGAGAAGCGGCGCTCTTTCAGTTCGTAGGAATGCACCTCCATTCCCTTCTGCTTGATTTGCCTGATGAAAACCTTCACGCTCTCACGAGACGGAGCTGAGAAATTCAGTTCGACGGTAGTGGTTCCCAATGGCGGAATCCAATAGTTCAGCACCTCCAGTCCCAGCAGCACCATCACCGTGGTAAGAGCCGCCGCAACATACATACCGGTTCCGCACGCCAATCCGATGGCCGCCGTCACCCACAAGCCAGCCGCCGTAGTCAATCCTCTCACCACATTCTTTTGGAAAATGATGGTACCGGCGCCCAGGAATCCGATGCCCGAAACCACCTGTGCCGCCACACGCGAGGAATCCTTCAGATCCACTCCGAATCCAAACTGCGAAACCACACAGAACAGCGCACTACCCAATGCCACCAGGAAGTGGGTGCGGAAACCAGCCTCCTTGGCACGGTATTCACGCTCTATTCCTATCGCTCCACCCAGAACCAGCGCAAGCGAGAGGCGGATGGTAAGGTCTATATAGGTTGCATCCATATCATTGTCCTTTCTTTAATTAATCAACAAAAAATCATTTAATTGCAAATATACAACTTTTCTTGGAAAGAAAGGCGAGAATT